>Ga0056914_10000292_pt1 | contig 50131 bp, 38 predicted proteins | sample TNRBio252014_DNA_FD_55168 | JGI IMG/M metagenome (GOLD analysis project Ga0056914, IMG submission 55168) | Wastewater treatment Type I Accumulibacter community from EBPR Bioreactor in Madison, WI, USA - TNR Reactor_6/25/2014_ DNA | ecosystem: Engineered > Bioreactor > EBPR > Anaerobic-Aerobic >...
GTTTGGCACCTCGATGTCGGCTCATCGCATCCTGGGGCTGGAGAAGGTCCCAAGGGTTTGGCTGTTCGCCAATTAAAGCGGTACGTGAGCTGGGTTCAGAACGTCGTGAGACAGTTCGGTCCCTATCCTATGCGGGCGCAGGATATTTGAGAAGGGTCGCTCTTAGTACGAGAGGACCGGAGTGAACGTACCTCCAGTACGCCAATTGTCACGCCAGTGGCATCGTTGGGTAGCTGCGTACGGTCGTGATAAGCGCTGAAAGCATCTAAGCACGAAACACGCTTCAAGATGAGATATCCCTCCTTCGGGACTGAAGGCTCCTCGGAGATGACGAGGTTGATAGGCTGCAGGTGTAAGTGTAGTAATACATTCAGCTGAGCAGTACTAATAAGCCGTGAGACTTGCCATTAATTTTATTTTAATTTTATGCAATTATTTGTATCCAACTCTTTCAATTATTATTGAACAACCCCAATTTTTTTTCCGGTGGTTATAGCTGTAAGGAAACACCTCTTCCCATTTCGAACAGAGAAGTTAAGCTTACATACGCCGATGGTACTACATGCGCAGGTGTGTGGGAGAGTAGGTAGCTGCCGGTTTTATTTTTTAAGCCCCATTTTTGGGGCTTTTTTTATTTTAAAGCTTTTCATAAATTGTCCCATCTTGAACTTTATATCACTTCTTTTTTGTTACAACTATATTCACTCATTCATCAAAAAGGTTTTCCATGTATAAATTTATCACATTGCTTACCCTGGCATTGGTTTTCACAGCCTGTACAAAACACGAAGCTGTAGCCACAGAAAAACAGGCATCAACCACACTTGATACTGTTATAACAAATTTTTCTCTTCCTGACATAAATGGTAAAACACACTCATTAACAGATTATAAATCATCGAAGGCGATTGTGTTAATGTTTATTTCTACTGAGTGTCCAGTTTCAAACGCTTATAATTCCCGGATGGCTGCCATATCCAAAGATTATTCATCAAAAGATATTACTTTCCTTGGGATTAATTCAAATAAAGCGGAAGATGTTGCCGCCATTACCAAACACGCAGCAGAAAATGGTTTGGATTTTACAATTTTGAAGGATAACGGTAATGTGGTAGCAGATCAACTTGCTGCTTCTTTCACTCCGGAAATATATGTTCTAAGTGGTGACTTAAAACTTCTTTATCATGGTAGAATAGATGATAAAAGAAGATTAGAAGAAGTTACATCAAATGACTTACAAAAGGCACTTGATGAGATATTGGCAGGAAAACCTGTTTCAGTATCAAGTACAAAAGCTTTTGGTTGCACTATAAAACGAGTGGACTGAAGCAGGTATTAATTATTAACTATTAGATATTATTTTGGATTTGCATGAGTAGATGGCTTTCCTTTTTGAGCGTGTATCTAATATTGGTGAACATCCCTGCTCTGTCACAGAATGTAAAGACAATTGATGAGAAGGGCCTTTCCAATCTGTTGAAAAACAGAGATGGAAAGGTTTTGTTCATAAATTTCTGGGCAACCTGGTGTGTGCCATGTCGTGAAGAGTTTCCGGATATCGTAAAACTTGCAAAAAACTTCCCAAAGGTTGAGTTTATAGCTGTGAGTTTGGATCATCCAGATGAAATCAAAAGCAAAATTGAGCCCTTCTTGAAAAAGATGAAAGCACCATTTAAAAATTATGTTGCCAAGTTCAAAGATGATCAGGTATTGATTGAGATGATAAATAAAGATTGGAACGGTGCCATTCCCGCTACTGCCATTTACAGCAGTAACGGAAGGCAGACGGGTTTTTATCCCAAAAAGATGAGTTATAAAGAGTTTGAAAAAGAACTCAAAAAAGTGATCAAATAGATACTGCTTTAATTAATTCATTTTCCCGGCGAGCGAATTGAGCCACAGCGTTTATCAGGCTGAAATTTGAAACCTGACTCCTTTCTTGACGATTCAAAATAAAAGGTGACTTCTCCATTTTGCCAATACTTTTGTATATCGTCAGTATTGGTTATTGACGATTTAAATCGAGAGCTGACTTTTTACATGCAATACATTTCGAGTTTTTGTAGTTAAATTTTTCGAAGTGTTTACACCAGACAGCAAGTTCTTTTCTGCAGTCGCCGATTACTTCTTTCCCAGCGAAACCCGCAAATTTGCAACTATAATCACAGAATTGTGGGAATACGATATCTTTGTTTTTAATTTCCATGTCAATTCGCTAAATTTTAATAGAATAATATGAAAATTACGCAAAACAACAATAAAATGAACATTTAATGACTCTATTTTCCTCCCTTTTATCAAAGTTATCAGAACAGCGTGCACTCTATTTAATTCTTTTGGATCCTGACCGGTTTCACGACACAGATCTTGAAGAGTTTGCCAATCGATGTTCTTCAGCAGGAGTGGATGGATTTTTGGTTGGGGGCAGTTTAATGGTCTCGGGGGATTTTGACGGCGCGATTCGGACTTTGAAGAATTTAACTCATCTGCCGGTGATAATATTTCCCGGAGCATTGAGTCAAATTTCCCCTTTCGCGGATGCCATTCTGTTTCTATCGATTATAAGCGGAAGAAATCCCGAACATCTTATTGGAAAACATGTGATTGCAGCTCCGGTGATAAAAAAACACAATCTGGAAGCTATTTCAACAGGATATATGTTAATTGAATCAGGCAGACGAACCACGGCTGAATATATGAGTGGAAGTGCTCCAATTCCAAGACACAAACCGGAGATTGCAGTTGCAACAGCACTTGCCGCAGAATTTCTCGGGATGAAAGTTGTTTATCTTGAAGGAGGATCAGGAGCGGATAATCCGGTACCTTTTGAGATGGTTAAGGCAGTGTCGGAGAATATTTCAATTCCTGTAATTGTTGGTGGGGGAATCAGAACACCCGAAACAGCGGGGAAAATGGTGGATGCAGGAGCTAAAATAATCGTTACCGGAAATTATTTTGAAGATAAGGCAAACTGGGGTAAGCTTGCTGAATTTGCAGATGCTGTAAAGGGGCGGGTTTAAAGAGAAGTGGCGAATGGTGCATAACAACGCCAATTCCAACAAACGCCTGAAACTTATTGATGGAGTTGTTTTGGCGCTGTCTATCTTTGCCGGGATTACTCTCTTTCTTATCGGCACATCCAAATATGGCATAGGATTAACAGGGGATACGATGAACTATATTGCTCTTTCAACAAATCTGTTGGATGGGCAGGGGTTTGTTGGGTTGGGGGGCACTCCATTTATACTTTGGCCTCCAGGCTACTCCCTGATTATTTTATTTGTTAAAGTGTTCACCGGATTGGACTATTATACTGTTCTTTCATTGTTAAACATACTATCTCTCTCCTCAACTTTTATTTTCTCTTATCTCATTTTCAGACAAAAAGTTGAATTGCTGTTTCTCAGATACTATGGGCTGGGATTGTTGTTGATTGCTCCGGGCTTTTATCTGGTGTGGGTTTTTGCGTTTTCAGAGACTGTGTTTATTCCGGTGATGTTGTTATTTCTATTTCTTTGTGAGAAGTGGAGAGATGATTTATCAACAAAAAGAGTCGTATCGCTCTCACTGTTGATTGTTGTTCTGTTTTTTGTTAAGTATATCGGTATTGTGCTCTTTCCATTAATTATTTATTTGATTTATTGGGGAGACAAAAAGAGTCGGTTTTTTAAGAGTGTGGTGGCATCAATCATTACATTATTACCCGTTCTGTTGTGGGTACTGAGAAATTATTATTCCGCAGGTTCTCCTTTTGGGGAGAGGGGAGATTCGATCTACAACATCTTTGAGGTAAAAATGATCTCTACGGAGACTTTTTTATACTGGGTTTTCCCGGTTTTGATGTTGGTTCCTTTGTCAGTCCTTTTTGCAGCACGATACTTGAAAATTATTGTCTTATCATTTACTCACGTTTTTTATAAAATTGATATTCCCTTAATCTTAATCATTCTATTTTTGAGTGGTACATTTATCTCAACCTCAATTTCAGCATTTGACCGACTTAATAACAGATTGCTTTTCCCTGCATTTATACCTCTACTGCTTGTTTTCTTGATTTTTTTGGAAATTTTAAGAGAAAATCTCTCAAATGGGCATAATAGACGATTTTTAGTTGTCGCAGCTCTGATTTTGATGGTGATTCCAGTCGGCGTATATCTTCGCACAGATGTAAGATCGTTTACAACCAGAATTAAAAAAGGAGCCGGCGGGATATCCACCGATGATTATCAGGCAATGTTACCAAAATTGAATGGGGAAATGATCAAGAAACTTATGTCAGAGAAAAACACATATTCAAACAATCCTGAATTGCTTTTTTACGCCACATTTGTTCAGTCGAAGAAATCCCCAAGAAAGTTTTTTTACAATTCTGATGAAATTGAAGTAAGCAGAGAAAATCTTTCAAAGTATTTTAACAGAGGAAGGAACTATCTGGTTTGGATGGGTGGAAATGAAAATGAACTGAGTTATACTCCCGAAGAATTGGAGAAGTATTTCAGAGTTTCACTGATTTCTTCCGATTCAAGTTATCAAATTTATGAGATATTTGAACAAAATGGTCAAAATTAAAGATTCCATTTTGAGCCTGCTTCCCTCCGGCTTAGCGACCATGATTCTGAACAGTGGATATTTTTTTGCTACCTCTGTTGTGGGGATGTTAATATCCTTTGTGTCGTTTCCACTTTTTGTTGTTCTTCTCTCAAAGGAGGATTTTGGAATTTTGGCATTTTTCACAGCGATGAATAATATTATTGCACAATTTTCGATACTCTCGCTAACGAATTATTATATTGTCAGAAGTCGTGAACTTCCAGCACCTGAGAAGAGGCAACTTTTGCTAAATCTGATGTTGTTCAATTTTTTCTGGAATCTTTTACTCACGGCAGTAGGGATGGTGATTGTATATCTGTACTTTTTAACCTCAGCCACATCGATAGAATATTTCCCAAATGTGCCGATTATTTTTATAATTCTCATTAGTAATGGCATAATTACATTTAGACTTGTTGACTTTCGTATTGAAGGAAGGGGCAAATTTTTCTTTTTTACTGAAGTGGCTCAGGTTATAGGGAATGTATTTTTTGCGTTGTTGATTGTTTGGATTTTTAAGTCGGGCGCAACCGGCAAACTGCTTGGAATCGCGATTTCAAATTCAATAATTGCGATAACATTGTGGTTTAGTATGAGTCGTGAAGGAACGACGAGGTTTAGTGTCTCAGAGGTTAAACGGGGATTGAAGGAGATGATGCCGTTAACATTAGCTTCATTTCTACATAGCACCGCTCCTTCTGCTGATGTGATAATTCTTGAGAGGCTAAACAATCTGTCTGGTTTAGGGGTCTATAATGTCGGTAAACAAGTGGCAACCTTTGTGATTACCGCATGTACCTCGGTATTTCAGGCATTTGAACCAAAATTTTATGAAGATTTCCGCAATGAACCGATTAGAAAATCAAAAAATTTTCGCTTTTTTATTCTTACTATATTAGTAGTAGTTGCTTTGTATTTCATTTTTTCTGACCTCATAATCCAGGTATTAACACTTGGCAAATTTAAAGATTCATTAGAATATTCAAATATTCTTGTATTTCAGGCTATGGTATTACCGGTAATTCAGGCAATTCAGGTGAAGTTTTATATTCTCAGAAAAGTTAAACTAATTGCGCTTATTAATTTGTTTGGCAGCCTGGTGTTGTTGGGATTGGTTTTTGTTTTAACATCCAGTATGATTTATGTTGGTGCCGCCATAGCTTTTGTTGTTTCAGCATTAATTCAGTTAATTCTAATTTTATTTTCACTAATTAGACAAAAGAATGGTTAATACTCCCGTTTTATTAATTGCATTCAATAGGCCCGAGATGCTGCAAAAAGTTGTCGATTCATTATCGGTACATAGACTTTCAAAGTTGTATGCTTTTGTTGACAATGCAAGAGAAGGAAATGTTGATGATATTAATAAAATTGAGATGTGTAAAAAGATAATTGATAAGATTAACTTTTGTGATGAAGTTATTACAATATATCCGGAGGTTAATCTTGGTTGTGGGGGAGGACCGTTTTATGCAATTACAACAGCATTTAAGAATGAAACAAAACTAATCATTCTTGAGGACGATTGTGTTCCATCTGCTGCATTCCCTTCTTTTTGTGAGGAGTTACTTGATCGCTACGAAAACGATCAAGAGGTATGGATGATTAGTGGAGATAATTTTAGTGAAGCATTTGGTACTGAAACCGAAACTTATTACTTCTCCGGGTATGCGCACTTCTGGGGTTGGGCAACATGGAAGAGGAGTTGGCAAAAAGTTGTTCTTTCGGTGGATGAGTATCAAGAAAAAATGGAAATGATATTATTAAAAAGATTTCCTGATAAGAATGAAAGGGAATTCTTTTACAATGAAATTAGTAGCAATTTTAATAAAGCTGAATATGCCGGTTGGGATTATCAGGCAGCATTAACATTATGGAAAAATGAGGGACTTAGTATTATTCCCTCAAAAAATCTTGTATCAAATATTGGCTTACAGGGAACTCATTTCTCTGGAGAAAGAAGATTCTTTTTTAAGCTTCAAGTAGCCGAGAATTTCATTATCACTAAACATCCGTCTCGAATTGAAAGGAATTCTAACTATGATACTTTTCATTTTAAGAATCATTGGATTAAAGCATACAGAAGACCATTAATTAAAAGAATAATAAACCATTTGAGAAAAAGAATTAATAGATTAATGGATAATGGTCTGTTTTGATTTCCCAAATTATTTTATATTGTATCTCAAGTTTATCCAAAAATCAGGCCCCATTTTGAACTTAAATTTACCCCAGGTTTCCATGTATAGAATTTTATTTTTAATCCTGTTATTCATCATTTCGATCCATTCACAGGATAAAATATCGGGTTATCAAGAAAGTGATCAAAAGCTAAAGTTTACTTTCCAGCCGGCCGAATTTAATCTTGCCCGGCTAACAGATGACATAAAACTAAAAAAGCTTAGTTATTATGACGAATCCCGTCCGGGTGAACTGTCACTTCCCTCCAAATCGCTTTTTGTTGCCATACCTCCGGGTGCAGAAGTCACTGTGGATTTTCGTATAGTTGAAAAAAGAACAGAAGACTTTAATCCCTCGATCAACCCTGAAGCAAGTTTAACACGGGATACAACAATTCAACTAAATTTTGAGCCCGAATTGGTTTTGAAGAACGGGAAAACGGAAGTTATCGAGATATTGGGGTATTTTGAGATTAAGGGAGTAAGGGTAGTTCATCTAAAATTTAATCAATATGATTACAATTTCAGTTCGGCAAAACTTGATATAATTAGTAAAATAGAATTTACCCTCAACCCAAACAAACCGGTAATCAACTACAACAGCGGAATAGTGTTTTCGGACGAGGCAAAAAAAATGTTTTCCGGAATGTTGGTAAACCCTGACGCCATTAACAAATTTTCCTCCGTGGTTGCCGTAAATGATACAACAGGTAACTGGATTGATTTTTCTGCCCCCTATGTTAAGATAGGTGTGGCTAAAGATGGAATTTACAGGGTTTTTGGTTCTGATTTACAGGGTATGGGAGTTAATTTATCAGAAATTCAACCTACAACTCTTCAGTTGTTAAAAAAGGGATTACAACAGGATATCTTTGTTTTTGATGGTTCTGACAGTCGGTTTGATGCGACTGACTATATCGAATTCCTCGGTGAGAGAAACATGGGGAGTGTTGATTACAGGACCCCTAATGCCTATGGAGTTCCATACAATGAGTATTATGACAGGTTTACCGATACAACTGTTTATTGGATAACATGGAATCGGAGTGCGGGTAAGAGAGTTACAACGGCACCACAAACTCTTGGAATCTCTGCAGATACACTTCAAAGTTATACTGAGCTGATCCATCTGGAGCAAGATAGATCTTACCTGAATTTTGATGCAAATCTTGTACGAAGGGACCTGCCATATTTTTACGAGAATAAGACATTTTATTGGCAAAACCTTAATGCACCAACAGCTATGGCTTCTCGATCATACACATTCAGTTTAAATGAATTGGACAACACCGACAGTGTTAAATTTTTCGCCAGAATCGCAAGTGGTGCATCGAGTAATGCTACCGGATCGCATAGCCTTGTTTTGCAAGTTGGTAATAACTTCCCGACCTATGATTCTTCCTCACTTGACAGATATGGAAGAATAGTACTTTCAGGAGCTGCACCTGGTAGTCTGTTTGCGAACGGGAACAATACAATAAAAGTGGTTTCATATCCAACAGGGACGAGCATTAATACGGTTTGGATTGACTGGGTTGAGGTTGAGTATGCAAGAAAACTCAAAGCCACCAATGATTCGCTCACAGTCAAATTACCATATGCTGCCAATTCCACGGTAAAAAATATTGAAATTACTAATGTGGCTTCGGACAGTTTGATTTTGTGGAAAAGGGGGAACGGGATTAAAAAAATATTTGTATCCAGAACTGGAAATTCACTTGTCATACAAGATACTGTGGCAAAAGCTGACAATTATTTTCTCGTGAAAAATACCTCAGTTTTAAAACCAACTCTGTATTACAAGAAAAACTGGAAGAATCTGAGAAATCCTTCTATTAAAACTGATTATCTTGCAGTTTCAATAGATGCATTCGCCCAACCAATCAGGCAGCATTTGGGATATCTCAAAAACTCGTATCAACTTGACACAATGTTTGTTGACATGAATGATGTCTATGACGAATATTCGTACGGGTATTTTTCAACAGATGCCTTGAGAGATTTCTTTAAAACAACGCAGACCTCCTGGCAAACGCCTTATCCCGATTATGCAATTCTTGTTGGTAGTGCTGCCTGGGATTACAGGTTGAGCCATTCGACGGTTTTAGGATTTAAGTCAAAAAAGAATCTTGTGCCGTCCTTTGGTTCTCCGCTCAGTGATAACCTTCTATCTGTATTTGATTCAACTTCCTCATATATCCCTCAAATTTTAACCGGGCGGATTCCTGCCAAATCAATAGTAGATGTTGATAGATATTTTGGGAAACTTTCAAGTCATTACAATCAAAAATATGATCGGTTTAATAAGAGAGTGTTGTTACTTTCCGGTGGGGTGGATGAATCGCAGGCTCTGGAATTTAAAGAACAGAACACGGTTCTTTCAAATTTCTTTAAGTCGGCGCCCTATTCATTTGAATACAATCAGTATTACAGAACTTTCACTCCGTTTACAAATTACGGACCATTTCCGCTCGAAGAAGTAGATGCCAATATAAAAAAAGGTGGTGTGATATTATCGTATGTGGGACATTCGGGTACTTTTCATTGGGATAACGACATCAGAACTCCGAGTCAGCTATTAAATACTGCAAATAAAGGTTCCATATTAACAGACTTTGGCTGTTCCACCGGTAAATTTGGTGAGCCGGATGTTGACTGTTTTGCTGAACAATTCCTTTTGTATCCAACCGGGCAACCTATTGGGTATATAAGTAACGCCAGTTTGGGATTTACGAGTACTGCAAGTGTTGCCCCCACGCTGTTTTATTCAACGATAATTTCGGATAGTGTCTGGCAACCATCCGAAGCTCTTCGAACAGCTAAGATTAATATGTTTCAACAATATGGGAACAGTAGTACAAATCAACTATTCACGATGACCAACACATATTTTGGTGATCCGTTTTTAGGATTAAAAATCCCTCCAAAGCCAAACTTTATTTATGAAAGTGATGCGATATCTTTAACTCCTAAAACTCCGGATGATACACATGATTCGGTAAGATTAGGTTTGGTCTATTATAATTATGGAACCGCATTAACTGACATTGTTGATATCAGAATTACTGACAGATTAAATGGTGAGGTTGTTTTTGACACAGTTATGACCCGTCCGGTCCCGGCTTTTAGAGATTCATTGACGGTCAGTATCCCTGTTAAAAACAGACTTGGGGTACATGCTATTAAGGCGACACTAAACGATGGTGGCAGAATTCAGGAAATTTATGACAATGATAACGAGGTTGAAACTTCTTTCATTGTGGCAAGTTCAATCTCGCGAGACTATCTAAAATATAACAACGAAAACCTTGTTAAAGATTTCTTGTATTTTATAAACCCGTTAAGAAAGCCTGATACGGAGTCGGTCACGGTTCAAATAGCCGACAATCAATTAATGGTAAATAACACCCAGTTAAGTGTTCCATTTGATTCCTTCTATACGAGGGTGTCACTCGCAGCTTTTCCTGTAAATAAAAGGTATTGGTTTCGGGTTAAAGATAATGTAAGTGGGCAATTTGGGGCGATAAGATCATTTTTCCTAAGTAATCAAAACGGGTTTGGTTTAACCGACAGTATATCATTCAATGCATCACAATTTGTCAATTCCGGATATAAAAATGGGGCGCTGGTTTTACAAGATAAAAGTGTTAATTTGTCGATCAGTGCTGCAGGATACTATGATGGTAACTCTGCGGTAATTAGCCATAATGGGAATAATGCGCTGGTATCAAACACAGTTTTAAGCCATAATGTGGCGGTGTTTGAAGCAGCATCGATGGAGTTCCTTTATGTCCGGTCTTATAATTTGACATACGGAGATGTTGCAGGTGATAGAATTCGTTATAAAGCTCTACTTGACACCTTGGATGAGTCGAAGATTGTAATTGTTGCAGCTGCACATGATCCATATACCGGGACGGATGCCGAATTGAGGGGTAAGTTGAAGACTTACGGGAGTATCTATATCGATTCAGTTCGGGCAAGAGATTCATGGTTTATGATTGGAAGAAAGAATGCTATGGCTGGCAGTCTTCCGGAAAGATGGAAAAAAGCCAACCAAGGTCAAGTAACTTTTGATACAACATATATTTTCTCATCGACAAGTGGCAGCTTGCTTACCAATAACATAGGGCCAGTAAGTTCCTTTGAGAGGTTGACAGTTCAGACCATGATTCCTGATTCAACCACTCTCAAATTCAGAATCGTAGGAACAACTCTTGCAGGGGTAACAGACACAACGACACACCTTGCGGGCAATAACAATGATTATGATCTTTCAATAATAAACGGAAAAGGGTATAATACAATAAGAGTTTTAGCCGATTTGGGATCACTTGATAAAAAATCCTCACCACAAATCAGTAGCCTGATAGTGAGGTACAGTGACTTTACAGAGGTAGGGACTAATTATCAAAGTGTGACTATCTCTTCAGACACCGTATTACCAAATGCTGATCTTAATATCTCCTTCAATGTCACCAACGGTAGTGAAACTGTAGCAAAGAATTTTAAAGTTAAGGTCGATGCGGTTAATGGAGCAGATCCGGCTTCAAAAATATTTGAGCAGGTGATCGATTCACTTGGAGTCTTTTCATCAAAATCTTTCAATGTTAATTATAAAACACCACTTGGTTCAGGGGCCAGTCAGATTGTTATCACAATAGACCCGGATAATGTGCTTAAAGAATTCTATCGTGACAACAACTCATACTCCGTGCCATTTTATATAAAAGCTGATACAAGCAAGCCATTCCTCACTCTTTCAATAGATGGGATTGAGGTTCCGGATGGAGAATACATTAATCCAAAATCGGAAATCAAGTTAGAATTGTATGATTTTTCTTCAATTCCTCTTCAAGATACATCAACAATCTCAATGAAGTTGAACGGCTCACCGGTTTTTTTCCAATCTCCTGGTGTTTCACATTCTTTCAGTAATACAAATCCCAAGGTGACTGTTCTTTACAAGCCTGAATTTAAGGATGGAGATTATGAATTCAGTGTTGTTGCAAGAGGTAACTCGAGCTCATTTGCGGATACAGCTAGAGTGGAAAAGAAATTTTCAGTTATTAATGAAGCAAAAGTCTTGAATGTTTACAATTATCCAAATCCATTTCAAAACGAGACATATTTTACTTTTAAGCTGACTCAGATTCCGGATGAATTTAAAATAATCATTTATACGGTTGCCGGGAGGAAGATTCGAGAGATGGTAGTTCCATTAGGTCAAATGAAATATGATTTTAATAAAATTCACTGGGATGGAAGAGATGAAGATGGAGATCTTGTTGCAAGTGGAGTATATCTTTATCGAATTATTATGAAACGAGGGGATAAAGTTGAGAGGATTACCGAAAAACTGGCAATAGTTCGTTGATCCCTGAAATTTTTCAGACCGAAAAATTATCAGCAACACCGAATTTTTTAACTTTACCAGTTGAAGTGCTGAAGTATTCTATCCTTTCAGCACTTTTTTCTGTTGAGCATTTTTAATCACGTTAAAGTGTTTCAAGATTTTTTTATTGACTGCTGACAACAACCAAATCACATGTAAAATGGCCGCGGGATGTTTCTTAATAATAAAATGTTGTAAAAGTATAAACCTAATCAGAACTTTTTGGAGCCGGCCCATAACCGAGTGAAATAAATTGATAAGGAGTAATGAATTTTGAATGAATCAGAGGTCTATTTTATGAAACTCAGAGATTCTAATCCCGAATGAAAATCCTTTTTATTGCCCAGCGAATCGGACCGGCGACCAAACAATTTACGGGGCAGGATGTGAAAGATGAATCATGGATCGCAACTTTTCTGAGTGAACTTGGTGCACGGTTTCCTGATATCGAAATTGTCCACTGTTTCCCAATGGAAGGGGAATGGGGAAGGGATATCAGGATCGGCGGAATCAGATATTATCCTGTCCGAAAGATTGGCGGGAGAGTTGGAAGGTGGTTGCGAAGAGTATTTTCTCGAATTGAAAATAAATCGTTACTTCAATCATTTGAATCGGTTATCGAAGAGGTCAAACCTGATGTAATTCATATTTTTGGGTCAGAAAGAGAATTTGGACTTTTGCAGGAACGGATCAAAATTCCTGTAATACTTCAGATACAAGGATTGTTGGGAGAAATAATCCCTGTCTATTCTGGCGGAGTGGGAGTTTCAAAATTATTTATTGCAGCAGGAATCAGGGATTTTTTACGTGGAGGAATGTATTTTGATTATAAGAGCATGAAAAAAGCAGCAAAAAGAGAAATACGAATTTTCCGGAATGTCGAACATGTGATAGGAACATCAAAATTTGATGAGGACGAATTCAGGAGAGTGAATAAAAAAGCTGATTATCACCACCTTGACCTAATTCTTCGAAAAGAGTTTTATGACTGGAATTGGAGTCGAACTAAATCACTAAACCTGGTTACAATCTCAAACGAATATAGTTATAAAGGTTTCGATCTCATCCTGAAGACAGTCGAAGAGTTGATTTGTAGAGGCATTCAATTTAAGTGGGTAGTGATTGGAATATCACCATCAGGAAGTTTTTTTAAACTTTATAAAAAACTCTTCCGGGATTCCAAACTTTGGGAGCATGTTTCTCTTCCCGGTGCTCTATCTGTTTCTGAAATTTTGAAGCATTTTAACGAAGGTTTTTTATATGTAAATCCCTCCTATATAGAAACCGGACCCCTTTCCCTCTGCGAGGCGATGATGGTGGGGATGCCGGTTATAACTTCTGATGCGGGGGGTGCAAAATATCTCGTTAATAACGGGGTTGACGGGTTGATTTTTAAAACCGGGGATCACAATGCTTTGGCAGCAAGGGTAAGTGAACTTTTTAATGACAGGGAGCTGGCAACCAAACTGGGAAGAAATGCAAAAAAAACTGCAATGATTCGCCACGATCCTGTCGAGATAATTAAGCGTTACAAAGAGTTGTTGAATAAGTTCATCGAAATTTAACAATAGTTCTATGAAATATTTTGCTATTTTAAAATATTGAATTCTGCGGAATTTTATGGTAAAAAAATAGTTTTGTTGTGGGTGATTTTATTTGATTGAGGCGGATTACTTCAATTATTTAATGAAATTTTCTCACTACGGAATATTGATGAATATATTGGTTACGGGGGGGCTTGGCGCTGTAGGAAGCGTTCTTGTCCCTGAATTGGAAAAAAGAGGTCATAATGTTTTTGTGATTGACCTCAACACTCACCACCATGCAGAAAATTATGCGAGGGTTGATGTGGGTGAGTTTAGACAGTTGGAAAAATTGTGGACCGGCAAAGGCTGGGATAGGGGATATCTACATTCTCCCCGGAAATTTGATATAGTTTTTCATCTTGCTGCCGAATTTGGCAGGTGGAATGGTGAAGATTATTATGAAACGATGTGGAAAACTAATGCGGTTGGAACAAAAAATCTCTTAAAAATGCAGGAAAAAGAGGGTTTTAAGGCAGTCTATTTTAGTACTTCAGAGGTGTATGGGGATTTCCGTGATGTAATGGTTGAAAAAGTCATGGAAAACACAGAGGTAAAACAATTAAATGACTATGCCCTTTCCAAGTGGGTAAACGAACAACAAGTGTTGAATTCAGCTTCGATGTATGCCACCGAAAGTGTTCGAGTTCGCTTATTTAATTCTTACGGCCCCGGTGAATATTACAGTCCCTACCGATCAGTTATTTGTCTCTTCGCTTATAGAGCATTAAAAAACATACCTTATATAGTTTACAAAAATCACTCAAGAACCAGCATCTTCATTACAGATGTGGTTAATTCTTTGGCAAACATTACCAATAATTTTATCCCCGGTGAAGTTTACAATATCGGCGGAACAGACTACCATGATATTGAACAGATTTCTGACTTAATACTAAATTATCTTGGAAAAGATAAAAGTCTGGTAACTTTTCAAGAAAATGAGATTTTGACCACCAAAGATAAAAGGGTTGACTCATCGAAAGCCATAGAAGATCTCAATCATAAAGTTACAGTTAATCTTGAAGAGGGAATAGCAAAAACAATTGAATGGATGAAAAAGGTTTACAATTTATAGTTTGAGATATTGTTGCCGGGAGACATTTTTGGTGCAAATTTCAATATGGGCGAGGTCAGGTAGGCAAAACGAGGTTTCTTTATAACTTCATCTTTCTCAGGGCGTAACCAAAAATCGAGCAATAAACACTCCCCCCAGGAAAAAATCCCCCGTTTTTAGAAATTTCATATCCAATTTGGCAGAAACATAAAAATTGTTTTTATCCTTTAAATATATTATATTTGTAAGCTTTGATAAAACTAAACTTGTAGTTGGAGGATTAGCGTTGAAACAAGAAAAAATGACCCCATGGTACAGTACTGCTGATATAGATAAGAAGTGGTATGTCGTGGATGCTTCGGGTAAAGTGTTGGGCAGATTAGCCACCGAAGTAGCGAGTATCATACGGGGCAAGAACAAACCGGTTTACAGCCCAAATGCTGACACCGGAGATTTTGTCGTGGTAATCAATGCCGATAAAATAGTCGTCACCGGTAAAAGAGCCGAGTTGAAGGTCTATAAACATCACAGTGGTTATCCGGGTGGATTAAAGACAAAAATGTATAACGATATGATCAAGGTTAAGCCTGAGTTTGTGATCGAACATGCCGTTCGCGGAATGTTACCAAAAACCAGACTTGGCAAGAAGATCTTTCATCATCTAAAGGTATATCGTGGTGCCGATCACCCGCACGCAGCACAGAAACCTGAAGTAATAAGTATATAACGGAGAATTAATGTCAGACACATTGTTTGTTGGAAGAAGAAAAACCGCAGTTGCCCGTGTCGCTCTAAGACCCGGTCAAGGCAAGGTTACCATCAATGGAAGGGAATTGAAGGTTTACTTTGCTCAGAAGACACAGCAGGACGATGTAATCGCCCCATTTGAAAAACTGGAGCTTGAAGGTCGTTATGATGTTTTTGCAAATGTTAATGGTGGTGGTTCTGCCGGACAGGCTGAGGCAATCCGTCTCGCTATATCCAGAGCACTCACATCAGAAAACGAAGACTACAGATCACCTTTAAAACAAGAGGGATATCTGAAAAGAGACCCGAGAATGGTTGAAAGAAAGAAATACGGCAGACCAAAAGCCCGTAAAAGATTCCAGTTCTCAAAGAGATAATTTTTTTCATCAATTAACATTCTTTCTGATTTACCGCCTGTGCCTAACGGCTTAAGGTAAAGTGGATGAAGGAAAAAGTTTAACAGGAGTGTAGATGTACGATATAGAATTGACACAGTTGATCGAGGCGGGAGCGCATTTCGGTCACTTAACACGCCGTTGGAATCCAAAGATGAAACCCTACATCTTTATGGAAAAAAACGGAATTCATATAATTGATTTAAACAAAACCAAAAAGATGATAACCGAAGCAGCGGTTGCTCTCGGTGAAGTCGTTAATCAGGGAAATAGAGTTCTTTTTATTGGCACGAAGAAGCAGGCGAAGAACATTATTGAAACTGAAGCCAGAAGCTGCGGCATGAACTGGGTTACCGAAAGGTGGCTTGGCGGTATGCTCACAAACTTCTCAACAATAAGAAGAAGTGTAAAGAGACTCCAACAAATTGAGAGACAAGAGACTGACGGTACATTTGAAAAAATTACCAAAAAAGAAAGACTCTTTTTAACTCGTGAAAAAGACAAACTAAGAAAAATCCTTGAAGGCGTTGAAACGATGAATAAACTCCCCGGAGCTGTTTTCATTGTTGATGTCAAGAAAGAATCGATTGCAGTTAAAGAAGCCAAAAGATTAGACATTCCGGTGTTTGCGATGGTTGATACAAACTGTGATCCTGATCTCATCGACTATGTAATTCCTGCAAATGATGATGCTGTAAAAACCATTGAGCTTGTAATCAAGACCATGGTTGAGTCAGTTAAGGAAGGGAATGCCAGAGCAAAAGAACAAAAAGCCGAGGCAAATGCAGAGACTGAAAGAGTCAGAAAAGAGATGGACAGAACCGAACAGGAAACAAAAGCACAAAAATAAGGATTGGATAGATAATGAATATTACCGCTGCACAGGTAAATGAATTAAGAAATAGAACTGGTGCCGGAATTCTTGATTGCAAAAAAGCCCTTGTTGAATCACAGGGTGATATGGATCAGGCGATTGACTACCTTAGAAAAAAAGGTGCCGCAATGGCCGCCAAGCGTGCTGACAGAGCCGCTAATGAAGGAAGAGTTTCAGCAAAGATTTCAGATAACAAAAAATTTGGTGTTTTGGTCGAAGTAAACTGTGAGACAGATTTTGTGGCTAAATCGGAAGCTTTTGTAGAGTTTTCGAAAAAAGTTACTGATCTTGCTTTCGAAAAGAAAGTTAAGTCATCGCAGGAATTGATTGATACCACACCTGAGATCGGCAATATGCTAAATGATCTCACAGCAAAGATTGGTGAAAAACTTGAAATATCAAGAATTTCATCACTTGAAACTGAAAATGGCGTTATCGACTACTACATTCATTACGGAGACAGACTTGGATCACTTGTAAGGTTTGACAACATCGACGGAGAGAAAATCCCCGCAGTTGCTCAAGCTGTTCAGGATGTTGCCAAACAGGTAGCTGCAATGAGTCCAATTTCTATCAGTAGAGATAAGGTGCCCGCAGAACTCATAGAGAAAGAGCTCGAAATTTATAAAGAGCAGTTCAGAAAAGAAGGCAAACCGGAAGACAAAATCGAGTTTATTGCAAAAAATAAACTTGGCAAGTATTTCGAAGAAGTTGCACTTTATGAGCAGTCTTTCTTCCGTGAAGATAAAAAAACAGTGGGTGCTTACCTCGAAGAAGTTAACAAAGCGAATGGTACCAAATTTGTTGTTGAATCATTTGTAAGATTCAACCTTGGAGAAGGTTCCAAGTAGTTAATGTTGTATAATTGTAAAAGGTCTTAAGTTTCTTAAGACCTTTTTTTATATCAATTTAGGAGAGTATTGAGATGTCATCAGCAAAATTTCGCAAAGTTCTTTTAAAACTTAGCGGTGAATCGCTAATGGGGCAAAAAGGTTTTGGTATCGATCCTGAGATGCTTAAATTTTTTGCAGAAGAAATTAAAAAAATACATAATATTGGTGTACAAGTTGGGATTGTTATTGGTGGAGGCAACATTTTTCGGGGTCTTGCTGCAGAAGGGCAGGGGATTGATCGTGTTACCGGTGATCTTATGGGGATGCTTGCAACTACAATAAACTCTCTTGCACTTCAAAATGCAATAGAAAAAGCAGGTGTGTTTTCGAGGTTGATGTCTGCGATTAAGATGGATGAAATAGCCGAACCGTATATCAGACGGCGCGCAATTCGACATCTGGAAAAGGGCCGCGTTGTCATTTTTTCAGCGGGCACAGGGCATCCATATTTCAGCACTGACACAGCAGCCGCACTAAGGGCAGTTGAGATTGGGGCTGATGTAATCATGAAGGGTACAAGAGTTGACGGCGTTTTTGATGCAGACCCTGAAACGAACCCTGAAGCCATTAAATTTGATGGAGTTAGTTACCTGGATGTAATGAATAAAAATCTCCGTGTGATGGATATGACTGCTATTAGCTTGTGTCAGGAGAACAGTTTACCACTTTATGTATTTAATATGAATGTTCCCGGCAATCTTTTACGGGTTGTTATGGGAGAAAATATCGGAACATTTGTAAATCATACAGGTAAAAAGTAAATTTCGGATTCAAAATCAATAAATTTTTGATGGGCTTGAAATGGAACCAATTATAAAAGAAGCGATTGCCAAAATGAACAAATCCATTGAGGCATTTCGACATGAATTATCGAAAGTCCGTACCGGGAAAGCAACAACAGCAATTCTGGATGGAATTAAAGTTGATTATTATGGCACCCTTACACCACTGAAGCAGATGGCTAATGTGAGTGTACTTGATGCCCACACACTTTCGATCTCACCATGGGACAGATCTGCGATTAATGCAATTGACAAAGCGATAATGCAGGCGGATCTTGGATTAAATCCTCAGAACGATGGTACCAACATTAAAGTACCAATACCTCCTCTCACCGAAGAGAGAAGGAAAGAGTTCGTTAAATTAGTAAAGAAGTTTGGTGAGGATGCAAAAATTGCCATTCGGAATATTCGTCGTGATGCAAACGAACATCTGAAGAAAAAGCAAAAAGATGAAAAAATATCTGAAGATTTGCTAAAAGAGGCTGAGGCTAAAGTTCAGAAGGCAACCAACGAACATATTACTGAGATCGATCAGATACTGGTTCACAAAGAAAAAGAAATAATGGAAGTTTAGCCCAGGCATAATCTTCCCCGGAGATTTATTGAAGTTACTGATAAGGTCGGTATTCTTACTGCTATTCGTAATTAGTCCATTAAATGCGCAGGAGGAGATGAGGTTTGAACTGTCGAGTATTAATTTCGACGGGAATAACAGCATCCCCGACAAAGCAATTTTGAGTGTATTGCGATCGAAAGAGACTCCCAACGGGTTTTATCAGTTTATTAACAAGTACTCATCTCTGGGTGCACCACCGGAATATATCGATTTTCTGCTTGTTCAGACAGACCTTGAAAGTATTCAAGCGCTTTACAATGCAAATGGATTTTTTAAGGTAACCGTTGAATATTATTATTCTCTCGATTCACTTGATAAAGTAGCCGATCTCACATACCTGATAAATGAAGGCCCTCAGGCAATTTTTGGAAAAATAAAACTCAACGGACTTGAAAATTTTCCTCCTTACGATTTTTGGGAGATAAATGAGCGAGTCACCATTAGAGAAGGTCAGGCATATTCTCAAGAGAATGTTCTCAGTTCGATAAATAATGTATTGTTTTATTTAAAATCGCAAGGATATCTCCTCTCAAATTACGACAGTACTCTGGTTGTAAAAGATACCTTGATAGACAGAGCCCTTGTTGACATCTTTTTTTCACTTGGTAAAAAATATTACATCGATTCAGTAGAGGTCACCATGGGTGGTCCCGGTAAAGATGATGTTAGTGAAATAATGCTTCGTGATCTGACGGGTATAAAAGATGGTGATATTTTTGACGTTTCCAAGCTGACACAAGCGCAAGTCAGGTTATACCGGACAGGACTTTTCAGTTATGTCAGGATATATCCGGGAATTGAGGGGTTACGTGATTCATTGGTTCCTGTAAACCTCGAAGGTAACATTTCGATGATGAACGACCTGAACCCCGAATTGATTATGAACAACATTCAAAATGCTTTTAATTTTGGTGTGGGGCTCGAGTATAACAGAAAAAATTTCTTTGGGGGTGCCCGGCGATTCTCATCGAGGGCTCAAATATATTATCAGGATGTATTTTCGTTAAATCTTGAGCGAATGTTTAGTCTTGTAACAAACTCTGATACGGTTACATCTGGTACGATAGAATTGAAGGCAAGAGTTGAACAGCCGTATTTTTTGGGACAACCCATTTTTGCAAGTCTTGAACTCTCAGCACTGATAAATAAGATTGAGTATCTTCAGGTTAACAGTTACAAAAGTAAGATAAACTTTGAATTTGAATTGCCCAAGTTTACTTTTTTTAACAGTATGAACCTCTTTTATGCACTTGAATTGAACACACTCACTGTTCTTCGAGACAGCCCCGATAAACCGTCCACGAGTTTGATATCAGCGGGTTTTGGTGGTCTGCTTGTTTCGACCCACGTTGACAATGTAATATTCCCGACCGAGGGGAGTAATTACAGTCTCTATATTGAAGAAGGAAATCTTCTGCCATTTTTATTCTCCAAAGCATTTACGGGAGAATATCTCTCATTGTTGTTTTTAAAAACCCAGGCAACAGCGAGTTATTATTTCTCGCTGAATTCGGTAAACGATTTTGTATTCGCCACAAAATTTTCGGGGGGATATCTTCCAACATTATCGGGAGATAAAACCACAGTACCCTACATCAAAGAGTTTTTTGTTGGTGGAAGTAACTCGGTAAGAGGTTGGGCATCAAGGGCATTTCCCCCACAAAAGATAGCAGTTGAAGACCTCGACGAAACAAATCTACCGGGTGGAAGGATCGTTGTTGAAGGGTCTTTTGAACTCAGGAAACGATTTGGTGACCTGCTTGGAGCTGCCGTTTTTGTTGATTGGGGGAACACCTGGAAAGAAATATCGAACATGAAAATCAGTGAAGTGGCGGTGGCTGCCGGCTTCGGTTTTAGATTCTACACCCAAATTGCAGCTTTCCGCCTCGATTTTGGTTTTAAGGTTTATGATCCTTACGACAGAACACCCATCCCACAGAGACGGTTTTTTGATCTGATGCAGTTCCACTTTGGAATTGGCGAGGCATTCTGATTTATTTATGGATTGATTAGCTCGCTCTATTTCCGTATATTTAGAAATTTAAAATCCGGATTTTATGATACTCAGCATGACAGGCTTTGGCAAGTCGCTTTCCACATTTAGGGGTTATGCCTTTGAATCCGAGGTAAAGAGCTTAAACAGCCGCTATTTAGAAATCACCATCAAACTCCCATCCTCACTACAGAACAAAGAATACGAGATCAGGGAAGCCCTGAAGAACCTGATAAGACGCGGGAAAATTTTTATTAGTTTGTCTGTCAGACCTGAAGAGAATGAAAACGAAACATTTTTTCTCAATGAGTCAAAACTTAATGAGTTGCTTGGAATATTTGCAAAAATAAAGACCAATTACGGGATTTCCGGTGAGCCAAGTCTCGACCATATTATTAATTTCAGGGATATTTTTACTCCCGAGTTGGATCAACTTGACAGTGAACATTTTGAACACTTAAAACAAGTGGTGGTTGATGCGGTAAAACAATTAAATCAGATGCGTGAAGCCGAAGGTGGTGAACTTGCAAATGATCTAAGTCAAAGAGTTCGTCTGATAGAGGATGCATTATCGGGGATAGAGGAAGATTACAGTGGCAGGGTGAAGGAATATTATGAAGAGCTAAAAAAGAGAGTAATCGAAATAACGGGGAACAACAGCATCAATCCCGAAAGGATTGAATATGAAATTGCGATGCTTGCTGATAAATCTGATATCACTGAAGAGTGTGTCAGATTAAGAAGTCATCTTAAATTTTTCCTTGAGACGATTGAAAAGGAAAATGAAGCGGGGAAAAAATTGAACTTTATCTGTCAGGAGATGCACAGAGAAGCAAACACACTTGCGTCGAAGTCACTTTCAACCGAGGCAATCCACAGATCGGTATTAATCCGTGACGAAATTGAACGCATCAGAGAACAGGTTCAGAACATTGAATAATGTAGTTCCAAGAGGGAAAGTTTATGTAATTTCCGCTCCAAGCGGAACGGGTAAAACCACGGTAATCAAAAGAATTAAAGAGATTCATCCCGAAATCAGGTTTTCAATCTCTGCAGCAACCCGTAACCCCCGGGGAGCCGAAGTCAGCGGAAAAGATTATCATTTCATGAGCAAAACAGAATTCATGAAAAAAGTTGAAGCTGATGAATTTGTTGAATGGGAAGAGGTGTTTGGTAATTTATACGGGACACTGAAATCAGAACTTGTGGATACAGTTATCAAGGGGGAGGATGTGATTTTGGAGATTGATGTAAAGGGGGCACTTAATATCAAAAAACAGTTTCCTGAATCAGTATTGATTTTTTTACAGCCGCCCAGTATCGAAGAATTGATCGCGAGGCTAACCGGGCGGAATACCGAAAAGCCGGAAGAATTGGAAAGAAGGATAGCCCGGGCAGAACTTGAGTTCTCCTTTAGTGACAAATTTGATCACTGCGTCATCAACAATGATCTTGACGCATGTGTTAACGAAGTATTATTGTTAATAAGCAAACCCAAAACCTTTGGAGGCAACCTATAATGGGAATAACCCCTGTAGATCTGAGAGAGATCGATAAAAACGCTGCTAATGTATATGAAGCGATTGTGATAGCTGCAAGACGTGCACGAATAATTAATGATGCACAGAGAATAGAATTTAGAGGGATGCTCGACAGTCTCCCTGAGAATACCTCGGATGATGGCGAAGATCTGGATAACCCGGATCAGAGCAGAATATCTCTTGAATTCGAAAAAAGAGACAAGCCACATCTTCAGGCGTTGGGTCAACTGCTTGATGGCAAGATAAAATCTGAGTATAGAGACAGGGACTAAAAATCCATGTCACGATCCGGTTTTCTTTCAGGTAAAAAAATAATTCTTGGTGTTACCGGATGTATCGCAGCTTATAAATCGTGCAATTTAGTACGCGATCTTATTAAACTTGGAGCCGAAGTGCGTGTAGTAATAACGCCTTCGGCTTCTGCGTTTGTATCCCCACTCACCCTGTCCACACTTTCGAAAAACCGTGTCATCAGAAACATATTTCCCGATGATTTAAACGGGAATGTGGAGGTTGATCCATGGCACATAGAATATGGAATATGGGCCGATTTAATGATCGTGGCACCCTGCTCCGTAAATACACTTGCAAAAATCAATGCAGGATTTGCAGATAACGCTTTAACGACGCTGATAACTGCCCGTAGATCCCCGCTAATACTTTGTCCCGCTGCCGACCATGATATGTATGAGTATGACATTACGCAATCGAATATCAAGGCTCTTGAAGCCAGAGGTGTATTTATTGTTGAAGCTGAACATGGCGAATTAGCAAGTGGTTTAACAGGTATAGGCAGGTTCCCTGAAAATCAAAAAATTATCGATGCTATCTATACAGTAGTCAGTGGCAGGAAAAAAGATTTAACAGGTAAAAAAATTGTTGTAACTGCCGGTCCAACTTATGAAGATATCGATCCTGTTCGTTTTTTGGGAAATCGTTCATCAGGAAAGATGGGATACCAGATTGCAAATGCAGCTTTTCAGAGGGGTGCAGATGTAACACTCATTTCCGGACCATCCCATGAATATATCTATCCTGAGATCAAAAAAATAAGTATCCGAAGTGCCTCTGAAATGGCAAAAGCTGTTCAGGGATCGGTTTCAAAAGAAAACACTCTGATTATGTCAGCTGCTGTTGCAGACTTTACTCCTTCTACCATCGCAGATAAAAAGATTAAAAAAGAGACCGGTGGAATCAGTTCAATCGAGTTAAAAGAGACAGAAGACATACTTGCATCAATCGGTGGTAAATTTGGTTATGTAGTGGGTTTTGCTCTCGAAACTGACAATGAGATGGTGAATGCCTTTTCCAAACTTGAGCGTAAAGGACTTGATGTTATTGTGCTTAACTCGTTGAAGGACGAGGGAAGCGGGTTTGAGTTTGATACAAATTCAGTTACAATTCTTAAGCAGGACGGTTCATCAAATAAATATCCTCTTCAGTCAAAAAAAGAAATTGCACATCTTATTCTTGATGCCATTGCCGGAGAGATATGAAAGTTAAGGAAGAAGTTCTAAAAGCACTTGAACTTCAAAAGGAGATGTTTGGGGACGAACTCTATGCTGAACTTCAAATTCCAAAATTTGAAGATCAAACTGTAAAAAAACAGGCTGGTTTGGGTAATTTGCCAACGGCAGCGCCCACTGTCCCACCCCGCACTGTCACCTCACTCTCATTATCTCCAACAAAAGCAGTTATCGATTCAACCGTTTCGATACCCGACCTTCGTGAAAAAATCAGTAGTTGTCTTAAATGTCCTTTGGGCCCCACAAGGAAAAACTTTGTATTTGGCGAAGGAAATCCTGAAGCCAGACTAATGGTGATTGGGGAAGGACCCGGTGCCGATGAGGATATTCACGGAAAACCATTTGTTGGCAGGGCAGGACAACTTTTAACCGATATACTTAAAGCGATAAAATTCTCGAGAGATGAAGTATTTATTGCAAATATTGTAAAATGCAGGCCACCTGCAAACCGAACCCCGTTTGAAAATGAGATTGAATCGTGCAGGCCCTATCTGATAAGGCAAATTGAACTCATTAAACCGTCATTTATACTCTGTTTGGGTTCAACTGCTGTTCAAGCGTTACTCGAAAGAAAAGGAACTCTGGGAAGTTTCAGAAAAAATGTATATGAGCTTTATGGTGCAAAGGTGATGGCCACATTCCATCCTGCAGCTCTTCTACGCAACCCAAACTGGAAAAGGGATACCTGGGAGGATGTTCAAGCACTTCGAAAACTCTACGACGAAAAGTTTCCCGGCTGATTATTTTTAATTAGCACAGCAGGAATAAGACCTCACCCGATTTTCTAAGTATTGGCACAATAGAAATGTCACCTCCGCCTTATATTTTAAATTTAATATTTTCTTTTATCCATTCAATTTAGTAACTTTCAATAGTCAAAAATGGATAATACAATGTTTTCACCTTTTGAGAGAGCCGGTTTAGCGGTAACATTCTCACCCACCGGGAAAATGCTTCTTAGTGAAGCTGCCCGCCTTCAGTCGATGTTTGGATTCAAAATATTTTTTCTTCATGTTGGGGAAAGAGATGAATCGACCGAGCAACGCTTAAATCTTTTGATATTCGAAAATTTCTCTTCAAATAATTTTGAGATTGTCTGGTTAACGGGTGAGCCATCAAAAGCGATACTGAAAAAAAGTAAAGAACTTGGGCTTGATCTTCTAATAATTGGTGCATTGGAGAAAGAACAGGGGATTAAAAACTTTATCGGATCCGTTGCAAGAAATATAATGAGAAATTGTCATTGTCCGATTCTTGTATTTACAAAACCCGTTTCCGAGAGATTTGGCTTTAAGAATATAATAATCTCAGTCTGTTACGATGGTAAAGGTGAGGAGGCAGCTAAAGTTGCAGTCCAAATTGCAAGACACGATCATCCCGAGAAATTGTCACTCGTTAAAGAGATTAACATACCGGGGCTCCCGAGTGTCGTTTTTGATTCCGGATCAACCGACGAAACGGGGAGTATGAGGAGAGAGCTAATAGAACTTGAAAAACAGAAAATCAGGTTTTTTGCACATGAGTTGGGACTTCGTGATTCGGAGTTTGAGAATGAAGTGCTTTATGGCGTTGAAGGTTGGGAATGCCTCAACTTTGCAGATGAAGAGAAAGCAGATTTACTTGTAGTAACCATGGGAGAAAGAAAATTAAGTTTTATTGACAGAATATTCATGCATGACCTTGAATTTCTGTTCGAAAGAATCCCCACAAACACCCTTCTCTATAAATGAAGCACGAAGAAGTAGTAATATTCCTGGTTGCTATCAGCATTATGCTGTTTTTTGCCCGTTTTCTTGGCGAGTTGTTTAATAAATTTAAACAGCCGGCAATTATTGGCGAGATAATAGCGGGAATATTGCTTGGTCCCACCATTTTAGGGAATCTTCTGCCGGAAGTCCAGTTGACACTGTTTCCTCAAACCGGTAATGTATCACTCGTTCTTAACGGGATTACACAACTTGCAGTAATTATGTTATTGATAGTTTCGGGGCTTGAGGTTAATTTGGCATTAATTGCCAAGCAGGGCAAAACCGCATTATATACCAGTACTTTAGGAATGGCATTGCCCTTTGCATTGGGTTTTCTTCCCTTCTATTATTTCTCAGAGGTATTTGGTGCATCCCCGGGTGACAAACTGATTTTTGCACTCTTTATGGGGACAGCAATGTCAATTTCAGCTCTCCCGGTGATTGCCCGGACTTTGATGGATATGAATCTGTTAAAGACAGAGCTTGGTGTCATCATAATTGCGTCTGCAATAGTAAATGATCTTTTTGGCTGGATATTTTTTTCAGTGATTATAGGAATGATTTCCAGTGGTGGTGGCTCCAACTTCCTCACACAAATTGGGGGGATATTACTCTTTCTGGCATTTATGTTTTTTATTGCTAAACCCTTAACTGACAGAATAATACCCAGGATTCAGAACAGGTATTCATTCCCAGGGAGTATCCTGAGTTTTATATTTATATTTGGACTCGTTGCGGCGGCTATCACAGAGGGTGCCGGTATTCACGCCATTTTTGGGGCATTTATGGCGGGAGTAATTATTGGCGACAGCAGTCACCTTAAGGAATCAACGCGCGAAATAATACACCAGTTTGTCACGAATATATTTGCCCCTTTGTTTTTTATATCAATCGGATTAAAGGTTGATTTCTTCGCACATTTTGATCTCATTATGGTTTTGATTGTATTGGGCCTTGCAATCATCGGGAAAGTGGTCGGATGTGGAATCGGTGCCAAAATAGGTGGAATGAGTTTTTCAGAGTCGATGGCAATCGGATTTGGGATGAATTCGCGTGGTGCGATGGAGATAATATTAGGAATCCTGGCATTGGAAGCAGGGGTAATAAATGAGACGGTATTTGTTGCTTTGGTGGTTATGGCTCTTGTCACTTCGTTAATCAGTGCTCCAATGATGGGGTATTTCCTGAAAAAAATCAAAAGATTTGATACTTTAGGGGAGATACTTACTTCTAAAAACATTATCTTGTCTTCATTGGAGAGCAAAGATGAAATTCTTGAAATGTTGATAAACAGAGTAGCCGAAGAGGGACAAATTAATCGTTTGAAACTTAAAGAAGACCTGATGTTAAGAGAAGCCACATTTCCTGCTGTGATACTTCCCGGTTTGGCGCTACCCCATGCCAAACTTGACATCAAAAGAGCTTATATGGCAATTGCGATCAACCGTAAAGGTTATCAATACACAGAAGGAGACGATCCCGTTTATATTACCATCCTGATGGTATCGCCAGCCAACAAGCCAGAATTGCATCTTAATTTGCTTGCAGAAACTGTATCAATCTTTAAAGAAGAGAATACCATCCCGGATTTGGTCACATGTCATGACCCGGAACAGATATTACAATATTTTCAAGATCGAATATAAAAAAAGACCGCTCTTCACAGGCGGTCTTTAATTTCTGAATAGATGTCTCTATTATTTTGCAGGGACAAACAAGATGTAAAACTTTGCGTTATCATCCATTTCAAGAGACACATGTTGTGACCCGGCTTCTGTATCAATTTGCCATGACTTATCGGTCAGCTTGGTGCCTTGTTTAATTATTTCCTCAAGTAATGCATCAAGCATCTCCTCGTTAACGGGGTATAAGGCAAGAGTATTGCAAATATCGTAGCCGTCAAAAAACAAGAATAACTGTCCGATATCAGGTACCTCCGAGAAGAGGAACTTTACGCCATCATCGGTAGTAAGTTCTTGTAGTGAATACTCGGAAGTGTTACTCAAAATAAAAGATTTTGATTTTCCGAGAAGATTATTTTGTGCATTTGCTGCTCCAAACAATGCAACAATAAAGAAAAGAAAAAGTACCTTCCTCATTTTGTGCCTTCCTGTATAGATTTTTGTTGATTGATTTAAATTCTATGGGTTTAACTTACGGAACAGTGGAAAGTTCCTGATTTGTTGAAATGCAGATAAATAGAACTGCAATTTAGAAAAAATATTTGTTTTGATAGTGGTTTTATTTAATTTATTTAAAGAATCGGGACATAATGTGACAGACATTCACCGCCTGCCACTTTTAGGAAAAATTAATTAAAACAAATGATTATTTTAGCAGTGACACCCGGACAATATTTAGAATATATGACTGAACTTCAAAAAATTCTCTTCTCTCTTGTGGAGAAAAATGGAATAGTATATTTTTTGTTAGACACCAACCACAACATTGAGATGTGTTCTGACAATATGTTCCAGGTCTTTGGATATGATCCACCCTCTATTTTAGGGATGAAACTTGATAAGTTATGTTTTGGCAAGGACAGGGATCGCCTTTCAAAATTGCTGGAATCGGCATTGGTTTCCAAGGATGAAAAGGAAATTGAATTCAGATTGCTCCTTTCTGACCGAAGAATTCGGATTGTATCCGCAACAGTTCAAACTTTGGTAACCGACGACAATAATCCAAAAATTGCGATTTTCCTTCGTGATATAACAGATCATCTTAATTCCAAACTCTTCAAGGACAGTTTTTTTAATCTTTCTCTCGATCTTTTTGCAATACTTGATTTCACGGGGAAAGTGATAGAAATAAATGAGATGTGGAATGAAAAATTTGGCTACACCAAAGAGGAGTTAATAAAATCGGGGATAGCGAAGGTGTTCAAATCTGATGAGCGGATGGCAGCCGGAAGAATGTATGATTGGTTAAAGGTGTCGAATGAATCGATGTATGATTATGAAATGGAATGTTGTACAAAAACAGGAGAAACCAAATTCATAAGTTGGTCAGCGAGATCGGATGCACTCCCGGGGTTGGTTTTCCTTGTTGGCAGGGACTTTACAGAAAAAAAGGAAACTGAACAAAAACTGGTTGAAAGTGAATCAAAACTCTCTGCCATATTAGAGAATACCAATGATGTTATCTTTTCCATCGATATCAATTACAAGTTGTTAAAATTTAATACCGCATTTGTCAGAATAATAGAGGGAAGTTACGGATTTAAGCCTAAAGCCGGGTATTCCGTTATCGACCCCAAAGTGAATACTCTTACCACAATGAAATGGAAGCGATTGTATGACCTTGCATTAAGCGACCGGGATGTTGATGAATTGATTGATGCAGACCCGCCTAATGAAAATTTGAAATATGAAGTATCGATGAGTCCCATAAAAAATGAATTTAAGGATGTAACCGGTGTGGCGGTGTTCCTGCGAGATGTAACTGAAAGATTTAAGGCACAGGAGGCACAACTTGAGATGAGCAGACAACTTGCGGAGAAGAATAAAGATTTGTTGGATTTCTCATTTATTATCACTCACAATCTTCGTGCTCCTACATCAAACCTGATTAGTTTACTGAGTCTTTACGACAAAGACCACCCTGCAAATGATGAAAATCTTGAGATAATGGAAAACTTTGAGGCTTCGATACACCAATTGAATGAGACATTGGCAGATCTCACGATGGCAGTAAAGCTAAGAGAAGAAGTTGGTAAAAAATTTGAATTATTAAATTTGGACGAAGTATTTAACAATGTAAAATCAAAACTTCCTGCTCTTGAGAGTAAAGGAACAATTGTGTTTAGAACAGATTTTTCAACCGTACCTGAATTGATTTATCCCAAGGGAGACCTTGAAAGTATCTTTTACACACTACTTGATAACTCGATTAAATTTGCTCATCCCGGTCGTGAATGTGTTATCAGTGTAACTTCGTTTATAGTTGAGAATCGAGTTCATTTGACTTTCGAGGACAATGGAATGGGAATAGACCTTGAGAGATACGGAGACAGGCTATTTGGGTTATACCAAAGGTTCCATAGAAGCGATTCTGGCAAAGGGCTGGGGTTGTATTTCCTCAACACTGCGATCAAGTCATTTGGTGGTTCCATCTCTGTTGAGAGTGAACCGGGTAAGGGTTCAAAATTTACAGTGAAATTAATAAAGAGGGAAAGCGAGTGATAAATGTCCTTGTGGTTGATGATGATGCCACACTGATTTTTCTGATGAAGCGTCTTCTGCAAAAAACCGGGAGAGTTTCAGAAGTGAGAGTGGCTTCTGATGGAAAAGAGGCTTTGGATATATTATTTGGAGGCACCTGGGAACCTGATCTGATATTCCTTGACATCAATATGCCGGTTATGAGTGGTTGGGATTTTTTGGATGAATTTGGCAGGTCATACGCTAATAAAATAGAGTGTGAGATTGTGATGTTATCATCTTCGACGAGGGAGATGGAAAAAGCTCAAGCGGCAAAACATCCTGAAGTAATCAGATATTTAAGTAAACCGGCACTCTATCCAACAATTCTTGAGGTGGTGATCAACACTGATACCCGGAAATCAACCGGCTTGTAGTAGAGCGTCTTTCACAAGATTTAAAAGGTCATTCTTCTTAAACGGTTTTGAGATATAGTGAGAGCAGCCTGAACCAAGTATTCGTTCCTTGTCACCTGTCATTGCAAGAGCAGTTACGGCAATAAGCGGGGTATTTTTATAATCTTCTCTTTCGCGCAGCATTTTAGCTATATTGATTCCAATCTTATCTCTTCCAAGCATAATATCCAGAAGCACTGCATCAAATTTTTCTTTCTCGAGGGTTTCCATTGCAGAGTCATAACTAAATGCTTCTTCAAGGTCATAGTCTTTTGAAAGGATCAGTTTCATAACATCTCTGGCAATACTGTCATCATCCACAATCAGAAGTCGTTGTTTATTATACTTTTGACCGTGCGGCAACTGATCCGGTGAGAGGGCTTTCACTTCTGTCTTAATTGGAAGTGTGACATAAAAAGTTGAACCCACAGCTTCCTGACTTTCGACGGCTATTGAACCGCCCAGAAATTGCACAAATTTTTTGGTCAGGGTAAGCCCGAGTCCCGAGCCTTCAAAACCTCTCGAGAACCCTTCACTCACTTGTCTGAATGAATCAAACACAAAAGAAACACTTGCAGACGGAATTCCGATTCCAGTGTCGCTCACTGAAATCAGAGCGAAGTCTTCGTGAGAGCTTCTCTGAACATCAAGTTTTACAGAGACTGTGCCTTTGGAGGTGTATTTTATTGCATTATCAACGAGGTTGCGAATGGTTTTGTAGAGAATGGTTTCATCAAACAATCCTTGAACATCCGCTGCCGGCAGGTATAGCCTGAAACTTAGCTCTTTTTCTGCGGCTTTTGGTTGAAACTCATCGAAAACTTTTTTAATGGACTTATTCAACGAGATTAATTTAAACTGATGTTCAATCCGGTTCGATTCCAACATGGAGAGGTCAAAAATTGATTCGAAAGTATCAAGCAGTCGCAGAGAGCTTTTCATAATTTTGGAGAGCATTTCCTGATCCTCCAAATCGGTCAATTTTTCTTGAAGTATCTCGGTAAATCCCATGATTCCGATGAGAGGAGTTCTAAGCTCATGACTCATGTTGGTTAAAAAAGCTGATTTAATCTGGTTTGCTTCCTCAGCTTTTTCTTTTGCAGCAATCAGGTCAACTTCAGTTTTTTTTCTGTCGGTGATTTCGCGAAAAATGCTCAGGAGCAGGAGGCCTTCTTCGACCTCAATAAATGAATTTGATACTTCTACCCACTTCTTTTTACCGTTCCAGAGAGTAAATTCACCTTCGAATCGATATCTTGGTTCCCTTTTTGTCATTGTGAGGTGAAAATTATTTACAATGGTTTTATAACTTTCCTCATCAGATTGTTGAAGTGAGGCAAAGCTTTCGCCGATAAGTTCTGATTCAGATTTTTCGAAAAGTTCACAGAAAGAATGATTCACATAAATCATGATACCTTGCGAATTGCACAACCGCATGGCATCGATGGAAGATTCCCAAACGGCACCAAAAATCCTAAGAGTTCTCATAACAATTTTCCCTTCAGGCTTTTCGCCTTCACGGGTTAAATTGTTAAAATCATCTGTTTGCATAAAATCTCTATGAACTTTTCAATAATAAAATTAATTTGCCTTAAAATAGACTGATCTCATCATAAGGTATTCTTTCCCTTGAGGATCAAAACCATACATTTCGTTCCCTACTTCACCATTTTTTGGTTCCATAATCACCATTTTATATTTCCAATCTTTACCCGAAGCCGGATCGAGCATATTCCCGAATAAAATTATCGTATTCGAGGCTTTATCGTAATCACCGGTAGCGACTGTGTAGCCTGTTCCCAGATTATCTATCCAAAAGGAAAAGAATTTTTTCAGGGTATTGTCATAACCGAGCAGGTTAATACCGGTAAAGGGAGTACCAAAAGCTGACCCCTCGTGGATCATCTGGAGATATCTACCGCCGAGGATCATTGAGTTTTTTGATATACCGGAGTCAACAGTGGCTTCTGCCCCGGGAGTCATCCAGCTTTCTTGAACATATTTCCACTCACCCTCATTTTTGGCGAGCCAGGTGTGCATTTCGCCCGGTGTCATGTAAGCCATCCATGCTTTCATCGCATCATCTTGAGCCATCAAGGGGATGGAAATAAAACAGACTAAAAGTAAAATGAATTTTTTCATAAACTATCCATTATAAATTAATGTGGATGTGCAATATATCTAAAAAAGTAACAAAAAAACAGGAACAAGTTGCCGCTTATCACACAATAGTTTCGTTTAAGGAGTTTAATTTGCGGTCGTGTAACTTAAACTATTTCCGGGGTTTTAATGTTTTAGATTACACACAAGAAAAACAAAATTTCTGGAAAAAGATTTCGAATAGCTCTCAAAATTCAAATCGAAAAAACCTCCGACAGGAGGAGCTATGCAGCAGCTCCTCCTGTTACTTTTTTAAAGTGGTCAGTTCTCGTCAGAGACAAACTGTGTAAGAACAGCCGCAATGATAAGCGAGACACCTCCCAAAACAAGAGCATAAATTGGGTCACCTCCAAAAAAGGTTTTAACTGCAAACCCGATTAAAGTAGCCGCAACAATTTGCGGAATAACAATAAAAAAGTTGAAAATTCCCATATAAACTCCCATTTTCTCCTGTGGTAATGCTCCCGACAAAATAGCATAAGGCATTGACAGGATAGAAGCCCAACCAAGACCAATAAAAATCATTGGGATAATCAAAAGTTCAGGAGTTGGAATAAAGAGGAAGGAAATAAATGCCAGTCCTGTAAGAGTAAGAGAGAAGGAATGTGCAAATTTCCTTGAAAACTTTTTTGCCAGGACGGGGAGAAGAAATGCTGTAACAGCGGCAACTCCATTATACACCGCAAAAAGCACGCCAACCCAGTCAGCCCCCTCATTAAACTCGAGTGATTTTGTATCTTCAGTGTGATATAAATGTTTTGTAACCGCAGGGGTGGTATATATCCACATACAAAAAAGAGCAAACCAACTAAAAAACTGAACAAACGCAAGTTGAATCATGGTTTTTGGCATCGTAACAAAAGATTTACCAATTTCAACAATACCATTTATAAATCCCGATTTTTCCTCTTTTTGCAGAATAAACTCTTCCATATTCCCGGGTGGATACTCCTTGGTTCTAAAAACAGTCCACACAACCGCGCAAAAAAAAGCAGTTGCACCCAGATAAAAAGAATAAATCACAGAATCGGGTATTTCGCCTTCGGCGGCAATATTACTTACTCCGAGCCAGTTAGTGAGAATATAAGGCAAAAGTGAGGCAACAACTGCGCCTGTACCAATAAAAAAACTTTGGACAGCAAAACCTGTGGTTCTTTGTTCAGAAGGGAGGAGATCAGCCACGAGTGCTCTGAATGGTTCCATGCTGATGTTGATTGAAGCATCCATTATCCAAAGCATACCGGCAGCCACCCACAGGGCAGGAGAATTTGGCATCACAACAAGGGCAAGAGAGGCAAGAATTGCCCCGATGAGGAAATAAGGTTTTCTTCTGCCTAATTTTCCCCATGTTCTGTCACTCAAGTAGCCAACAATTGGTTGAACAATCAAACCCGTAACGGGGGCTGCTATCCAGAGAATTGGTATTTGATCAATTTCAGCACCCAGGGTTTGGAAGATTCTACTGGTATTTGCGTTCTGCAGTGCGAAGCCGAACTGGATTCCCAGGAACCCGAAACTCATGTTCCATATCTGCCAGAAGTTTAACTTTTGTCTCATCTGATTTACTTTCAAAAAAAAGAAGTTTTTTACACAAATTTTCGTTATTTTTTTTATTTAAAAGTATTAATTTAAGGGTTTGTAGTAAATAAGTTATTAAAAAAATAAAGTTCTTAATCCGGAGAAAATAATGCTTCAAATGCAAAAGAAACTGAGTAATCTGTTTTATACGATTTTACCTCTTCCGGCAACGGCAATGGGATTTGCGTTATCGATACAAATAGCTGCGCTCAGTTGGATAATGAATACAAAATATCATCTAAATCTTGAAGAAATCGGGTTTGTATGGGCAGCAGGCCCGGCAGCCGGTATCATTGGTCAGGTGGTAGTGGGAATGATAAGTGATAATGTCTGGTTCTGGGGTGGAAGGCGTCGTCCTTTTGTTTTGATTGGAGGAATCACGGCTGCAATAATGCTCATTGCGCTGCCAAACATTGATGTAGTAAGTAATTTTCTTGGGATAGGTGAAATTATAATTGTTGCAACGGGAATAGCTTTAACGCTTGATCTTGCAATAAACATCAGTTTTAATCCAACCCGTTCGATAATAGCGGATGTTACACCGGAGGGGGAGCCCCGCACAAAAGGTTACACCTGGATGCAGACCATTTCAGGTTTTTTTGGAGTGGTGGCTTATGTTATCAGTGTCGTATTCGATAATTATGTTTTGATCTATTTTGGTGTTTTCTTTGTCTTCATCTTTTCTGTGTTACCGATGTTTTTTATTGAAGAGCCGAAAAAATTGAATGAAGTATCAGACGATGCTCCCGAAATAACACACGATACCAATCTGGTTGAGCTGATCAAAATATATGCTGCACACGCATTCACATGGCTGGCGGTTCAAACGATGTTCGTTTACATATTCGGTTTTTTAAAGTCTGTATTCTACAACTATGAGATTACAGAAAAGATATCGGAAGAGGCAAACAAATTGATCGGTGACAACATTTCAATTTCATTTGCGATATTAAACACAGTTGGTTTTTTGGTTCCTGTTCTTCTTTTGGCAAATGTTGCCAAGGTGTTGGGAAGAGTCAAGACTCATGTCCTCGCTCTCGCATTGATGAGTGCATCCTACTTTTTTATTGCTTTCTTTGTAAAAGATTCAACAACGCTCTACATAGCCATGGCTGTCTGCGGAATAGGCTGGGGTTCGCTCGTTAGCCTCCCGTTTGCAATCATGTCAGAGAATGTTAAGAAGGACAAAATGGGACTTCACATGGGGATATTCAACCTGTCAGTGGTAATTCCGCAGTTGCTGGTTTCAGTCCTTATAGGTGGAATTGTTGAAGGAAGCTCTGAAAAGAATTTGATATTCATCATAAGTGGTGGAGCCATGGCGATATCTGCATTTTTATGGCTTTTTGTTAAAGAGTCAAAACCGGCGGGCGGAGAGGTTTCCCGTGGTGGTGGTGGCGGACATTGAGTGAACAGGGGAGAATTGATGGATAAATTTGAACTTAAAAAAGTGGAAGAGGCAGATCTGCCTCTTCTGCTTTGGTTTATTAAGAGGATAGCAGAGTATGAAAAGTTGCCGCATGAAGTGACTGCAACAGTTGAGACTTTACAACAATCTTTTTTTGGAGAAAAGTCTAATGTTGAAGCATATATAGGCTATTATGAGGGTGAACCCGTAGCTTATGCAATTTATTTCTACAATTTTTCATCATTCCTTGGAAAAAGAGGGATGTATCTCGAGGATCTGTTTGTTCTTCCTGAGTTAAGAGGGAAGGGCATTGGCAAGAAAATACTTGCATTTTTGGCAAACCGGGCAGTAGAAGAGGGGTGTGGGAGATTTGAATGGACAGTTTTGGACTGGAACAAACCCGCTATCGATTTCTACAAGTCAGTCGGTGCAGTTTCAATGGATGAGTGGACAATCTTCCGTTTATCCGGTGAGGCTCTAAGCAAGTTCGCAAAAACAAATTAAGAAATCATGAATTGGGAAATATATATTTATATTTAGCTGATCCCGGGAGTGATCACGCTAAAAAGATGCACGCTATTTGTAAAAGTTCACCTGCGATTGCCGGGATACTTCAACCTGTAATTGATGGTAAAAGGTGTTTACACGACATTGTGACCGGAGAGATTCTACAACTCGAAGCAGACATATTTGATTTTGAGATCGTGAATTCTCACAGTATAATTAAGTCGGGTAAATATTTGCTTTATGAAGAATCATATGAATGGGCGATCAAACGGGCTGAGGATGCTCTTGCTTCTGAATTTCAACTTTTTATCATTGATGGCATCTCCTCAATAGAATTAAAAGGGAGTGGAATGATTCAGGCGATTCACAGAGTGCTTTGTACAGCGGCTGTCGCTCAGACAAAAAAATTCCTGTTTGTTGTTAAACCAAAACATTTAAATGAGTTCAGCAGGTTGATTTTGGGTGCAATCGATTATAAAATTGTGAATTGTATAACGGAAATTGGATGATTACCAATCCAAATGGGTATAGAAAGCCGGAATCTTTAATCTCGTTGCTCCAATCGATTGAGGAAGAGTCATACAGCGCTATTCTCATTAATCCTCCAAATATCTCAAAAAACCCTACGATCGTTTTAAGAGAACCCTGCGACATATTTTATCTTGGAAGAGACAATGTAAAAGAATTTTTTGATAAAGCTGAGCGCTTAAAAAAAGAGGGATTTCATCTTCTTACCATGATCGATTATGAAGCAGGTTATCTATTTTCAAAAAAATTCGATGATATTTTGGATCAAATGGGACTGGAAGATTTCGGGGTTGCTATAGCATATCCTGAAAATCAAACCGAGTATTATGATTTGAGAGGAGTAAACCGCGGGATTCCACAGGAAAAAGAGAATCGCATTTCCCGTTACAATTATAAGCCTGTATCAGAATATCTGATTAAAGTTGAAGAAATAAAAGAAAAGATCAGGTCAGGTGATACCTATCAGATAAATCTGACAATGGAATATTTATTTAATTTAACCGGAAATCCTGCTGCATTTTATACATCTCTTTTGTTTAATCAGTCCACACAATATTCTGCATTCATCAATCTTCCCACAAAATTTATTTTATCACTTTCTCCGGAACTGTTTTTTAAAGCTGATGGTGATACCATCAGGGTCGCCCCAATGAAAGGAACTGCAAAATTACCTGCAAACCCTGACGAGATAGATAAAATCAAGAGAAAATTTATTAATGATCCCAAAGAGAGAGCAGAAAACCTGATGATAGTTGATCTTCTTCGGAATGATCTTCACAAGTTGGGCATGGAAGGTCCTTTGAGGATGATCTCAAAGTGTAAGGCAGAGAGATATGAGACGGTTTTCCAGATGATCTCCGAGATTGAGGGGGATTTGCGGAAGGATACATCTCTATATCAAATGTTTGATGCACTTTACCCCTGTGGTTCGATAACAGGGGCACCCAAAATAAGTTCAATGGAGATAATCAGGTCTCTGGAAAATCGGAGAAGAGGATTATACACCGGTAGTATCGGTTATCTTCATGGTGATCAAATGACTTTTAATATTGCAATCAGAACCCTTACTGTATTCAAAGGATATAACACGGGGCGCGCCGGATTGGGAAGTGGAATAGTGTGGGATTCGGATCCTGAAAAGGAATTTGATGAATGTGTGTTAAAAGGGAAGTTTTTTGTGGCACCTGTCATGGAATATCAACTTTTTGAAACCATGCTCCTTAGAGATTCTGAAATACCAAATTTGAAACATCACTTGTCCCGTCTTAAAAAATCTGCAAAACTGAATTTATTTCATTATGATGAAAAAGAGATTCTTAAAGAATTAAAAAAGGCCATTTCGAGTGATTTTAGTTCGGGTGAATATCGTGTAAAACTGTTGCTTTGGAAGTATGGCAAAGTCGAGGTACGAATCGGGAAATTGACACCATTGCCGGATAAAATAGATGTAGCAATCTCAAGTTCAAGGATCTCCAGCGATGACAGGTACCTCTACTTCAAATCGACTCACAGACAGCTTTATGATTCCGAGAGGGCTTTAACAGTCAAAGGTGGATTGTTTGATTTGTTATATTTGAATGAGCGGGGCGAAGTATGTGAGGGAGGGATTTCCAATCTTTTTATTCGTCAGAGGAACGAATACCTGACTCCCCCGGTGAAGTGTGGCTTGTTAGCGGGAGTCGGAAGAAAACTCTTTATGGAAGCAAACAGATGTTTTGAGGTGGAACTCTTTCCGCATGATTTGGCGGAAGCTGATGAAATAATACTGACCAACAGCCTCAGAGGTCCTTTGAAAGTTGACAATTTTATGATGGAAATTTAACAAGGCTCCACAAATGGAAATAATTGATTACTCTATTGTGGTGGTATATCTGGTTGGAATTTTAATCATTGGAATGTGGTTCGAGAAGAAAGCTTCCAAGAGTATCGATTCTTTTTTTCTTGGTGATCGAAGTTTAAAATGGTGGGCACTTGGGGCATCGGGAATGGCTTCAAACATCGATGTTAGCGGAACAATGATAAATGTTGCACTCATTTATGCTTTGGGGGCGCAGGGATATTTTGTTGAGATCAGGGGTGGAATTGTTCTCATAATGGCATTTATGATGGTATTTATGGGGAAGTGGAACCGAAGAGCCCGGGTGATGACTCTGGCGGAGTGGATGGTATTCAGGTTTGGCAACAGCAGACAGGGGAAAATTGCAAGATTGGTGTGTGCTGTAGCTGTTTTAATGAGTACCATTGCCATTACGGGTTATTTTGCCATCGGATCGGGAAAGTTTATTGGAGAGTTTTTACAGCTTCCTGAGATATGGGGTGTTAAACCGGATTTTATTGCATCTGTCATCATGGTCTCCATTGCACTTGTATATACAGCCGCGAGCGGATTATACGGGGTGGTTTGGACAGATGTTATACAAGGAGTAATAATTCTGTTATCGATTTTTGTTGTCATCTACATTTCGATGACACAATATTTTCTACCGGAGACTTTCACAATTTCTACTCCAACCTTCGATGGGGGATTTATCAGTCAGACTGTTGCGAGGGAAGACTGGGTTAATATTTTCCCAAAGTGGGAGCTAAATTTTCCTGAAGAATCGAGATATTCCATCTATAACCTTTTTGGCATTTCGATCTTCTTTTACCTGGCAAAAACCGTGATAGAGGGGAGTGGAGGAACGGGTGGATATATGATGCAAAGATATAATGCAGCAAGAAGTGATCGTGATGCAGGGCTTCTTTCACTTTTTTGGACAGTTTTGCTTACATTCCGCTGGCCCTTTACCGCAGCAATAGCGATTATGGCGATTGTTTACGGAAACAGTTCAGGGAATATCATTCAGGATCCTGAACTTGCCCTTCCCGTTGTTGTTGACAAACTCATCCCTGTTGGCTTTAAGGGGTTGTTGATAGCGGGGTTAATGTCGGCTGCCATGTCAACATTCGTCTCAATTGTTAATGCGGGAGCTTCTTATTGGGTTAACGATATCTATAGAAGTTTTATTAAACCCGGTGCATCACAAAAGAGTCTTGTGAATCAAAGTCGATTGGCATCTGTTGCCGTGGTTGCTGGTGGATTAATCCTCACACTTTTTATTGGCAGCATAAATGAGATATGGGGATGGCTTACCATGAGTATGGGGGCGGGGTTGATAGTTCCTCTCATAATAAGGTGGTATTGGTGGCGGTTAAACGGCTACGGGTTCACAGCCGGAGTTTTTGCAGGGATGACAACCGCAATTGTTCAAGGACTTTTGTTTCCCGGGTCTCCTGAATACATTTCGTTTCTTGCCGTTAGTGTACTTTCCTTCACGGGTACAGTGATAGTCACCCTGTTAACAGAGCCAACTGAAGATGAAGTGTTGTCAAAATTTTATTTAAAGACAAGACCTTTTGGTTTTTGGGGGAAAATCGCAGAACAAATCGATCCCGAGTCGAGAGCTTCTATAAAAAAAGAGAACAAAAGGGACATTATTTCAGGTTTTATATCGGTACCCTGGCAGTTGACACTTTTTGCAACTGCGATGGTTGTTGTTTTGCGTGACTGGACCACTTTCATTATTTTGTTTTTTATACTCGCAGTTTTGAGCTACTTGCTTTATACGGTATGGTATAAAAATCTTGATACAAACGGAGAATAAAGATGAAAAACCATCTTAAAAGTTATTTAACGGCAGTTTTATTTGTGACAATATTAATTTCAGGAGTTGTTATGGCTCAAAGCCCCTCCGATTTAAACCTAATGCCCGTGCCAAGGGAAGTTAAATTACAGGATGGAAAATTTAAACTTGATCCATCACTGAAGATGAAAATTGAGGGGAAAATCACTCCTCGACTTGCAAAGTATGCAACGGGTGTTTTAAGAAGACTCTCCGGAAGGACAGGTCTCTTTTTCCTTCAGGATAATGTTTCAGGGGCTGATTCACTTGTGAATCCTGTTGTTAGAATCAGTTTTGAAAGGGAAGGAGAACTTAAAGTTGGTGAGGATGAAAGTTACAAACTGACAGTTACTGAAACGGGAATAAAACTGACAGCGGTTACTGATTTTGGTGCAATGAGAGGGCTTGAAACACTTCTCCAACTTGTAACAAATGACAACGAAGGATTTTATTTACCATTTGTAACCATAAATGATTTACCTTTTTACAAATGGCGTGGATTGATGATCGATCCTTGTCGTCATTGGATGCCACTTGAAATGGTACTCCGTAACATTGATGGAATGGCTGCCGTAAAAATGAATGTTTTGCACCTGCATCTTTCTGAAGATCAGGGATTCAGGATCGAAAGCAAGGTTTTCCCAAAATTGCATGAAATGGGTTCCGATGGCAACTATTTCACACAGGAACAGATTAAACATATTATAGCTTATGCTGGTGACAGAGGGATCAGAGTTTATCCCGAATTTGATGTACCGGGGCACACCACAGCATGGTTTGTCGGGCATCCCGAGCTTAGCAGTAAACCGGGACAATATAAAATAGAAAGAAACTGGGGGATATTTGGTCCCGTAATGGACCCCACAAAAGAATCCACTTATGAATTTTTGGACAAGCTGTTTACCGAGATGGCAGGGTTATTCCCGGATGAATACTTTCACATTGGAGGTGATGAGGTAAAGTCTGATCATTGGAAAGAGAGTGTTGAAATTCAGGAGTTTATGAAAAAAAACAATTATAAGGATGAACATCAACTTCAGGCATACTTTAATACCAGAATTCTTAAAATACTGGAAAAAAACAACAAAAAAATGGTTGGCTGGGATGAGATTCTTCAGCCTGAAATGCCCAAAAATATCGTAATCCACTCATGGCGCGGGAAAAAAGCCTTGCTTCAGGCATCAAAGGATGGTTACCAGGTGATTCTTTCTAATGGTTATTACATCGATTTGATTCAGTCAACTGCGTTCCATTATCTAAATCACCCAATTTCACCTGACACAGTTTTGCCCCATTCACAAGCTGACAATATCCTTGGTGGTGAAGCCACAATGTGGGCAGAACTTGTTACCAACGAAAATGTTGATTCGAGGATTTGGCCCAGAACAGCTGCAATAGCGGAGAGATTCTGGTCGCATAATTCGGTGAATAATGTTCAGGATATGTATAGAAGGATTGGAAAGATAAGCCTGCAACTTGAAGAAGTTGGCTTACTTCACGAAAAAAATTATCTGATGATGTTGAGAAGACTTACGGGTGGTGAAGATGTTAACCCGTTGAAGATGTTGGTTGATGTTCTTGAGCCGGTTAAAGAATATAAACGGCACCGTCTTGGAGTTAAATATACCCAATACTCTCCTTACACGAGGGTTGTTGATGCTGCCCGTCCCGATGCAGAGACTGCTCGAAAGTTTAATGAAATGATTGAGTCGTTGATAAAGTCGAGAGAAAAATCGACTTATGATGCCTTGATTCAACAGCTTAACACCTGGCAGGCAGGATCAAAAGAGTTGCTCGCTTTGATCGACAGAAAACCCATTTTAAAAGAGATCAGACCTCACGCCGGGAATTTGGAAGCTATTAGTAAGCTTACACCTAAACTGTTAGAGGCTGTTTATTCGGCAAACAAACCTGATGCCACAACTCTTACTGAAGTTCAAGCACTCTTAAAAGCCCACACCACTCCTTATGGGCAGGCGGAACTCATGATTCTGAAGGGGCTTGAGACGCTTGTGAAGCATTATAATCCTTAAGGGGGCAAAGTTACAGAGTCACGAAGTCACAGATTTCAACCGTTTGGGTGAGGAGTGGCATCGTCCCGATTGCCCTATACAAAATGATTAACCGTTATAATCCTTAACGCGGCAGAGGGCGTCGAGGTTACACCATGTGCATGGTGGTTTTTTTGCTGAAATATCTTTGGACAGCGGAAACTCACCATGCAGCATGGATAAAACATACTTTTGTATAAATTCTTCTGAAACGGTTAATAAGTCATCCCACTTGGATTTGGCAGTTTCGTGGTTATCGACACCACCTTTTGGGTATGTCAAGTCTTTTTTCCCAAATTCCTTCTCATGATATTTTAACGAAAATATTGCCGGATGCAGATAAAGGTGATGTTTGGGAAGGTCAGTCACTTTATTTTTAACGGTTGCCATCAGATATATTGGAATCTGAAGTTTATGTCCATTCCTTATTTCAGGTTCGGGATAGTCTGAGCCTCCTGATTTATAATCAATAATTTTATAACATTCATCCTCTTCATTGATATCAATCCTGTCGATGATGCCGCGAATTTTTATTTCATACGGTATTTTACGGGTTTCAGAGTTTAACCCTTTGATCTTTAAACCGCTGAACTTGTTTTCAAAAAGAGAAGGCAGAAGATCTGCCGGTTCCTTTCGTGCTTCGTCGAGGTACTTATAGAGGATGGAAAATACATTATTGCCGGCTATACCGAGGATTTTTTCTGCTGCAAGGAATGATTCAGTATCCATCAGTCCCGGGAGATCCACAATTGAGTTGTCTAATGCAATGGAGATTATCTGATCGAGAAATTCCTTCAAATCCTCATCAGAACAATTTGCCAGTGATTTACCTTCGTTTTTAAGGTTAAGGTGGAAGGTCTTTAAAATTTCATGGAGAAGAGTTCCAAATTCTCTCGCTTCCAGTTCCTCGGATATTTCTTCCGCCGGAGATGCCTTTAAGATGTGACGGACAAAAAATTGATAGGGGCAGGCAGCATAACTTTCGAGAGATGTGGCAGAAAATTCTTCATTTACCCTGTGAAGAATCGGGATCGAGACGGGAGTTTCATCGTTTTCATCAAATGTGATAAAACCCGACCAGGCGTTTTTGGCTCCGTCTCCATCGATGTTGTTTTGGCTGCGGTAGATTTGACGCCTTTTTTCGATTTCGTGAAATCCGGGCTGATATGAGTTTTCTGTTGCAGGGAAAACCTCAAGTTTTTTTTCACGGGGAATCGATTCAAAAGCGGCATTCAGGTCACTCCAGGAGTAGAGATAATCGGGCATTGTAGAAACATCAACCTGTGAAACGGTAAAAATGTCTTTCATCTCTCTTTTAAAGAATGATTCCACATTCTCTTTTCCTGAGGTTCTTTTACTTCCTGTTAAAAAGAGTTTTCCATCTTCTTTTCCTTTCCAGGATGAGAGAGCCTGATAAAATAAAATTCTCTCTTCCGCCGAGTGTTTCCTGATCTGTTCTGATGCACCATCATATTTAAAGATACCGGGGCGATAGCGAGTGGGGAAATCACCGTCGTTTAATGCGCAGATAAAAACATGTTTAAATTTCAGACCACGAACCTCATTTGGTGAAGTGATCATAACTCCTGTTTCAGGCTGTTCTATGAGGTTAAATCTGGTCTCTTGTGAAAGATTGGTCATTATCTCAAAGTATTCTTCAAAAGTGCGGGATTTATTATCGTGCAATTGTAGAACATTAAAGAGGTAACCCGCTGCATTCAAAAATTGGGTTAGTGCTCTGATGTTATAGAGACCTGAATTGTCGCTTTGTGCGATAAACTCAGCGAGGTAGTTAATATTTCTCATTAATTTTTCAAACGAGTGGTAAAATTCAGCAGGTTCCTGGGTTTTTGTTAAGTCGTCCAAATCGTTTTTTAGTGTCTCAAGGGTTTTTAGAGCTGAGGCTAAAATTGTGGCCGGGTTGGTTTCATCAATATCATCTTCATCATCATCCAAAGGTTCAACAGGATTATATGACTGGAGCTGTTCAGTCATATATTTATACATTCGGTCGTAACGGGAAGTGACCCCTGTGAGTGCACACGCTTTTTTAAAATTACCTGCACTTCCATATCTTTTTTGCAAAACGGGATAAGATAAAGCTCTAAAAACCGATTTTAGATTAAAATTGGCGTTGATAATACTCAGCAGGTCTATGATTCCACTTACAGAACTAAAATCGCCGGCTTTGTAACGGTCGGTGATATTCACGGGGATGCCGTAGGAATTAAATATGGACCTTACCCATGGGGTATAATTACCAACTCTGTGGAAAAGCACACAAACATCTGAAGGGAGCGACTGTTTATCCTCAAGAAGGAGTTTTTTTATAGTCTTTGCAACCAGAGTAACTTCATCATGCAGGGTGGAACCTTCAAATTCAAAAATGTTTTTGAGGTCGGTTTTTTGTTTTTTCCCCGACTTAAAGAGGTTTTCTCTAACGAGAGAAAAAAATTGTGGGGAAAGGTCTTCCCGCGGGTCGGTATATTCCCTGAATCCGGCTGTTTCGAGTCGGGAAAAACAGTTTTCAATTTTTTCAAACAGGTTACTGTTATATTTTGAATAATCGAACTCGATATAAATTTTGTTGGAAACCGCGGTGGCTATACCCTCAACAAGATCAATTTCAGGGGAAACAAGTTCGATGAAGTTTTGCATAAAAACCTGTTGAACGGCAGGGAATAGACTCTTAAAAGCTTCCGGGATTCTCCATTTATTTGCCTGAAGGAGGAGATAAACATCTCCCATCTCCTTCATTTTGCTCTCTTTAAGTTTGATGTCGAGTTCAGTCCAAATTCTGGCAAGGAGTAACGCTTTTTCAACATTTACAGGGTTCAGCTCTTTTAAGTCGAGTATAAGAGAGTTGAGGTTGGTGCCGTTTTCTTTAAATTCAGAGATCGTGTTTTTGATCAATTCCACCGAACCACGGGTGAAATTCTTTACAAGATCATTATCTTTCATCCCGGCGACAATTTCAGCAAGGTAGATATCCAGAATCTCTTCGGGGATTATTTGAAAATGTGGTTCGATCTTTTTTGCGATTTTTAGGGCGAGGCTTCTGATGGTTTCAGTCGGGAGTGTAAGTTTGCCTTGAAAATTGGTGGCAAGATACTTTTTGAATTCTCTTTGTTTTCTGTTTGTTGGCAGAATAACAAGCAAGTCGGGTGAAGTTCTTTGGGCACGAATATCCAAAAGATGATTATCGAGATCAAATCCCTTAAAATTGTTGAGAGGTGTAAGTATCATATCAAACCGGTTTTAAAATACATGGGTAAAATTATTTCAGGTAACGGCGGATAACCTTGATTATTATCTGAAATTATCATTAACTTATGCCGGGAAAACTAAAATTTTAAATTTTCACACTTTGTAATAAAAGATAATAAAAAATGAGAAAATTAGCATTGATACTTTTGCTCTCTCCGATGTTTTTATTTGCACAAAAACTTGGAGACGTGGCACCACCGGTAGAACCGATGACATTTCCTGCCAATACACTTGGACTGGATATCATGATCGGTGAAGGCGGGTTTGGATTGGGTGGATTTTACAGGAGAGAACTCTCGGATGAACTTACCGGGTTTGTTGATTTCTCAATAAGCGAAGTTAAAGATGAGCGTGAGTTTGAATATATCGATTATTGGGGTCGAATAATTGTAGTCGGGAAACAAAACAGGATATTCCAGATACCATTTTCTGTCGGTTTACAATACAGATTGTTCAAGGAGAGCCTGACAGAAAATCTGCGCCCATATATTGCTTTGGGTGTGGGGCCAAACCTTGTTTTGACCACTCCATTTGAAAAAGAATTTTTTAGTTCATTTGGTTCGGCGAAGGCTCAAGTGGCTCTTGGCGGCTATGCCGGAATTGGTGCAAACTTTGGGATCAACAAACGGAATTTGTTGGGACTTAATGTTCGTTATTACTATTCTCATCTTTTTAATGGCGGTGTTGAGGGGATGAAAGGAGTCTTCAGGGAAAATCTCTCGGGAGTTTACCTTACAATCACACTCGGAACGATGTATTGAGAGGTGTCAATTAAATGGCGGGTAAATTCTAATGCCGTTGATTTTAACCTCCGGTCTTACGACACTTCTATACTCGGTTCTCCTCACAGTGGCATCCATAACCCCCGTTGGGCATGATGCAAATCAGAAGAATATTATGATAAAAAATATTTACAAAGACTATCAGAGCTACAAAGAGAAGTCGTTAATCGACCGATATTACTCACATAAAGACATTGTAAAACTTGTCGATTCTCTCCGAACCAATCCACTTTTTGAAGTAACAACCGCAGGGAAATCTGCTCAGGGAAGGGATATCTTCCTGGTAAAAACGGGTACAGGCAAAAAGAAGATATTTATGTGGGCGCAGATGCATGGGGATGAACCCACAGCAAATGCAGCACTTTTTGATCTCTTCAACTTTATAAAAAATCCCGGGTATTACAAAGAATTCAGGGATTCGATTTTGGCAAACACAACAATCTGGTTTATGCCACTGGTTAATCCTGATGGTGCAGAACGGTTTACCCGTACCAACTCACAAGGAATTGACCTTAATCGTGATGCAAAAAACCTTGCCACTCCCGAAGCAAAACTCCTGATGTTCACATTCAAAAAAATAAAACCCCACTTTGCCTTTAATCTTCACGATCAGGGAAGAGTTCATGCAGTTGGCACAACAGGAAGACCAGCAACCATATCATTCCTTGCACCTCCTTCTGATGGACAAAGAAGCATCCCCAAAAACAGACTTGATGCCATGAAATTAATATCTCAGTTGGTGGATCTTGCAGGGGATACAATTCCCGGTCACATTGGAAGATATGATGATGAATTTGAACCAAAAGCATTTGGAGATACTTTCCAGGGTTTGGGAGCTGCAACCATTTTGATTGAAAGCGGCGGTTGGCAATATGATTTTGAGAGGAGTTTTCAGAGAAGTATAAATTTTCTCCTTTTCCTTGGAGCAATAAAGTCGATTACATTTAATGAATTTGCAACTTTTGGGACTACTCAATACGAGTCACTCCCGGAAAACAAAAAACTTTTGTATGATTTACTTCTCAGGAATGTTGAGTTAAATGGGGTGGTTACAAATATCGGAATAAACTATTCTGAGATTGTTATTCGTGATAAAGTACCCGTCTATTTTGAGGGGGAAATCAAACAAATTGGAAAACTTGATAGGCAATCGGGTTATAAAGAGTATGATCTGACAGGATTAAAAGTGGTTAGAGGAAAAACTTTAAAACCGGGTATGCCCGACCATCCGGGAAAAGGGGAAAAACTCAGTGAAGAAGCCATTGAAAACCTTGTTACTGTTGAGAACTATTACAGTCTTGTTGCAAAAGGATTTACAAATATTATCCCCGGCGGGGAGTTAAAGTCCGACGCTTGGACAAAACTTCCGCTTAATATTATCACCCCAAAAGGGCGGCGGTCGTCAGAAGCCGCCATCGCATCGGGAAATGTTGCCAATCTTCTCTTTTACCGGGGTGACAAGGTAGAATCTGCCCTGATCAACGGCTTTTTTATCGATGTTGTAGATCGAATTGGTAAACCTTTAAATACACTTAAATTGAGATAATACGACTGCTTTGACAGGGAGGGTGGGATAGTTCCACGGATGACACGGATTTAACACAGATTTCACGGAGGGGGGTTAGAGGATTGAAAAATGAAACCGCAAAGGTCGCGAAGAACGCAAAGGGGATTTTTGATTAAACACGGATGATTTGGGTGCTGCCCCGGCAGGGGCTCAGTCTGGATAGAGACAGGAGTGGCAATCGTCCCGATTACCCTATGCAACATGAAATGGGGAAGTGGGACGCGGAGCGTTGTTTGAACACGATATTCACGATGGAAAAAGATATTCACGATAGGGCAACTCCGACCCGTCGGAGTGACATGTTCGTAGAAAAATGATCATCGTCCAACAGCCCTTTCCCCCGGCGGGGAATTGATATTCGTAGCATATCTTCCAAGACCAAACATTCCCATACCCGGCGAGTCGGGTTATATATTCGTAGCTCATGAGTTCGCCGCAGCCCCAAATACCCTGATTGAAGGCTTACATATTTTTAGCAAATGACTTGCGTATGTTTCCCAATATCCTCAATAATGACATGCCTAATGTTTACCTAAACCCCTCAATATTAAATAATTGTAAAATATTTTATGTACCTATTGACTTTTAAATTTAATATCACTATTTTAATCAAAGACATTCGATGACTTTTTTCGGAGGATTTGGAAGCATAACCATACTGAAAAAAGAAGAGTATAAATTCTCTTCAAAAAAACTATAGTTTCACCTTTTTAGGGTATTAAAGGGGTAACCGCCTTCTTTTCATATCTCTCGTCCCACCCAAAAAGCGCAAGAACAACGAATCGGTAAATGTCTTTACAGTCTAATTTGTATTTTATTTTACCCCGAATCTTATTAATATTAACAACAAAATTTAGAATTTATAACAATGAACTTTATAAAATGCACTTGCAGTAAAAGTGGTGTATATATTTTGTCACTTGATGCAAAAAGTCTTGAAAGTGGTACACACTTTAAGAATACCATCAAACTTATGTTGGCGAAATAAGGAGTTCTACAAATGAAGAACTACATTAAATCAATCATTATAACGGTGGTGCTTTGCACCACCGTTTATTCACAGTTGGATTCGATTGTGTTCGTAAAGTGGGGGTGGCATTTAAATACTCCATTTAGGTTGTGTGACGACCAGAATGGGGATGGGTATAATGATATTTTGATCGCAGATGTTGATAATGGAATTTCGAATATAAAAATCTTCCCCGGGGGACCATCTATTGATACCATTCCATTTTGGCAGGTAAAAATTGATTTTACAGCGGTTACTATTGACATAAACGGAGACGGGCATCGGGATATTGTAACTTTTCCAGTTGTCGGAGCAAGCCATTTGGCAGTTTATTATGGAGGACCATTATTGGACACAATTCCTGATTACCTGATTCAATTTCCGGTTCCTTCGACTGCAACCGGGGTGATTGTAAATAGTGCGGGTTCTCGAATAGATATGAACGGAGATGGAATTGAGGAACTTGCCTATTGGTACGGACAATGGCCCAATGATACTCTCTATTTTTATGAAACAGGTTCAAAGTTCACCGGTGTGCCAAAACAAAGATATGCAGGTAGTTTATTTAATCAAAAATTGGGTACGGATTTAATGTTCGGTGATTTAAACGGAGATGGATGTTCCGACGTCTGGTTGAGATTGAAAGATCCATCCCATCTTAACACAAATTCGAGATGGGGGCTTATATATGGAGATCCGGAGTTTACCTTATCAGAACAGTTCGTCTATGAGTATGATCCAACCGGCTATATTGGCGACGGACTCACTACTTTTTCCAAAATAATCTCTGATTTTAATGGTGACGGGAAGGATGACTGGTTACACCCAAATGATGGACAATACCTCTATTTTTATGGTAAGATGGTTAACAGTGGTGGGTATCCACCAACTGAGTTTCCAACCGCATACAGGGGACTAAACACCCAGGACAGGGGACCACTTCTTGGGCTTAAAATGGATGCGGGTGATGTTAATGGAGATGGTATAAAAGACCTTATGCTCTCCATCGGTTACTCAGAACAATGGTTGTGGCTCGGTGGTATTCCCAAATGGGGAAACACAGCAAACAAAAAGTATAATGGTGCCACAGGGAGG
>Ga0056914_10000312_pt1 | contig 47634 bp, 34 predicted proteins | sample TNRBio252014_DNA_FD_55168 | JGI IMG/M metagenome (GOLD analysis project Ga0056914, IMG submission 55168) | Wastewater treatment Type I Accumulibacter community from EBPR Bioreactor in Madison, WI, USA - TNR Reactor_6/25/2014_ DNA | ecosystem: Engineered > Bioreactor > EBPR > Anaerobic-Aerobic >...
AGGAATGGATGATAAATTTTTTAGATATTCAGCTGATTCCGGAGTTGATGGTGTAGTGGTGGAAGCGTTGGGAGTGGGGAATGTTCCCCCGGCAGTCTTTGAAGGAATCGAGTATGTTTTGGAGAAAGGGATTCCGGTGGTTTTGGTATCGCGCTGCCCGGCGGGAGAAACCGATGACATCTACAGTTACCCCGGAGCCGGGAAATGGTTAAGGGAGTCGGGCGTTATTTTTGCAGAATATTTAAATGGACAGAAGGCAAGAATAAAACTTATCCTTGCCCTCGGAAAAACCAATGATCCCGCAGAATTAGAGCGGATTTTTTATTAAACAGCGAACAGCGTTTCTATTTTGCTATAATTACCCGATTTTGAAATTATAAATCGATTCGGAAATTGTTCTTCCACATCTTTGTTGTGCGCGACAATAAAGACTTGATTAAACAATTTTGAGATTTTGTGAAGCGAGTTCATCAATTCACCTCTGCGGTTTTCATCCTGTGAGCCAAAAACCTCATCGAGTGCGAGGAAGCCAAGGTTACCTCCTCCATTATTTTGTATAATGTATTGACTGATTGCAATTCTCAAGCAAACAGCCGCCAGATCTTTTTCACCGCCCGAAAGAGTTTCAATGAGCACTTCATTATCATCACGATTAACGATTATTTCAAACGATTCCTGATCGATTTTGAGATTATCATACCGGTCTCCGGTTATCTGTTTAAAAAGTTCGTTGGCTTTGGCTGATATCCCCGGTAAGGCAGTTGACATAACCTTCATCTTAAACAGGTCTATCATTCCATTATATCGCTTGAATTGTTCCAATTCATTTACTTTTTCCTGATAATCACTCTTTCGGTCTTCATTTTCTCCAATTCTCGTTTCGATTGAATTAATTTCCGTCTGCACAGAGTTAAGTTCAACATTTGTTGAGTTGTGTTCATTTACTGATTGAAGATGTTCTGCATCTTTTATCCTGAAGTTTGATTCAGCAACAGTGATCAAATCTTTGTTAAAATCAAGATTTGATTGATCATTCTGTTTGATAACAAGCTCATTGTTTAATCTATTAAGTTCAGCTTGAATTTCTACAAGTTTTTGCTGTTTTGACGGAAGAGTCCCAACTTTTCCCAGCATTTTTTGGTATCTGTTGTTTTCTGATTTTGTGACTTCAAGTTGTTCAACAACTTTATCATACAGTGTCTGATCAAAATCACGGTTGCCAACAGCATCGAGGTCATGCACTGCTGAAGTGATGCCCGATTTTGTTGATTCAATTTGTTTTTTCAGACTGTTACCGAGTGCGATGTCTGTCTGCAACTTCGAATTTCTGTTTATTAGAGTCTCTCTCCCGGATTCAATCCCTTTCTTATCACTCTGTTTTTTTGCCAGTGAATCTTGAAGTTCTGCGAGTCTTCCTGACACCTTTTGAATTTGATCGTTTAGAACCCCGATTTCTGAGTTATATTTTTTGACAAGTAATGGCTTTTGTGTACCAAGTTCTCTCTCACACTCTGGACAGGGAGCAGTCTCATCAAGTCCATTAATATGTTTAAGTCTTTTTTCCTTCTCTTTAAGTTGCGACTTGTAACCGGCAATTTCTCTATCGAGATCACTGATGTTGCTGTTGATGATCATTATGCTCTCTTCAAGAGCAGTTTTTAGTTGCTCATTAGCAGTTAACAACGATTCCACCCCGGAATTGGCATCAATTGATTTCTCGATTTCTTTGAGCTGTTTGTCAAATTCAAGGAGAGATTGTTCCAGCTTTAATTTCCCGGTTTGAATGCTGTTATAGCGTGATTTATTCTCTTTTTTACTTTGCAGGTCAGACAATTCTGCATCGAGTTTTGACAATTGTTCTACAACAGGTGCAAGTTCCCGGGCTTCAATCTGCAGCTGAATCAGATTTGCAATTTCCTGGTTTGTTGAGCTAATCATCTCGTTTGAGTTTTTAATCGATGTTTTTAGCCCGGTTATGATTATCTCAAATGCCGTGTACTGTTCTTCGATTGCTCTCAAAGTTTCCAGATTCATGCGGGCATCTTCTTTTTCCTTAAGTTTTGAAGATACCAATTTTGATTTGACTTTGAGTTGAGATTCAAGGATTGCAAGCTCTTCTGATTTTAATTTTTTTGATTCATTCAGTGATGTCATAACTTCATCTGACAGGAGATTTTGAGAAAGTGTCTGAACAACAACATTCTTTTCCTTGATAATTTCGCCAACTTTTTTGCTGAGTTTATCGAGTCTGTCGAATCCGAGCATTTTTCTGATCTCTATTTCGCGTTCTTTTACTCCGGCAGCGATTAATCCTGCGGTTTCTTTTTGTTTGGCGAAGAAGGAATTGATAAAACTTTTTCTGTCAACTTTTATCACTTTATGAACATCTTTTCTCACATTTATCACCTGTTCACTCGTTTTTTCGTAGTGAGCCGGGGGAGTTAATTCGTTCCATTTATAAAATGATGCAGATGCAGTAAGGTTTTTGTTCCCTGCCAGAGTTCTGACAACCTTATACTTTTCACCCCTTTCCATGAACTCGAGAATTACTTCAACCTTGTCTTTAACACCGGCTTTATCATTTTTAAGAAGAGGAAGTGCAACATCGGTGGATGATCCAAAAAGGGCAAATGTGATGGCATCAAAGATTGTGGATTTTCCGGCTCCATTATTGCCCACCAAACCTGTTAACCCGTCAGGGAAGGTGATAAATTCATCACGATATTGTTTAAAATTTTTCAGAGAGAGAGTTTTAATTATCATTTCCGCCATCCTGTGTTATAATTTCTTCAAACAATTCTTTAGTAATTTCCTCAAATTTTTTGAATTCCTCTTCATCGGGGAACCCGGCCCTGAGATCGGCAAGGAGCCTGTCGACCAACGATTCTCCACCCTGGTTATCACGATCTTCAACGGAAGTTTGCCCCTCCAGAATTTTGTTAAACCTCAGTACCAGACAATCACCTGTGATCTCGTGAATATCATCTCGCATAATTTCGTAGTATCGTGTATCCTTCACATTTTTTAAGACAACTCTCACGATTGCCTCTGAGATATCTCTTCCTCCGGTAATTGCACTAATTTCATCAAGGATATTTTGTTTTGTTTTCGATGAACATCCATCCACTGTTATGTTAAGATACTCTCTTGTTTCCAATTTTTTAAAGTTGATGGTGGTTTCATTGTCATCTATGGTTACCTCCACAAAGCCTTTGTTATGGTCTGCCTCACCGGAGTTGATTCTTTCAGTTGAGCCTGAATAACAGACATTGCCATATTTATTCAGATGGTTAAATCTGTGCCAATGACCAAGGGCAACATAGTTGAATTCTTTGAGTATCGCCAGTTTATCAACAGGGAAAATGCCTCCACCGGGTTCTTCCTCTTTGTAAATTGAGACCGGCATCGAGAGGTGCATCAAAAGAATATTCGGTTTTTTGGTGTCGGTTACTGCAATCTTGTTGATTTCATCAAGATGATTTTGTGAGAAATTGATGTGGGGAAGTGCATGGAGTATAAAACTTCCACAATCGAGCGTGGAATATTTCTGGTCATAAAAAATTTTACAGCCCGGAAACATTTCATAAATTTCATGAATTGCGCGGGTATCTTCCGATTTTGGAAGGTCGTGGTTTCCGGCGATCATATAAAAAGGTATGCCTGCATCTGAAAGCCGTTTAAACTGTTTCCCGGCTTCAATAATTGCTTTGTTATAGGGCGAGGGACGGTGGAAAAAATCGCCGGTGTGGATCACAAAATCGGGTTTTGTTTCGATTGCGTGATCAATAACTGCGGCTACTGTTTTGTAGGCATCGTCTTCCCGCGCTTTTTGAACCGAAAAATCGTCGGAAGTGTAGTCAACAAACCCCAAATGCGAATCTGAAAAATGGATGAACCTTAATTTCATATTGCTTTAATCCTCGTCTTATGTTTTTTTAATTTCTCATGATATCATAGAGTGGAAACTTAAACATTTTTCCAAATCGAAATTAAGAAAAAAGTATCACATCCGTTTTTTTTATTTTTTTGTAATTTGAAGGTTGTATTAATAAAATTATGAATTGTCATTTCCTCTCTAAAAAGAGATTTCTTTCCGGGTCAAACATTTAGCGACCCGATTGGAACCAAAAGGTTAAAAATAATGCTAAAATCAAACTTTATATCGATATTGATCTTGTTAGTGTTGCTCTCTTTGGCTGATGTATATTCACAGCAAAATCAGGTAAACAAAACAAAAGTTAATCCGCCAATCTACATCGCTTTCCTTTGGCATATGCATCAACCGATTTACTGGCCCTACGAAAGTGTAGTTCAAACAGATGCAAACGGGCGATTCCCCTTCTCGGTAACTGACATTCATAACCAGAGAACAGGACCCTACACTTCATGGCCCAAAAATGCCGTTCAAAAAGGTATCAGTGCCAACATGCCCCATTTTGGATCACAAGTCAGTTTCACCGGTTCGTTGATTGAGAACCTGAACGCCCTGGAAGCAAACGGAAACGGCAATTTTTTTAATTGGAAATCCAATTGGAATTTTATCAAAAATCAGACCACTTCTCTTGGCAATCCGAGAATGGACATGGTAGGTTTTGGATATTTCCACCCGCTTATGGGGTTGATCGATTATAAAGATATCAGAATGCAGATTCAGTGGCACAAACAGATATTTACACAAAATTTTCCGGGGGGCTACTCAAAAGGTATCTTTCCTCCTGAAAACGCATTTGTTGACAGGATGATCCCTGCTCTTGCAGATGAAGGACTCGAATGGGTACTGGTGGATAATGTCCATTTCGACAGGGCAGCGCAAGGATATCCCTTCAACACGGGTGGAAACATCTATGAACCAAACAAAGCCGATGTGCTTAATCCCAATCCAAATGACTGGCTGGCGCTTCAGAATATCTGGGCTCCTACAAGAATTTCGGCAGCCTGGGGTCACAGACCACATTATGTTGAATATGTTAATCCCGCAACGGGACAAAAATCGAATATCATAGCTATCCCAGCCTCCCGCTATCTTGGAAACGAAGATGGCAGAGGGGGTTTTGGGGCATTAAACTACGAATCTGTGATGAGTCAGTTTGAACAATTTAACACTGATCCCTCAAAACCGGTACTGATTGTTCTTCATCATGATGGTGATAATTACGGTGGAGGAACCGATTCATATTACGGATCAAACTTCCAAAATTTTGTTAACTGGTTAAGTGCAAATCCTTCAAGATTTGTTTGTACAACAATAGAAGACTACCTCGAAATGTTCCCTCCTGACCCAAATGCCCCAATTCACATTGAATCGGGAAGCTGGTCGGGTGCCGATAATGGTGATCCTGAGTTCAAAAAATGGCTTGGTGATCCGGGAAGTGATGGTTACAGTCCCGATATTAACAGTTGGGGTGTTTTAACCGCTGTGCAAAACCATGTTGCGATGGCAGACAATGTTAATCCGGGAGCAACAAACACATACAATGCCTGGAAGTATCTGCTTGTTAGTGAAGCTTCCGATTACTGGTATTGGGATGGATCACTCGGCGGAATCTGGGATTCAAATCCCACTCGTGGCGCCAATCAGGCAGTAAATTTTGCAAACAGCGTTATCACCGGTGCGCCAGACAATACTAAACCGACAATCTTTATTCCACAAAGAGAGCCTTACAATCCCGGTGCAACCGAGTGGAACCAACAGCAGCCTTCCGATTTTAAGGTTTGGACTTACGCCTACGATGTAAAAGGACTCAAATCTGTAAAACTTTATTATCGTGAAGATCTTGATGGTGAAAACTCACTGTCTTCAGTTCAGAACGAAACTTATGCCGGTGGTGCAGAGGTTGGCGCATGGACAACAATAGACATGCCGGGCGTTACAAAAATATCGATGACCAATCCAATGCCACTCGTAAAAGCAAAAGAATATTCTGCTGTCATCGCCGGTATTTCAAACAAACTTGTGGATTATTATGTTGAAGCCGTCGATAGTAATAATAATGTTGCAACCACTCCCATACAACATGTCTGGGTTGGCGCTTACACTCCCGGAGGAGGAGGTGGAACAGGTGTCAGTACTGTAACATGGATGCCTTCGGCACCCACAAAAAATGATACAATAACGGTCACCATAACCAAAGCTGTTCAGGGAGCAAAACTCCATTGGGGTTTAAATCCTCAAGGTTCAAACTGGACCACTCCAAATCAGGTATATTGGCCCACGGGAACTGTGTTGTTCAACGGAACAGGTCCTGCAGTTGAAACGGCTTTTGCCGGTCCATCAACTGACAGTTTATTGACAATCAAGATTGGTCCTTTTAATAACAGTGCCCAGGAAGTTAACGGGGTTGCCTTTGTAATTCACTACAACGACAATTCATGGAACAACAATAACGGTCAAGACTTTAAGATCAACTTTGGTGGTGGCGGTGGAACGGGCAGTAATTTTGTCATCGATGGTGTGCTCGATCAACAGGCTGTTTCTGTTGGATCAAACAGCGGAGCAAATCTTTATCTGGGATGGAATAATGGCAACCTGTATGTAGCAACCCAGGCAGCTCCCACTCAAGGGAAAGATGTTTTTATCCTTATAACCGACTCCCTAAGAAACCCAATCCCTGCAATGTGGGCAAAGGGTGGAACTGTCCCGGGATGGTCATTATTCCTCGCAAACGAGAGCACCAACAATTATACCGCATGGTTTGATGCTTCCTCAAATCCCGAAAAAGCGTCAGGACAAACTCTTGAAGGACTTGTGAATATTCAAAACGAGTTTGGTTATACTCCTTCGAAGCTTTACATCGCCGTACTTCAATACGGGACACAGGACGCCGGAACACTTCAAAATCAGGTGCCTGCAGGAAATGGTAATGGAACCGTTGAACCGGAAGAACTTTACCAGTTTGACTACACACTTACATCAGTTAAAGAAATAAGTCTTAGTGACCTTACACCATCAGATTATGGATTAAGTCAAAATTTTCCAAATCCATTTAATCCTTCTACAACACTTCAATATTCTGTGAAAGAACCGGGAAAGGTGACGCTGGCTGTTTATGATGTTCTGGGAAGACTGATCACAACAATTGTGGATGAATATAAACCTGCCGGAACTTATGAAGTGAAATTTGATGCCGGTAAACTCACAAGTGGAGTATATTTCTATTCATTATATGTGAATGGCTTCCGTGAAACCCGGAAAATGATCCTTAATAAGTAGAGATTTTTTGGAATCCAATAATCCAATAATGCAGTAATCCAATAATGTGGATGAAATATAAAGTTAAATCCTCCCCTCTACTTTTAGGAGAGGGGCCGGGGGTGAGGTATAGTTCCACAGATTCCACGGATTTAGCACGGATTCCACGGAAGGATTTTGTAATAGTAACACGGATGAGACGGATTTAACGGATTAATTTTTAATTGTAATCCTCCCCTCTACTTTTAGGAGAGGGGCCGGGGGTGAGGTCCAAAATTTCCCCTTCGCTACCTTGTGACCAAACGAACACGCCTCAAAAATAATCGAGGGTTCATCTTTGTAGATAGATTTCTACATGTTAAATTTAATAGCTGAATTAAAATAATTCCGCAGGACGAATTCCAAATATATTAACGGAAGAAAAATGGATTTTAATCAAATCAAACTTGCAGTTTTAGGGGTTGGGAATTGGGGTAAAAATCACCTGAAAACAGCCGCATCACTGCTCCCCCCTGAAAACATAGTTGTATATGATCCGGGCTTAAAAACCCGTGCTACTGTTTCGGCAATTTCTGATAAAATCAAAGTTGTTGATACACTCGAAGATATTCTTAATGATTCTGAAATAACGACAGCAATTGTCGCCACACCTGCTCAGACCCACTATTTTGTTGCAAAAAGCCTTCTTGAAGCCGGAAAACATGTATTAGTTGAAAAACCAATCACACTCTATTCAAAAGAAGCTGAAAATCTTGTTCATATTGCAGAAAAAAACAACCTCAGATTGATGGTTGGTCATGTTTTGCTTTATCACGAAGCGGTGAAGCACATCAAAAATGCTGTTGGAAAAGAGTTGGGTGATCTTCAATATATCTACAGCAACAGGCTCAATCTTGGCAAGATCCGTTCCGAAGAGAATGCTCTATGGAGTTTTGCTCCACATGATATTGCGATTATCCAGTTTATCATCGGCACAAACCCGATAAATGTTCATGCTCAGGGTTCTGCCGTAATTCAACCAAATATCGAAGACTCAACAGTAACATTTTTGAATTATCCCGATAATATCTCGGCACACATTTTTGTGAGCTGGCTCCATCCTTTTAAGGAACAGAGACTTGTGGTTATCGGAAGTGAAGGAATGTTTGTATTTGAAGACAGTCTTCCCGACAATAAACTTAAGTTCTACAAAAAAGGATTCAGGAAAGTTGATGGACAGCTTGAAGCCTTTGATCAGTCGTTTGAAGTGGTACAATATGAAAACAAACCACCTCTTGCTGAAGAACAAAAACATTTTTATGAGTGTGTGTTAACAGGAAAAACTCCATTTTCAGATGGTGTTCACGCCCTCGAAGTATTAAAAATTCTTGAACAAGCCCAGGAAAGGTTATCAGAATGAGTGAAAATAAACCCCCCTATGTAAATCAATATGCAGTTGTCGATGATGGTGTTGAACTTGGTTCGGGCACAAAAGTCTGGCATTTTTCTCATGTACAGTCCGGTTCCAAAATTGGGAATAATGTAATTCTTGGACAGAATGTAAATGTTGGAAATAATGTCACCATCGGTAACTTTGTTAAAATACAAAACAATGTGTCCGTTTATGAAGGTGTAACCCTTGAAGATTATGTTTTTTGTGGACCTTCAATGGTATTCACAAATATCATCGACCCAAGAAGCAAATATCCACAGGTAGGTGCAAAATATTATCTGAAAACCCTTGTTAAAGAAGGTGCATCACTTGGTGCAAATTCAACAATCGTTTGTGGAAATACAATCGGTAGATTCGCTTTTGTGGGTGCGGGAAGTGTAGTCACTAAAGACATTCCTGACTTTGCACTTGTTGTAGGAAATCCTGCAAGAATTATCGGATGGATGAGCGAAGCCGGCGTCAGATTAAAATTTGATGAAAACGGCGAAGCCTTCTGCGAAAAATCGGGTAAAAAATATAAATTTGAAAATGATATAGTGAAAGAAGTAGAGTAATATGAAAGTACCATTGTTAGATCTTAAATCGCAGTATCTTTCCATGAAAGATGAATTGGATGCTGCTCTTATCGGTGTTGCCGAATCAACTGCTTACATCATGGGACCTGCCGTTAAAAAAATGGAAGAAGAAATGGCTCAATTCCTCGGCAGTAAATATGCCGTGGGTGTTTCATCAGGAACAGATGCTCTTCTGCTTGCGCTTATGGCAATTGGTGTTGGAAAAGATGATGAAGTTATCATGCCAACATATTCATTTTTTGCCACTGCGGGAGTTGTTGCCAGATTAAATGCAGTTCCGGTATTGGTTGATTCCGATCCTGTAACTTTTAATATCGACCCAACTCAGATTGAAGCAAAAATCACTTCAAAAACTAAAGCTATTATTCCGGTACATCTCTATGGTCAGTCAGCCGACATGGAACCGATTATGGCAATTGCAAAAAAACACAATCTTCGTGTGATCGAAGATGGTGCCCAGGCAATCTCCGTTCAGTATAAAGATGGCAGACAAGTTGGAAATATCGGTGATATCGGATGTTTTTCATTTTTCCCAAGTAAAAACCTCGGTTGTTTTGGTGATGGTGGTCTTGTTGTCACCAACGATGATGAACTGATTGACATGATCAGAATCATGAGAGTTCATGGTGGAAAACCAAAATATTATCATAAAGTAATTGGTGGCAACTTCCGTTTGGATTCAATTCAGGCTGCAGTTCTCTCTGTAAAACTTCCACATTTGAACGACTGGTCGGCAAAAAGACGCGAAAACGCTGCTTATTACACAAAACTGCTGATTGAAGCGGGTCTTGCTGAAGAAGCAGGCAGAATCAAATTTGACGACAAAAACAAAGTTCTTATTCCAAAAGCGGTTTATGAAGGTCCGGGATTGGTAAATTACCACATCTATAACCAGTATGTGCTCCGTGTTGAGAGAAGAAATGCATTGAGAGCATTCCTTACTGAAAAAGGAATTGGTAATGAAGTCTATTATCCTGTTCCATTCCACCGCCAGGAGTGTTTTGCACATCTCAATTTAAAAGATGAGGACTACCCTGTCGCAAACTGTGCCGCAACTGATTCATTTGCTATTCCAATCTATCCTGAACTTACAAAGGAAATGATGGAATATGTAGTTGCTTCAATTGCAGAATTCATCAAAACATCTGACAATCTTCCGATGGAATGTGGTCACTGCGATTGTATGAACAAATAGTTGTTCAGAAAGTATTTTGACTTCTGACTTATAACTCAGATCGTTAAAAATTTAAAGCTGTCATCAGAAATGGTGGCAGCTTTTTTTTGTTTAGAAGCGGAAGTTTCCTTATCGGTGGTTTTCATGAAGGAGATGAATATTCTAAAAAAAATATTAAATTGTAACCGCTTTCAGAAAAAATGATGAAGAATGAAAAAAGAAAAAGAATCAACCATTTATGATGTTGCGCGGATAGCCAAAGTCTCGATTGCCACGGTGTCAAGGGTGTTTAACAAAAGTTCACTTGTGACGGATAGGACAGTGGCACATGTGCTTGAAGTGGCAAAAAAGCTCAATTTTTCACCAAGTGCTTCAGCTCGTGGTCTTAGTGGAGGAAAACAGGAGACAATTGGAATAATATTGCCTGTGTTATATGGCAATCTTTTTTCGGAATTCATTTATTCAATTCAAGCACTTGCCGAGGCAAGAGGATATGATATTGTTGTCGCCGGTCAAAAAGGTTCACCGGAAGAGTTTTTTGCAACAGTGAAAAAGCTGAGCACAAAAATTGACGGGTTAATCCTTATGTATCACATTGAGGGAATCAAAAAGGAAATGGCGCGAAGGTTTCCTAAACTGCCAAACATCGTTCTGAGCAGATTTGTGAAATATCGGGAGCATGTTGATCTGGTATTGGATAATTACAGCGGTGCCTTTATGGCAACAGAACATCTGATAACACAGGGAAACAGGAAAATCGCTTTGATAAAAGGGGAGGAAGGAAACATCGATGCGATTGAGAGAACAGAAGGGTTTCTTTCCGCCGTTCATAAATTTGGAATAAAAAAGACTGATGTCGAAATTCTTGAAGGCACATTCCGACAGATATCAGGCTACAATGCTGTTCAGGAATTGTTTTTGAAGAGGAAAGATATTTCTGCTATTTTTGCCTCAAACGATGCAATGGCACTCGGCGCATTAAACTGGATGCACCGTTACGGTATGAAAATACCTGAAGATGTTGAAATATGTGGATTTGATGATATTGAGTTTGCACAGATGACCAGACCGTCATTAAGTTCTGTGTATCTCAACACTTCACTTTTTGGGCAGAAGGCGTTTGAAATGATAATGGAGATGATTAGTGAAAAGAGGATTGAGGATACACCCAAACAGCTAATAATAGACCCTGAATTGAGGGTCAGAGAATCTTCTTCATTAGACAGGAGCAAATAAAAAAGGGACCGGTTTGGGTAAAGCCGGCCCCTTAAAGACTCTTGTGTAACCGTTTATTACTTCAAGAGAGTGAGTTTTATAGATGAAGAAAACTCTCCGGCTGCAAGTCGGCAAGTATATACACCTGAAGCCAGCTTTGAGCCATCAATTTGCATTTTGTGATATCCCTGTGACAGATCACCCGAAAATATCTCAATAATTTCTCTTCCCGTCATATCATAAAGTTTCAATTCAGCTTTTGTGGCTTCTTTCAGAGTGAATGAAACCGTTGTTACCGGATTAAACGGATTGGGATAGTTTTGAAAAAGAAAAAACCCGACGGGAGATTCTGCCTCCACTTCAACAAGACTTGAATATGAACTTGAACCGTCATAGTCAATCTGCCTTAATCGATAAAAGTAACTTACATCTTTTTGAGCAGAGCCGTCGGTATAACTGTAACTTGACTGTGAAACTGTGGTTCCGGCACCTTCAACAAATCCAATAGTCTCAAAATCAGTCTTGTTTAAACTTCTTTGCACTTCAAATCCATAACTGTTTGTTTCCGTACCCGTAATCCATTGAAGAACAACATCCGATTTTGATCTCGTGGCAATGAAACTCACTAATTCCACCGGGATGAACATCGGCAGGATAGCCTCTATCGCTCTTTCATAGATAAGCCGATGACCCGCGTTATTTAGATGGATGCCGTCACCCGAGTTATATTCAGGAACTATAAATCCATTTGGTTGTGCAAGGGTTGTCCAGAAATCGACTGCATAAGTACCATAACGGGAGTAAACAGAATCCTTCATTGTTATTAACAAATCAAGTTGTGACTGATTTGAAAGATTCCTTGGCTGAGTTGTGGTGATCCAAAGTTTTACATTATTCCTGGTTGCCACTGCCACCAAAGTATCAAAATTGGCGATCTGTTCAATGATTGGATATCCACTTGCCGCATCATTTGACGGAAGATTAATGAAGATGGCTTTTGGATTGTATTCCAGGGCATAACTGATGTTATTGGTTATTCTTGGAGTCGGTCTTCCACCCGGTGGAACAAAACCGGTTGGCATCACATGATAAGAGGTGTATCCTCCAACCGCAAGGTTTAATACTTTATATGTAGTATCAAGACTTGTTATATGTTTTCTTAACCTGTTGACATAAGCGCTATCGGGAGGATTTGCACCCGTGCCGGCGGAAGTTGAAGACCCAAGAACAACTATGTAGTTGTAATCATGGATCGAAGCACCGCCGGTCATCTTTATATCATCAAGGAAGAGAGTGCGAGAAATTCCATCAGCTACTGACTGGCAATAGAAAATTGTTTTAACTCTGGTAAGGTCACAGTTGCCCGGATTCCGTTTTAGTGTGTCAAGCGGGAGCCAGAGTTTAGTCCATGTTCCCGCAGGAATTCCCAACGGGTTATACCGAGCGAGCGGGATTTTAGTTGACCTTTGATTTGAAAGATCTTCCACAAAGATTGATGGAAGATCAGAGGCATTAACCGCCACAGCGGAATAGACCATAAAGACAATGGAATCCTTAAGTGTGGCATCTCTTCCGGGCCAACCGGGGGCTGCAACTGCTGCTGCCCAATCACCACCGGTAACTGATTTGTAAAGAAGTTTCAGACCGTTGGTACCTGCATAAAAAGTATCGGTGACCACGGGGAACTTCACACCGTTTACAGACAGGAGTTCACTTGGAGCAGTTACCTGAAGGTAGCTCGGATCGTAATAATTTGGAAGGTCGCTGTCCGAGAAGAAGAGGTAATCCTGCGCATTTAAGTATCCACTTCCAGAGAGAAGGAGTGTAACCAGGAAAACTTTTATTGATATTCTCATTTTGTTGCCTATTTGTTAAAGATCATTTTACCGGAATAAACTTTGTTGTTCACTTCGACAGTATAAAAATAGACTCCTGAGTTAACAGTCTGACCCAACGAGTTGGTTCCATTCCACTGTAATCTGTTGATTCCGGGAGAAGCGATGCCGTTAAAAATTTCGACCACTTCACTACCAAGAATATCCCTGACCAAAACTCTTACATTCTCTTTTTCAGTAAGAGTAAATGAAATTGTGGTTGATGGATTAAACGGATTTGGATAGTTTCCCAAAAGGCGGAAGCCTTCGATAAGACCTGTATTGTCGGCTAAAACTTCATTCGAATAGTTTATTGAACCGTCAAGGTCAATTTGTTTTAGACGATAATAAACAACTCCCGACAATGGTTTTGAATCGATAAATGAATAAGAATTTATCAGTGTGGAAGTACCATTTCCTTTTACAAAACCAATTTCTTCAAATTCAGATTCCTCACTTCTTCTTTCAATCGAAAAACCGAAGTTATTAGTTTCGGTTGCTGTTGTCCAGTTTAATTCAACATTGTTTAAGGTCACTGATGCAGAAAATGAAGAAAGTTCAACAGGAACAAGAGAGGAGATGTCATATCTTAAAACGCGGTTGTTTGCCCAATCGGTGACCCAAAGTTTTTTACCTGTGTTGTCAACTGAAGCGCCTCTGGGGGTTCTTAATGAATTTTGTGTTGGAGGATTAAGTCCGGTTCCTGTGGTAAAATCAGGCTGACCAATTACATAGTCGGCATTTGCGCCATTTGCGAGGGTAGTCGCCTGAAGAAATACTGAAATACGGTTGTTTGATTCCTGAACCACATAAAGATTACCATTGATGTCGCCGGTTAGCCATCTGACATTACCCATACCATTTTGAGTTGTGTTAGCAGTATTTGTGATAAAATCAGGCTGACCTAATACAACATCTGCTGTGTCGCCATTAACAAGTGTTGAGGCATTATTAAATTTTAGAACTCTTCTGTTGGTATATTCACTTACCCAAAGGTTTCCGAGCCAGTCAACATAAACTCCATTTGTGTTGTTCATTTTGGTTGCTGAGAGTCCGGCGGTTCCGGTAACAAAATCAGGTTGGCCAATCACAAGGTCGGCATTTGAGCCGTTAGGCAGGGTGGCTGCGTTCTGGAAGCGAAGCAGTCTGTGAATATTAAAGTTACTCACCCATAGAGTACCATTTGCTTCAACAAAAATACCTGCAGGGCCACTGAACTTATTTTGGCTGGTAGCTGCTGAATTTGTTACAAAATCGGGTTGACCAAGAACACCATCAGCGGTGTCACCATTAACCAGGTTATCAGGATCGTCCCATCTTGTAACACGGTTATTACCATATTCACTCACCCATAAGGTTCCGTTACCATCGATAACCACACAGATAGGGTTGTTCATTTTGGTTGCAGAAAGACCTGAAGTGTTGGTTGTGAAGTCAGGTTGACCAATTACAAGTTCTGCATCACCACCATTGATGTAGGCATTTGTTGATGAAAAACGAAGAACTCTATGGTTGCCTCTGTCAGCAACCCAGATTTTTCCGTTTCTGCTGTCAAATAAAACACCATTTGGTCAGTTAAATTTGTTGATTGCAACACCGCTCGTTGGGGTAATATAGTCGAGCTGTCCAAGGACTCCTTCAGCAGCCTGACCATTCACAAATTGTGCAGATGAAACACCTGCCAGAAGTGTGAAAAAAAATAGAAAGAAAGTAACTGTTTTCATCTGTTCTCCAATATGATTAAGTGATCAATTATCTTATGTAAGCGCTTACATTATGACCCGATGTAAGCGCTTACATTTGAAGTGCAAATATACATTTTTTTGTATTCAAGTCAAATGAATTTTTTATTAGACTGTTTTTTTGTTTGACTCTCCTGATTGTTTAGTGGCATTTAACTCAGATAAAGAGATTGCATAATCTTAAAATGCTCTAATTCGATAATTTTCGACCAGCGAACTGTAACTCTAAATTGTTTTGTAAATTGGAACTCTTCGAATTAATGATTTTTGCTCCAAATCAAGGATTGTTCTCTTTTTTGTCATAAATTTTTATTTATTTCCAATTCGTGTCAAATTGTTCAAAATTTATTTTTTCAACCTCTCGACATTATCATATTTTAAATGTAATTTATTTTTGGGAAACTTTATTTTTTATTTTAAGGAAGATCCATATCGATAAGATAAACAATAGACGGTGAATTAGCCTTAGGTGACGATTGTTAATCTTTAAATAGTTTGTGTGTTTAGTAGTCCCGTATTAAGAACGGAGATTGACACATTGCCCCCGCGGACGGTTCGCTGCCCGATGGAATGGTTTTGTGTGAATCTCCGTTTTTTTTGTTTAAAATGATATTAATTGGAGTAACTATGAAAGACAAATATTTTAACCATCAATTGTATTTTACTTTATTCTTTACACTTGCTGTATTTGGTGAAGTTTATGCCCAGTTTGACACCGTTGTTTTTGTCCGCCGGGCATGGCACTGGGATCAATCAGTTATATATCTTGGGGACCAGAACAATGATGGATATGACGATTTTGTACTCGTGGAGCAGGACAGTGCCAATGGGGAATACAAAAAATGGGGATTTGTCCATTTCTTCTATGGTGGCAATCCACTGAGTTCTATTCCTGCATATTCGATCTTTCATCCGGCAGGTGCTTATGCTGTTACCGCTTGTGATGTTAACAGGGACAGCTACAGAGACCTGATAATTGGTCAAAAATCTCAAAGAGAAACTGATCATTGGTACAAGGTGTATTATGGTGGACCGGATTTTGATACAATTCCGGATTTTGAATTCCAGTTCCCTGATACTTCTGCATCTTACATACTGATGATGGGACGGGAATGGCCCGCTGATATTGACGGAGACGGATGGGAAGAATTGATACTATGTCATCAATATTACACAATACCCCCTTCGAGTGGGGATCACACGGGTACGATGTATTTTTTTAAGACATCCTACACAAATCCGTTGCAAGAGGTTTATACCTACACCCCACCGATCCAATTGGATGGATACGGAATGACAGGTCGAGCAGAACAAATCCATTTTGCAGACATAGACGGAGATGGGAAGGCTGATCCATCGTTTATGATTTACAACCCCCAAGGAAATCCTACCACTGTAAGAAGATACCTTTATGGTGATCAAACTTTCGGTTTCACAGAATATTCAGATATAAAAAATGAATTTGCTGAGGCAGCTTGGGCAACTTATTCAGTCCCGGACATGAATGGAGACGGGAAGGGTGATATCGTCACATGGAATGTACTTGATGATATATTCCCCTATTGGTTTAATGCCGTACTGTTTAATGGTTCCAAACCAGTCAACACACATGCAGTTGAAGGGTTTAATCTTCAGAATAGTGGATGGACGGGATTGTTCTCACCGGGCGATGTTAACTCAGATGGTTTTAATGATTTGATTTTTCATATCGCATACACGAGCTCGAGGCTTTTCCTTGGAGGTAACCCAATACCGGATGAAAAGGCAAGAATCTATTCCCCCGCAGATCCGGGTTTTTATTCTTTCAATTTTGGTGGCAGGATAGGCAATGTTACAGGTGATGATGCTGATGATATATGTATTTTGGAGAATGCTTACTACGATAATTCTGAACCTGAGGGTAGCACATTTATAATAAAAGGAACAAGAAAACCCACTGGCATTGAAGATGAATACAGCACAGATCTTGCTTCAGAGTTAAGCGTGTTTGTTTCCCCTAATCCCTTCAACAAAAATATTAAGATCAACTACATCCAGCCGAGTGATGGAGTTATTCGAATAGAAGTGTTTGACATAATGGGGAAAGAAATTTATTCAAAATCTGCCTTTGGAGTAAGGGGTGAACATAGTGAAGATTTAGATTTCAGTTCGCTTAATGTTTCAAGCAGTACATACTTGATCAGGGTTTCTTCCGACATGGAGAAAGGTTCATTTGTCACGACCGTAAAAGTGGCACATATTAAATAAATTCAGGAGTTGAGTATTTTGAGACATGCAAGATATTATCTCATATTTACATCTACGCAGGGACAAGAACCCCTGTATCAATAGAAGAAGAAAAGGAGGTAACATACCAAGAAAAAACATTAATAGTAACGGTATCACCGAACCCGACCAATGGACAGATTTCTGTTCAATATACCCTGGCTGATTCCGGGGTTCTCCGACTTGAGATATATGACATCCTCGGTCAGAGAATATATAATGAATCATCACAAAAAGAGAAAGGGACACAAACAGAACAGATAAACCTGGGAAACCATGCCGTTTCAAGCGGTACCTACATATTTCACTTCACCCGTAAAACGGGGGAAAAGACTTTAATAAAAAGTGTTAAAGTTCAATTAATTAAATAGGCGAAAAAACAACGAATTACCCGACTATATTTAGAGTCGAAAACTTTTATTTAAGGTCGACAGGATATCATCTCTCGTTAAATTGTTTATTCCCATGAGTTTAAGCAGATTCACAACCTCCGGCTTTTCTTTCTCCATTATTTGCACGAACATTTTCAAATCAGATCGAATTTTTGAAGGTAAAATAATATCCGTCGTTTTTAATCCTGCGCCAAGGCGGAAAACATCCCTTTTATGTTTGTTTATGTTTTTTTCATCAATATTCTCACCTTCTTCTTTTCTGTTACTTAGATTTAGATAAGCATATGCTTTTAAGCAAATTAATGCCTCAATCCCGGATATATGCAGTCCGTTTAAAGTATAAGAATTTCCAATTGTAAAATTGTAATAGTCATCATCAAGAATGATGGCGGATAAATGAGAAAAGTATTCTTCGGGATCGATAGCTGTCACAGCCAGACCGCCGGGCAGATTGATTGCCTCCGGTTTTCGGCACAGAATTTCGATTTGTTTCGGGAACTCATCATCTCCCGGGTTCAAAAACCGATAGAACTTTTGTTCTGTCACCTCTTTTTGAAGACTGGAATATTTCCCATCGATAAAGAACTTCCAAAGGTGATGGTTGAATTTAATATCATAATTCTCTAATATGATAAGAATATCTATATCTTGAGTTGCTCTAAATCCAAGACCGGCAGCCTGCAAATTCCAAAAACAGGCTGTTCCTCCGATAATTGTATAATGATGATCATAATCACTAAAATGTGCTTTGAATTTATCAAGCCCTCTTACCATATAATATTCCCAATCATTTCTTCCAATGACATTTGTATTCTTTCGTCTTCATCATTTTTGAAGGCAAGATATAATGACAGGGGGTCCACAAAATTTGTGTTGGAAAGTAATCCGGGTTCGTAATTCCAAATTTCAACAGTAAACCTCCCGTCATGCAAATGTATTTCGGGAAGTGTATTTAGTTTCTTCATTAAACGGTATTTTTTTATGGATATGGCGGATTGATTATTTTCACCGCTTGACAGATTGCTATAATGTCCCAAAGCAGCTTCTCCCGATATCATCCGAGGAGAAAGTTCCGGAAGATCGTCAAAGTAGATTTTTCTTTTTACAGGCGAACTTAATAAAGGAAGTGAGATATTCCAGAGTTCTTTTTTTTCAGATGAGAATTTAATGACCTTCGTTTTCGAACCTTCAATTCTGCAAATTCCGGATGCAACCAATTCTCTCGTGGCACGGGTTATGCTCATAGGCGAGCAGGGCAGTAATTTTGTAATTTCTCCGAGAGGAATATTCTCAATTGATTCCTTTTGTAAATGATAAAGAACTAAAAGCTGGCTGATTGCTCCCAGGTTATCTCTTTGAGATTTTGTGCCGGTACCGAACTCTTTCAGGTCTAATAACAGAGTGGGGATAAACATTTGTCTGTTTGGCAAAATAAAGGGAACCCGCTTTTGGATCAACCTCTGCCGTTGATAAGATTCAATCTCTTCAAAACAAAAAACAATGGTAGCAGAAAAATACTTTTCCAACAGTTCTTTTTGCTTTGCAAGACGGTCCGGTGTAATACCTTGAAAAGATTTTCTGATATCAAGTATGACTCTCCTGTTCTCAATATAAAGCTCCTGATAAGTTCCGATACTCAGGTAAAGAGGCAATCCTTTTATCACTTCATCAGGAAGATTTCGCGAAACAACATTCAGTCCGGTTGTTTTTTTGATATAATCAACTATTTCCATTTCATCTTTCGTTGAAGGAATATGATTTGCATACTAACAATCTTAATGATATTATGCAAATATAGTGATAATATAATATTTATAAAAGAGATATCCGGAAATATTTTCCTTACACAACAATGGGTTGTTGTTGAAAGAAGGAAAATACATGGACATAGTGAAAGAGCATTGAAGAGGGATTTACTTGAAACTTGACCGGGGGAAGTTTCCTTCCGGAGTATACATCTTCCACCGTGAAGCCCAATCACTCGAAAGCAGCAACAAGTACACCAAAACCGTAAAGGCTATGCTGCTTAAATAGCCTCCCAATTCACCAAATATTCATATTTTTAAAGTTTGAAATATTTAAAATATTAAGACTTTATAAGAATGAAATATCAAGCAAGCGAAATTGAGCCAAAATGGCAAAAATATTGGGAAGATCACGAAGTTTATAAAACCGACCTGAATAATCCTGACAAAAAACTTTACTCCTTAGTCATGTTTATTTATCCGTCTGGGGCAAAACTTCATTGTGGTCACTGGTATAATTATGGTCCCGCCGACACATGGGCACGATTCAGAAAATTGATGGGATATAATGTTTATGAACCTTTTGGTTATGATGCATTTGGTTTGCCTGCCGAAAACTACGCAATCAAGACGGGTGTTCACCCCCTGGACAGCACACTAAAAAATATTAAAGATATCAGAGCCCAGCTTAAAAGAATCGGTTGCATGTATGATTCAAACAGTGAATTGATGACATGTGATCCTGAATATTATAAGTGGAATCAGTGGCTGTTTCTCCAACTTTATAAAAAAGGACTTGCATACCGCAAAAAATCACCCGTAAACTGGTGTACCTCGTGCCAGACTGTTTTGGCTAATGAACAGGTTTTGGGAGATGGAAACTGTGAGAGATGTGGAAGTCCCGTAATTCAAAAAAATCTTGTACAATGGTTCTTCAAAACCACAGCTTATGCTGACAGACTTCTTGAAGATCTTGATCTTATTGACTGGCCCGAAGAGACAAAAACCAAACAACGAAACTGGATAGGCAGAAGTGTTGGTGCCGAAGTTGAGTTTAAAGTTGATGGAAGCGACGAGGTGATAAAAGTTTTTACCACCAGACCCGATACTCTGTTTGGTGTTACTTATGTAACCCTTGCTCCTGAACATCCACTCGTGGCAAAACTTACCAAACCCCAATATAAAATTTCAGTTGAAAAATATGTTGAACAAACCGCATATTTGACCGACATCGACAGACAATCGACAACCAAAGAAAAATCGGGTGTATTCACGGGATCGTATGCGATAAACCCAATTAATGGTGAATCGGTGCCTGTTTGGATCGGTGATTATGTCCTTGTGACCTATGGAACTGGTTGTGTTATGGCTGTTCCCGGGCATGATGAGAGAGATTTTGAATTTGCAAATAAGTTTAATCTTCCGATAAGGAAAGTGATCCTCCGGGAAGGTACAAATCTTGAAGATGAACTGACCGAAGCATTTACTGAGGCAGGGACTATGGTTAATTCGGGTAAATTTACAGGATTAAACTCAATTGCCGGAAAAGAAGCGATCATAAAGGACCTTGAAAAAACAGGGGATGGATGTGCAAAAGTTAATTACAGATTAAGAGACTGGCTGATATCCCGTCAGAGATATTGGGGGACACCTATTCCCGTGGTTTACTGTAATAGTTGTGGCGAAGTGCCTGTTTCGGAAGACTCTCTTCCTGTTACACTTCCTTACGATGTGGAATTTAAACTTCAAGGAGATTCTCCTCTGAGACGACACGCTGGATTTATGAACACAACATGTCCAAAATGTGGTGGTCCCGCTGAAAGAGACCCCGACACTATGGATACTTTTGTGGATTCTTCCTGGTATTATCTCCGTTATCTCAATCCAAAATTTAAAGACGGAATGATTGATACGACGCTTACTGATAAATGGTCACCTGTTGATATGTATATCGGAGGAAGAGAACACTCGGTGATGCATTTGCTTTATGCCCGCTTTGTTCACAAGTTTTTGATGGATATTGGTCTGGTGAAAACACCTGAGCCATTCATGAGGCTTGTACATCAGGGAACCATCACCAATCAGGGTGCCAAGATGTCGAAATCAAAAGGTAATGTTGTTAATCCTGAACCTTACATCGACAAATATGGCTCTGATGTTTTCCGGCTTTACCTGATGTTTATGGGACCTTATGAACTTGGTGGTGACTGGAATGATTCAGGAATTACAGGTGCTGAAAGGTTTGCCCAGAGACTTTTTGACATGGCGAATACTTACACAGGATGGTATAAGTCACATAAATCTGAAGCCAAATATGATCTTGCAGAATTGAGCAATGAGGAAAAATCGGTTTACAGATATGTGAACAAAACTCTTGCAAAATATCAACACGAGATGGAACACCTGAAATTTAACACAGCAATTGCCTCGATGATGGAATTGAGCAATGAGCTTGGAAAAAATCTTGCTGCATGCAGACCGGGACTTCAGTCATATACAATGGCGAGAGTTACTTCGATGCTTGCCCCGTTAGCGCCACATCTTGCAGAAGAGATTGCTTCTATTCTGGGAAGGGAAAAATCACTTTTTGTGGAACCCGATCAATTTGTTCCTGATCCTGAAGCATTAACTGTGGATGTTGTAACCATCGCTGTGCAAATTTCCGGAAAAATGAGAGGCACTGTTGATATGCCCGTTGATTCAGATCAGGAAACTGTTTTTGAAGCTGCAAAAGGAAATGACAAAACAGGTAAATTCATTGAAGGTAAAGAGATCATTAAGGTGATCTTTGTTAAAAATAAAATTTTGAATGTAATCGTAAAACAGGTATAAAATGTTAGACTTAAAATTTATAAGAGAAAATCCCGTCGTTGTAAAACAGGGAATTGAGAACAAAAACGAAAAAAGCAGAATTGATGAAGTACTCGAACTCGACAAAAAGAGGAGAGAAATTCTTGTAATCGCCGATGAATTAAAATCGAAGCGAAACAGAGTAAGTGATGAAGTTGCCAAACTTAAAAAGGCAAAAGAGGATGCCACTGCCCTGATTGAAGAGATGAAAGGCGTTGGAGAGGATATCAAGAAGTATGATGATGAACGGATTAATGTTGAAGCAGAGTTGAACAATATCCTTGCTTACATTCCAAATCTTCCTCATTCATCAGTTCCTGTTGGAAAATCGGCTGCCGATAATGTTGAGGTGAGAAGATGGCTTCCCGAAGGATATAATCTCGATGATCCAACTGACACCCCCGACCATCTCCAGATTGGTAAAAACCTGAAAATCCTCGATTTTGAGCGTGGAACAAAGATATCGGGTTCCGGTTTTCCTTTGTATATGGGAGATGGAGCCACTCTTGAAAGAGCACTCTTCAACTTTTTCCTCGATTTCCATTTGGAGCATCACGGATATCAGGAAGTGATGACACCGTTTATCGTAAATCGTGAATCGATGAAAGGGACTGGTCAAATCCCCAAGATGGAAGAGGATATGTACACCTGTGAAAAAGACGGGATGTATCTGATACCAACGGCTGAGGTTCCGATAACAAATATTTACCGTAACGATGTTCTTGAAGAATCTTCACTTCCGATAAAATATTGTGGTTATTCCCCCTGTTTCAGAAGAGAAGCCGGTTCTTATGGTAAAGATACCAAAGGATTTTTAAGAGTTCATCAATTTAACAAAGTTGAAATGGTGAAATTTGCCAAACCCGAGGGTTCTTATGATGAACTCGAAAAATTAGTGAATGACGCTGAGGATATATTAAAAGCATTAAATATCCCTTACAGAGTTTTGATGCTTTGTACCGGTGATTTAAGCTTTTCAGCAGCGAAGTGTTATGATATTGAAGTCTGGTCACCTGCTGAAAAGAAATGGCTTGAAGCCTCATCATGCAGCAATTTTGAAGATTTTCAGGCTCGCAGAGCAAACATAAAATACCGCCGTTCAGATGATAAAAAACTTGAGTTTATTCACACACTTAATGGATCGGGACTTGCAACCAGTCGGTTGATGGTTTCACTTCTTGAGAATAATCTCAGACCTGACGGAAAACTTGATGTTCCTGAAGCCCTCAGGCCTTATGTAAAAAAAGACATTATTGGTTAGATTTAGAGATAATTTGGACAGTTATAGAGTAACCGATAGATGACAGTAACAATTATCGGGTTGGGGCTGATTGGTGGTTCGATGGCTTTGGACCTGCGAAACAGCGGATTTTGTGACACAGTAATTGGAGTGGATTCCAATAAAAATCATGAGGACTCTGCTCTCGCCCTGAATCTTGTGAACAAAATTTTGCCACTTGAAGAGGCTGTACGGAGTTCTGATCTTGTTATTGTGGCGGTTCCGGTGGATGCAACTGTTTTGGTTTTGGCAGAGGTTATGAAATTTGTTGACAAACAGGTTGTAACCGATGTTGGATCCACCAAGGAATTGATAGTAAATTCTCTTGCGATGAATAAAAATCGAGGAAGATTTGTTGCGGCTCATCCGATTTGGGGTACCGAAAAGAGTGGACCCACAGCTGCACTTCCCGGAGGATTTAACAACCGGTTAACTGTAATCTGCAACAAGGTAGAGAGTGACCCCGATGCGCTTTCACTTGTTGAAAAAATGTATAAAAACATTGGAATGAATATTATCTACATGGATGCTCTGAAACACGACATCCATGCTGCATATATCAGCCACATTTCGCATATCACTTCTTTTGCTCTCGCTCTTACGGTTCTCGAAAAAGAGAAGGAGATCGAATCGATTTTTCAGTTGGCAGGAGCCGGATTTGAAAGTACCGTTCGACTTGCAAAAAGCAATCCCGATACCTGGATGCCCATCTTTTCTCAAAACAAAGAGAATCTGTTAGAGGTAATAGATGAACATATCCTGCAACTTCAGAATATGAAAAATCTGTTGGAATCGGGGGATTATGAAGCTTTCCATGCCCTTATGAAAAAAGCGAACCAAATCGGGAAAGTCCTCGAACGTAAAGGCGGCGAATAGGAATGGGAGGATAGTTCCACGGATTACACGGATTTAACACAGATTTTCACGGATGGATTTTTAGAGGACGCAAATACACGCTGATTAAACGGATTAGGCGGATTTTCGCGGATATCTCCATAAATCTATGCTAATACCTAATACCTGATACCTAATACTTAATAATTATTCTCTTGCATAATAAATCTGAAGTATCTATATTTGAATGTTATGAAAATGAAAAACCCAACAATCGCCACAGTTAATTTTTACTGGTTTTACTTTACCGGTCGCGGGTGGCTTTTGTAAAAAATTTCATAATTTTAAGAGATTTATAAATACCGCCCGAACTTGATGTTCGGGTTTTTTGTTTTAAATATTGTTTACTTGATTTTGGTAGCGATAAACCGTCCAAAGAGGACAACGGAAATAGAGATGAAACAGTTGTTGAAGAAGAGACCCCTGATAATATCAGGACCTTGTAGTGCAGAAACAGAAGAACAGGTAATGGATACCGCAAACAGGCTCGCAGCCACAGGTATGGTTGATGTAATGCGGGCAGGGATTTGGAAACCAAGAACCCGACCCGGCACTTTTGAGGGAGTGGGAACCAAAGGACTTCCATGGCTTCAACATGCAAGAAAAGCCACGGGTATTCCATTGGCAGTGGAGGTTGCAACTGCCAGACAGGTGGAGGATGCACTTCATTTTGATGTTGATATTTTATGGATCGGAGCCCGTTCCGTGGTTAATCCAATGAGTGTTCAGGAGATTGCAAATGCGCTTAAAGGGAGTGATGTTCCTGTACTTATCAAAAATCCGATGAACCCTGATATTGATCTTTGGAGTGGGGCAGTTGAAAGAATTTCGATTGCCGGAATCACAAATATTGGTCTGATTCACAGGGGATTTAGTACTTATGGCAAACATAAATACAGAAATCCTCCGATCTGGCATTTAGCGATAGAAATGAGAAGAAGATATCCTGATTTAATGATGATCTGCGATCCTGCACATATTTCGGGAAGGAGAGACTTGATACAATCAGTTTCACAAAAAGCAATTGACCTCGATTTTGACGGTTTGATGATTGAAAGTCATCGTGATCCCGACAATGCATGGAGTGATGCAAAACAGCAGGTGACACCCGAAGTATTGAAGTCCATTCTCGAGAGTCTGATTTGGAGAGAAAGAACCAGTGATTCTGAACCTGTTATGGCAGTTCTTGATGAGTATAGAGAAGTGATAGATCAGATTGATGACGAACTTATGCAGTTGCTTGCAAAAAGAATGAGCATGGCAGAGCGTATTGGGGAGTATAAAAAAGATAATAAACTTACAATCCTTCAAACAAGCAGATGGAACGAGATACTTGAGCGGGGAATGAATCTTGGGAAAAACCTCGGTTTGAGTTACGAATTTGTTTCAAATTTTCTTGAATCGGTTCACATGGAAAGTATCAATCACCAAAACAGAGTGATGAACTCGTAGGATATTTCATTATATTTAATCTTTTGATATAGAAAGAAATCACTCGATTGAAATTGTATCTGTTGTTAAGTTTGATATTGGTTGGCGGGTTATTTGCCCAGATGCCCGATAAATATGTGGTACTTGTAATAATTGATGGCGCCCGGTATTCTGAAACGCTTGGTGACACCGCCGGCACTTATACACCAAACATGAAAAGGCTGGCTCTTGAGGGTGCAGTAATCGATTCATTTTTCAACAATGGTGCTACTGTTACCAGCAGGGGGGTTCCTGCAATCTGGAGTGGGTCGTGGTCAACTCCAAAAGATACTTTTTACAACGGTTTTAATACACAATATGCCACCGTCCCCACACTTTGGGAATATTTCAGGAAGGAACATCAACAGGATTCAACCGAAGCGATGTACATCATGAAATATCTGGGTTCCCCCTGGTTGCAAAGTTTTAGACCCGACTATGGACCGGCTTACTGGCCATGGTATATTCTTCAGGGGAGCAGCGACATTTCCGTTTGGCAAAATGCCAAAAGTAAACTTCAGACACATCACCCAAGACTTTCAGTTCTCTATTTTTCAGATGTTGACCACTATGGACATGAAGGGAATTGGGATGCCTACACAAGGTCGATAGCGGTTGCTGACAGTATTGTAAATCTTCTTTGGAATTTTGTTCAAGCCGATCCCGTTTACAAAGACAAAACAACTATTCTGGTCACTAATGATCATGGAAGACATCTTGACGGAGTGTCAACCGGATTTGTGGGACATGGTGATGGATGTTTTGGCTGTAGAAGAATTATGCTTTTTGCAATTGGTGCAGATGTTAAAAAAGGGATACACACAAACACCAAAAGATATATCCCTGATATTGTTCCCACAATTGGTAAGATTCTAAATTTTCCAACTCCTGTTGTTTCGGGTACCTCAATGAATGAGATATTAAACCCAACAACAGATATAACCGATTCTGAAATTCCTTCAAATTTTTCTCTAAATCAAAATTATCCAAACCCCTTTAATCCCACCACAGTGATTGGGTTTGATCTGCCCGTTGATGGTAATGTCTCATTAAAAGTGTTTAATATGATGGGGGAAGAGGTGGGTGAGCTTGTTAATGAATACAGGTCAGCCGGTAAACATCAGATAGCCTTTGATGCTTCGGGGATTCCGTCAGGTGTCTATTTCTACAGACTGGAATCGGGGAGTCATCGATCGATCAAAAAGATGCTTCTGATCAAATAAAAGTTTATTTAAATGTTGAAGAGGGCTCAATTTGGGCCCTCTTCTTTTAAACAAAACAATTCTATTTTAATAATATCATCTTGCCTGTGGCTTTATAACTTTGTTCACCTTCGAAGAACAGAGAATAAAAATATACTCCGGAAGAAAGATTATTTGCCTCAAACCTGACCGAATTGTAGCCTGATTTTCCTTCAATAGTTACAGGTGGTCCGACGACACTCCCCCTTGAATCATAAATTACCATCTTCACGATACCATCTTTAGGGAGATTAAAACCAATCATGGTTGAGTTGTTAAAAGGATTTGGGAAGTTCCCTTTTAGTGAAAAATCTGTTGGTTCCAGCGGTTTTGAATCATTTATGTCGGTAGCCATATCGATCGTGATCCAACTGTTACCTTTGTCGGAAGAATATCTCAACAGATTTGAATCCTCTTCTTTGACAACCACACAACTGCCACCGGCTTTGATATCGGCAATTGTATTACTGCCATTTTTATATACTTGTGACCATGTTGTGCCACCATCAGTGGTTCGGATAACTCTCGGATTGCTATAAACTGCCTGATACCCTGTTTGTGGATCGGCAAACCATCCGGCGGGACTTAAGGTTCCCTCTTCCTCATGTTTCATCACCCATGAATCCCCGCCATTAGTGGTTGTATAGACTTTTGACATAGTGCTTAAATGACCAAAGTCTGTATTCACAAAATGGGAAGCACCCTTTTCACCGAGTGAAGTTATCTCAGTCCATGTTTTGCAAGAGTCAGTTGACTTAAGATAATGGATCGCTCCCTGGAAAGGATTAAAATAGGGGGCATAAAGATAAACTTTGGAGGCTTTTGAGATACCAAGAAAACTGAAAAAGGAATAGTTTGTTATCGGAAGGTTTACAGTCACGGAATCGAAAGAATTTCCGCCGTTAAATGATCTGTAAAGTTGGTTGTTGTCTCCAAAAATATATATTGTATTTTCAGAAGCAGCCATTCCAGAACTGTTTCTGTTTAATATTTCTGCCCAGGTGTTGCCTGTATCGGTGGTTTTGAATATTCGTCCACCTCTTGAGGCATAACCTGTTGTAGAATTTATGAAAAAAAGAGCATTAACTGATTTGGATGTGTCACCAAAATTGATCAACTCGAAAGTTGGTCCGGGACCGGCTTGTCTGAATACCTGATTATTCATGTAAACAAACAATTTATCTCCTGCAAACCCGGGGATTTGTGAGTAGAGCAGGGAAGTGGTAAGGATAAATATAACAACAATTAATCTGTACATTTTATTACTATATACTTATTGGTGGATTAAAACAAAGGAGTGATCAGATATTCTCCTTTTTGGTTGAATAAAGCGCAATTGGGATAATTACAGTAAAAGTGGTGCCAACACCCGGTTCACTTTCCAACAAAATTTCTCCCTTCAATTTTTCGACAAACTTTTTTGTAACAGTCAAGCCAAGGCCTGTACCTTCAAAATTCCTGCCAATTCCCTCACTTACTTGTCTAAATTCTTCGAATATAAGCATTTGATTATGTTTTGCAATTCCGATACCGGTATCTTGAACTTTAAGAGTCAGGTTCTTTCCCTGATCTGTTGAGACCTCGCCAAGTTCAACCTTTACACCCCCTGAGGTGGTAAATTTCACGGCGTTATTAATCAAATTTATACAAATGTGGCTAAAAACTCTCTCATCAATGATGGCGGGTACCCGATGAGGTGGTTTAATGAGTTCAAAAGTGAGATTTTTTCTTTTTGCCTCTGAGAGGAAAATATTAAAAGATTCAGTAACAATTTCGGAAGCATCACATTCAAATTGTGATATTTCAAGCTTATCAGCCTCAATTTTTGACAGGTCGAGGATAAGATTAAGAGTATCCATCAATCTTTTTGCACTTTTGTGAATCACCTGCGCATATTCGACCACGGTTGGGGCAAATTCATCCTCGCTTAAAAGATCAGAATAGCCGATAATCCCTGTCATCGGAGTACGGAGTTCGTGACACATATTGGCAAGGAAACTCGTTTTTAACCGGTTCATCTCCTCAGCGGTTTCTTTTGCAACTATCAACTCCTGTTCATATTTTTTTCTTGCTGTGATGTCGGCGATGATTGTCATAATACCATCGGCACCATTGGGAAGGATAATATTGGATTCAATTAATTCCACATTTACAATCTCACCGTCATTTCTGACCCCGGCGGTTTCCTGCTTCAAAATTCCGCCTCGTTTTATCCTCTCGAGATCAGTGTTGATTTGTCCTATTTTTTCAGGAGGTGTGATCTTTGCGATGGAATTACCAACCATTTCTTCCCTGGAATACCCCATGATCGTAGTAAAAGTTTCGTTCACATCAATCACAATTCCATCGGCATTTTGAAGAATTATTGCAACCGGTGAAAGGTTAAAAAGAGATTTATACCGGGCTTCACTTTCAATGAGGGCATTTTGGGCTATAAGTCGTTCAATATTGTGTTTTCTGTCCTCAAGGGCCCGGATTATCGCTGTTCCCAATCTGATAATCTGCTCTTTTATAACATAATTTGCAGCGCCTGATTTCATACATTCCACGGCTGTCTCTTCATCCACAGATCCGGTAACAATTATGACGGGGGTAACAGGTGAATGTATCTTTGCGAGTCTTACTGCCGTAAGCCCATCAAACGAAGGCATGTTATAGTCGGATAAAACAATATCGGGAGCAAAATCTGTAAGCTCTTTTAAAAAATCCTCCTCGGTTTGCACAACTCTGTAGGTGCAGTTGCTGAGAACTTTTTGTACCTCTCTTTTGGTGAGTTCGACATCCGTCGGCATGTCTTCAACTATTAGAATTTTATAGTGTGTGTCATTCATCTCTGTTAATCCTTACAAAAGTTCCGGGCTATTTTGGAGGTTCATTTAAAAGCAACCAATACATTCCCACCTGCGCCACGGCTTTAACAAAATCTTCAAATTGGACGGGTTTTACTACATAGCTGTTAACCCCAAGTTCGTAAGCCGCTTTTATATCGGGGTCTTCTTTTGATGAAGTTACCACCACCACGGGCATTTTGTGGGTCGATTCATTTTCTCTGATCTCTTTTAATACTTCCAAACCGTTAATTTTGGGGAGTTTTAGATCGAGAAAAATTACTTTAAGGGTTGAGGGTATTGATTCTCCCTCAAACTCTCCTTTGCTAAAAAGGAAATTGAGTGCCTCTTCTCCATCTTCACAAATTTTTATGTTGTTCGAAACATGATTTTTCCTTAGTGCCCTCAGCATTAAGGTGGCATCATTAGGATTGTCTTCAACAATTAAAATTTCAACGGGGGTATTGTTTTCTTCCATGTAGTAATTACTTTCCGGTTTCTGCCTTTTTCAATGTAAAATAAAACTTTGCACCTGCGTTTAACTCTGATTCAGCCCACACTTTGCCGCCATGACGGTGAACAATTCTTTGGACAATTGCCAGACCAACTCCGGTTCCTTCAAATTCCTTAATAGTGTGCAGTCGTTGAAAAACTCCGAAGAGTTTAGCTGCATACTTCATATTAAATCCGGCACCATTGTCTTCCACTGTGAAAACAAAGGAGTCATTTTTTTCGTAAAAATCAATCTTAACGGTTGGCTCTTCAACTTTCCTTGANAATTTTATTGCGTTCGAAAGGAGATTTTGCCAAACCTGCTTGATCATTAGAGGATCAGCCTTAACAACCGGAAGTATTGGGCATGTAAACTTAATTTTTTCTCTTTGTTCGGGCGTTGTAAGCATTTCATAAAGCGAAGAGATAATGGGGTTTAAGTCAACGGGTAAAAAGTGTAATTCTGATCTTGAAAGTCTCGAAAACTGCAGTAGTTCATCAATCAGTTGCCCCATGGTTTCAGCATTGTCAGAGATTACTTTACAAACCACCCTCCCCTGGTCATCGAGAGTATCGTAATAGTCTTCCATGAGAATTTTACTAAATCCGTCTATTGCCCTTAGTGGTGCTCTCAGATCGTGAGAAACTGTGTATGCAAAAGCTTCAAGCTCTTTATTAGCGGCATTTAGTTCCTCGGTTCTTTCAATAACTCTTGTTTCGAGTGTGGAATTCAAAGCCATAACTTCAGCTTCAGCTTTTTCTCTTTCTGTCTCGTCGTCGATATGGTCGATACCCGAAGTGATATTCATTGCCACTTCGTTTAAGAGTTCAACATCTTTTTTCTTAAAAACATGTTCTTTATCAGAATAAATATTTAACGCACCAATCACCTTTTTCCTGAAATAGAATGGGAATGATGCAGAAGCCCTGAATCCGGCACCATGAGCCAAATCACGCCAAAGAGAAGTTTTTGGATCGTTAAAAAAATCGTTACAGATATATGGTCTGTTCTCTTTTATAGCCGTTGCTGTTGGTCCCATCGTTGCGGGTTCGTCATCCAGATGAATTACGATGTTTTCAGCATAAGCTCTTTTATCGCCTGCAATTATTCGGGGTCTAAGAGTTCTTTCGGTTTCGTTGATTTCCCCTATCCAGGCAAGTTTAAATCCTCCCGCTTTTATCAGGATATCACAAATACGCTGTAAAAGTGAATCAACACTTTTTGTATTTACGAGCGCTTTGTTTGTCTGGCTAAGAACAGTGTATAATCTGTTAAGTCTGTAAATTTCTTCTTCTGCTTTTTTTCTCGAGGTGATATCAGTCATTATTGATATCAATCCCATTCTGTTGTTTTCGAGAGGGAAAGCACTTTCAGTCAGTTGTACATTAATTACCCTCCCGTTTTTGCACTTCCCATAAGATTCCTGGATCAACACCTCCCCGGAAATTACCTTTTGGATGTCGTTGCTGATAATGCCCGGGTCTTTGTCGAGGGTAAGAAAACGCACATGTTTTCCAATTGTCTCTTCTCTGCTATAGCCAAGGAGATTAAAAAAAGCGGGATTTGCGTCGAGGATAAAACCATCTTCGTCTTCAAGCAGGATAGCTTCAGGAGCCAATTCATATAAAGATCTGTATCGCTGCTCGCTGTTTCGCAGTTGAGTAATGTCATTAATCAAAAGGTGAACATATTCTTTCCCATCCATTGTAATAGTTGTGCCCACAATATCGGAATAAAATGAAGTTCCGTCTTGCGCCAACAGGTGCAGATCATGAATTTCAAAAGTGTCGTTTCTTTCGGGAGAATTCAGGCTTTTGATTGTCTCTTGCAGTGAAGAAGGGTGGACAAAGTCGAGGATCGGCTTGCCGATGAGATCGGATTTTGAGGTTGCTCTGAATTTTTTGACTGCTGCGTTATTCACATAAACAAAACTGTTATAATCGTGAATCACCGTAGGCGCCGGGTAAACCTCGAGCAGTTTCAGGGATAATTTTTCGTCACTCATTCAAATTTCTTGGATGCTTATGGTTTTCCGGTTGAAATCCAAATTTGGTTATTTATTTATGGTAATGTGAAATATAGCGAAATTCATGGATTGAATTACTCAAAAAATCGAGTTTTTTTGCAATTTTATTGACTGATTATCTGCGTGGGTGTATTAATCTTGTTTGAACGGCAATTATTATGAATTTTTTCATTAAAAGAGTGGATTTCGAAATTATTGAGATATTTTTGAAAGTATTATTAAATTTTTTTGGACAGAGAAAATGAACGACAAAACAGAAGAAACCGGAATAATTCAACAGACATTAAAAGAAGTTACTCAACCTTTTAAAGACCTTATTCACTCACCAAGGGCATTATGGGGAATAAATATTTCTTATTTGCTTGAGGGACTGACATATTTTGGGGTGGTAGGTCTTTTGACCATCTTTTTCACAGAAGATATTGGATTAAACGACATTCAATCGGGTCAAATGGTTGGATTCCTGACGGCAGGAATTACACTAAGTATGCTTTTTTTGGGTGCAACTGTTGATATTATCGGTGTCAGGATGTCACTGCTTATTTCTCTGATGGCGATGTTGGTTGGGAGGGTGTTGCTGGCGGTAAGTCCAACTTTGTTCCCGGGGACGGGGCTTTGGGGTTCGGCTCATATTACCGCAATGATCGGAATTGTCGGGATCATCATCGGTTATGGCATCTATCAACCAGCGTGTTATGCGGGGATAAAACGCTTCACAGATGAAAAAACTTCTGCGATGGGTTATGCTATGCTTTATGCATTGATGAATCTTGGGGGATTTCTCCCCGGGTTGATTTCTCCTCCTGTAAGGAAAAGTTTTGGAATTACCGGTGTATTTTGGGTTTATGTAGTTCTCACAGTGGTCGGAATTTTATCAGTACTTTTTATCCTGACGAAAAAAACCGTAAAGATGGCTGAAGCCAATCTTAGTGATGAGAAAAAAGCTGAAGTTAAGGCAGAAAATGAAATGCCTTTTGGTGACAAGATGAGATATTATATGAAAAATTTTCCGCTTAAAGATATGCGGTTTCTCTTCTTCATTTTTATTTTGATCCCTGTCCAAACCCTTTTTGCACATAACTGGTTGACACTCCCAACATATTGTTACCGTGCTTTTACGGGGGTTGTAAGTGAAAATTTTGAATTTTTTACAAATTTTAATCCTATTCTTATTTTTATTCTTACTCCGGCCGTAGCAGCCTTAACTGCGAAGAAAAATGCCTACAAAATGATGATTTGGGGTACATTTGTGATGGCTTCACCAACATTTATCCTTGCCCTCGGCCCAAACATTTATACTCTATTTGGTTATCTGATTATCATGACAATTGGTGAAGCGATGTGGCAACCACGCTTCCTGCAATGGGTTGCCGAGATTGCTCCAAAAGGGATGACGGGGATTTATATGGGAATAGGTCAATTCCCCTGGTTCCTTACTAAAGTGGTAACATCTCTTTATTCCGGATGGTTCTTAATGAATTATGCTCCTGACGGGGTAGCACCTGAGAAAATGAACACTGAGATGATGTGGTTGATTTATGGATTTATCGCAATTATCAGTCCAATTGGTTTGATCCTCGCAAGAAAATGGATGCTGAAAGGTTTTAAGACAAAAAGCGAAAACTAAGGTATTAAGTTTTAAATATCAGGTATTATTTTTGTGAAAATAAGAATTTCCACGACACTTTTATTAACTAAACTGTGAATGATATGCACAAATTGATTGAAAAGCCAACAATAATTGAGGCGGCAGGAAACAAGCCGAAAATAATTGAAGAATATATCGGCAGGGTAAATTCCGGGACAGATGTTGTGAGTATTGCGAGGATGAAATCCCCGGGAGGCTGGATTGAGCCGGCACAAATCCCAGAGTTTGATGAATATACGGTTGTGCTTAAAGGTGTTCTTAGAGTAGAGAACAAATCAGGGTTTAATGATGTATCCGCCGGTCAGGCTGTTATTACCCCAAAAGGTGAATGGGTAAAATACAGCACTCCGAACGATGAAGGAGCAGAATATGTGGCTGTGTGTATTCCGGCATTTTCTCCCGATACCGTTAATCGGCAAGAGTAATCTGATTCCGCGGAAGAGGATAAATAGGGGCAGATTATACGTGCCAAAGGCATCCCTTCGGGAGATTTTCGCAGAGGATTTTTTTGATATGTATAGAAAATCGAAAAAATTATATATATGAAGGCTGATATGTATAGAAAATCGAAAAATTTATACATATGAGGATTGATATGTATAGAAAATCGAAAAATTTATACATATGAGGATTGATATGTATAGAAAATCAAAAAAACTATATATATGAGAGTTGATATGTATAGAAAATCAAAAAAATTATACATATTGTAGTTCACATATATAAAAAATCGATATGTCAATATCAAAAACTGAATAAACATGCTTTTTGATCCAGCAAAACCCTTCAATTCGATGCCTCTTTTGCCTCCTGAATTTGAGCTTGAGACAAAAGTAATACTAAAACAGCTTGCCGTTGCACACAGATATCTCGCAGAACTTAAAGGAATTGCCCAAACAATTCCTGACAGGTCCATATTAATAAATACCCTGGCTCTTCAAGAAGCCAAGGACAGTTCTGCGATAGAAAATATCATTACCACTCATGATGAATTGTATAAATCTGATCTTTTTGCCGATCAATTTGAAAGTCCTGCCGCAAAAGAGGTACACAGATACGCAAAAGCCCTGGTGCAGGGGTTTAATCTTATCAAGGACGACAAACTTCTTACGGTCAACAGGATAATTGAGATACAAAAAGTTTTGGAGGATAATGATGCAGGTGTTAGAAAAATTCCCGGTACTGTTCTAAAAAACGCCAAAACAGGTGAGACAATTTATACACCTCCTGATGATCCAAGAGTGATAATCGAGGCACTAACTAATCTTGAAAAGTATATAAATGATGAAGAATTTCATAAAGTTGATCCTTTGATAAAAATGGCAGTGATTCATTATCAGTTCGAAACGATACATCCTTTTTTCGATGGTAATGGCAGAACAGGGAGGATAATAAATGTACTGTATCTGGTGTTGAATAATCTGCTTGAAATGCCCGTACTTTATTTGAGTCGTTATATAATTGAGAATAAATCAGAATATTACAGACTGCTCAATAAGGTTTGTTCAGAAAATAAATGGGAAGAATGGATTTTGTTTATCCTTATGGGCATCCAAAACACTTCAATGCAGAGTATCATTTTGATCAAATCCATAAAAGCTCTGATAAGCCAATACAAAATCAAAATAAGAAATGAATTACCAAAAATATATAGTCAGGACTTATTAAATCTGTTGTTCAGACACCCTTATACAAAAATTGAGTATGTGATGAACGACCTTAAGGTAACAAGGATAACTGCAACAAAATATCTGAATCAGTTAACTAACAATGGATTGCTGACAAAACACAAACTTGGCAGAAATATTTATTTTGTGAACGAAGCATTATTTGATCTATTTGTGAAGAAATAATAGAATCTGGATTAAATTTCTCAATACATTATGAAACAAAATGAACAAACCTGAACTTCTTCTCCCGGCGGGAGATTTTGAAAAATTAAAATTTGCTTTTCAATATGGTGCTGACGCAGTATATGCAGGGGTGCCGGCATTTTCGCTTCGGGCGAGGGAAAACGATTTTAAGATTGATGGAGTAAAAGAGGCTATCGATTACACACATGATCTTGGTAAAAAGATATATCTCACGGTCAATATCTTTCCGCATAATGCAAAATTGGAACCCCTTAAGAGAGCCATTGCTTCGATGGCAGAGCTTAAACCTGATGCTTTTATTATGGCGGATCCGGGGGTTATCTATTTTGCAAAAGAGATTTGTCCACAAATCCCAATTCATCTTTCAACACAAGCCAATAATATAAACTGGGCTTCAGTGAAATTTTGGAAAGATCAAGGGATATCGAGGATAATCCTTTCCCGTGAACTTTCACTTCGTGAGGTAAAGAAGATTCATGAAATGGTTCCGGATGTGGAACTTGAGTTTTTTGTCCACGGGTCGATCTGCATGGCTTATTCGGGCAGATGCCTGCTTTCAAATTATATGTCGTACCGGGATGCAAATCAGGGTACCTGCGCCCACAGTTGTCGCTGGCAGTACAAAGTTTATAAAGGGGAGGAACACAATCCCGAATTTGAAGTGATGGCAAATCAAGATGAAATGACCCACGAGGGAGTTTACGATCCCGTTTATAAACCGCTTGAAGGGACTTTTTATTTAGAGGAGCAACAAAGACCAGGGGAATTTCTCGAGGCTGATGAGGACGAGTTTGGTACTTATATCATGAATTCAAGGGATTTATGCGCCGTTGAGTATCTCCAGGAGTTGAAAGAGGCAGGAGTATCGAGTTTTAAAGTGGAGGGACGATCAAAGTCAATTTATTATGCAGCTTCGGTTGCAAGAACCTACAGAAAAGCCATTGATGAAATGGAACAGGGGATTAAACCAACATTTGACTATGTAACCGAACTGGCAAAAACTGCAAATCGAGGCTTTATTCCCGGCTTTTTGGTATCAAATCCTAAAGAAAAAGCTCAGTGGTATGAAAAAAATGTTCAACTCCAAACACACGAATTTGTGGGTGTAATAAGAGAAATGATGCCCGATGGATTGGCAAGAATGGAAGTTAGAAACAGAATTGAGAAGGGACAGGAAATCGAGGTTTTCTTTCCCGATTTTTCCATGGATTTTACTCAGCCAATTGATCTGATGAAAAACAGGAAAGATGAAATAGTGGAAGTGGCACACGGCGGAGCCGGGGACATCTTTATTAAACTTGAAAAAGAAGTTTACCCGGGTGTATTGATTCGAAAAAAAGTTTGATGAGTAAAACAGAGTGGGACCATCGAATTGATCCCACTTTTTAATATTATAATTTTTTAATCTCTTTGGCAGCTTCAACGGCAGCTTTTATTCCGTCACGATAAGTGGTTGGAGTGTAATTAAAAGCTTTTTTGAATTTGTCACTGTTGAAAATATAATCATACTTAAATTGGTAACTCATCTCAATCATCGACATTATTGTCGGGTCGAACAATCCTGCCATGAATAACATCCCATCGCCAAGTACCTGAATTTTTGGTTCAACACCAATAAACTCCGCAGCAATTTTTACCATTTCTTCCCCTGTGATGGGATCTGATTGAGAAGGCGCATGCCATACCTGGTTGTAAGCTGTTTCAGTGTTTCCGATAAGTGCCGTGGCATAAGCTGCATCGGGTGTGTAGGTAAAGGTATGCAGTGCTTTGGGATTGTTTAACCAGTTCGCTTTTTTACCTTTTAACATATTATCAATCACAAGAAGATTGAAGGCTGAACTTGAGATACCCGGTCCGTAAAAATCGGCACCTCTGATTATCACACCTTGAATGTTTCCACTTGTATATTCCTCGATCATCTTGCTGTCAAGTTTTGCTCTGATTTCACCCTTTTTGCTGCATGGATTAAAGGGTGTTTCTTCGGTCATGGGCCCATCAACTTTTCCATAGGGATAGACATTATCGAAAAAAACAAGTTTTGCACCCTCTTTTTTACATCCTTCCAAAACACTGTCAAATAACCGTGGCCATTGTTCCTGCCAGACTTTGGTTGTGTATTTTAATCCGGCAACGAGGTAAACAACTTTTGAACCTTTATTTGCTTTAAGTGTTTCTTCCCGGTTTGTGAGATCAGCATTAAATATTTCGTCGGAAGGATTAACTTTTTTTGCATTCCTGCTGACGATTCTGATTTTATTGGTATATTTTTTTAATTCTCGTCCGAGTGGTGTTCCAATTGCACCACCACCACCTAATATCGTTTGCATACTGCTTTCCTGAATCATTAAAATGAAAATCGAATAAAAACACCTCAACGAATCTAAGTCATTTACAAATTAAAATTTGTCGTTTTGGGATAAGGGCACACTTTTTTATTTAATCGGTAAAATAAATATGCCGGGAATGTTAAATCCATGAATAAAAAATCAATAATTATATTAATTTTGCACTCAGGTTAGGTGTTTTTTTCTTTCACAAACTACGGAGATGATTTTCTGCAATATTTTAATAGTGTTATACTGCTTGCAGTACTGTGTACTGCTACATCCTTCCCTCAATTTACTGCCAAGGTAATGACTTATAATGTCCTCAATTATCCCGGGTCTTCCGGTCCGGAGAGAAATCCTTATTTTAAGACAATATTAAATGCCACGAATCCCGATATCCTGGTTGTCGGTGAAATTGCTGATGAAGATGATTTTAACACATTTCGAGACTCAGTGATCAAGAAAGTTTCATCAGACTATGCTTGGGGTACTTTCAAAAATGGTAGAGATAGCGACCATGGGATTTTTTATAAGTCATCCAAGTTTAATTTTATTTCAAATGATACAATTAGCACCGCATTAAGGGTTATAAATCAATTTACAGTCAGCTCGAAGTTGACACACGATACCCTGATTATTTATGCAGTTCACTTAAAGGCGAGTAGCGGAGGTGATAATGAATTATTAAGGGCTGCAGAGGTTGACAGTCTTCGAAAAGTAACAAACAAACTTCATAGTGGAGCTAATTTTTTAGTGTTGGGAGATTTTAATATTTATAAATCTTCTGAGGCGGCATATACAAAACTGATAAGTACCGATGCTTCCGGGTATTTCATCGATTATTTAAAAGACTCGATCGCCGGCACCTGGAATAATGTTGCATACTCCCGCTACCACACTCAATCCCCTCGAACAAGAAGTTTTCAGGGTGGAGCAACGGGTGGAATGGATGACAGGTTCGACATGATTTTGATGAGTCCGAAGATTATGGAGAACGGAGGGATAACTTTTGTTCCCGGTTCTTATACAGCATATGGAAATGATGGTAATCATTATAATGACTCGATAAATCGTACTCCAAATACTGCAGTGGGTCAGACAATCGCCGATGCAATTCACTATTCATCCGACCATATACCCGTATATGTGAATTTAAGTTTCGACACACCACTTCCGGTTGAACTTGTTTCTTTTACCGGAGCTAGAGCAGGAGAGGCGGTAAATCTTAAGTGGCAAACTGCAACAGAGATTAACAACATGGGATTTGAGATAGAAAGATCACAAGATGCTTTGTTTTGGTCAAAAATCGGTTTTGTTGAAGGGAACAATACCACCAATTCACCAAAGTATTACAGTTTTGTTGATAAAACAAGAGCGAAGGAAAAACTCTACTACCGCCTGAAACAAATTGACAATGACGGTACCTCAGAATACTCAAATGTAGTTGAGGTGGCTGAAGTTATGCCCAAAAACTTCATTTTAAGTCAGAACTTCCCAAATCCATTTAACCCGACGACTACAATCGAGTATTCTATTCCGGAACAGGGATATGTAACTCTTAAGGTTTATGATATGACAGGAAGTGAGGTGGCAAATCTTGTTGAAGGTGTCATGGAATCAGGATTTTATTCCATAAACTTTGCTGCCCTTAACATTGCCGGGGGCAACTATCTCTACAAACTCGTATGGAACAATTCAGTTATCGTAAAAAAAATGCTTTATCTGCCTTAAATCTGAATTTCTTTTAAGCACTTGAATCGATGACCGGAATGATTATATTTGAGGTATAAGTTGAGGAAATATGGAATCGATCAAAGAAATATATAGAATTGGATTTGGACCCTCGAGCAGTCACACGATGGGACCTCGAAAAGCGGCAGAGATATTTAAAGCAAAAAACAGTGATGCAAAAAGTTTTCGGGTTACGCTTCATGGAAGTCTTGCTGCCACGGGTAGAGGTCACCTTACCGACAAGGCAATTTATGATGTTTTGTCTCACGAGAAAACCGAGCTCCTCTGGAAGCCGGAAGAGATTTTACCAAAACATCCAAATGCTTTAACTCTTGAATCATTGGATGAAAATGGTATCATTTCCGATAAGTGGACAGTTTATTCAGTAGGTGGAGGAACGATTATTGACGATGAACATGATCCCACCGAAACATCTGTATATCCGTTAACCACGATGAAAGAGATTCTCGACTGGAGCCGTGAGACCGGCAGATCACTTTGGGAATATGTTGAGGAGATTGAAGGAAAAGAGATTTACGACCATCTCGCTGAAGTGTGGCAGGTGATGCAGAATTCCATAAAAAACGGACTTGAAGAAGAGGGGATTCTTCCGGGGCCTCTTAATCTCAGAAGGAAAGCTTCCTCATACTTTGTTAAAGCAAAGAATTATTCAGGCACCCTTAAAGAAAAAACATTGATTTTTGCTTATGCTTTGGCGGTGGGTGAAGAAAACGCCGCCGGTGGCAGAATTGTAACAGCACCAACTTGTGGCTCATGCGGAACCATGCCTGCGGTTCTAAAAAGAATGTATGACAGCTTCGATTTCTCTGACCAGAAAATTCACAGAGCGCTTGCAACCGCCGGATTAATCGGAAATCTTGTGAAAACCAACGCTTCTATTTCCGGGGCAAAAGTGGGCTGTCAGGGTGAGATAGGTACTGCATGTGCAATGGCAAGTGCTGCTGCCACACAACTACTCGGCGGAACACCACTTCAGATAGAATATGCTGCAGAAATGGGAATTGAACATCACCTTGGCCTCACTTGTGATCCAATTATGGGATTAGTGCAGGTTCCTTGTATCGAAAGGAATGCCTTTGCCGCAGAAAGAGCTTTAAATACGGCAACTTTTTCACTTCTTTCAGACGGGCAACACCTCGTTTCATTTGATAAGATCGTAAAAACCATGAAACAAACAGGACACGACATTCCCTCAATCTACAAGGAAACTTCAGAAGGTGGAATGGCTCTGTTTTATAACAAAAAAGATCAAAAGTCGAACAAAAACAGTTAGCTGTTGAATTGTTCCGTCTTCTCTTTCAGGGTTGCGGAATATCGTGAAAAGATCACTTCCATTCCGGCAAATATATCAAGATGCTCTTTATATATATCCATCAGCGTTTTAAGTGTTGTTTTTAAGTCTGCAGAACAGACTTCAACAGACTCATTGATTTCCTGCAAAAACCTGTCGAAATCTTTCTTAAAATCTTCGTGTTTTACTTTGAGATCAGAAGCAATTGCCTGAATTCTTTCGGCAAATTGTTTCCCATCAAACAATAGTTTGTTTTTTAGTAATGACTTTTCCTCGCCTTGCAAGTGAAAGAGTCTGTTTAAGTCAAGTTCAATTTGATCAAACTGATTAATGAGCTCTGAATCGTATTCAGCAAGCCTGTTTCTTAAACTTAACAGTTCATCTACACGCTTTTTTAGAGTCTCCTTAAGCCGGATCATATCTTCAGTTGTATAGCTCTCCATCAAACTTCCTGTGTGTGTTAAAATTCTTTTTTATCTGCTTTAATCTAATAAAACTTCTTACGATATTTCATTGAAATTTCAATAAATTTCGACAAATTTGTTAAGATACTTTTTATTCTTATGAAAAAGATACGGACGAGAGATGAAAACAATAATTGAACCATTCAAAATTAAAGCTGTTGAGCCGATCAGGTTCACAACTAAAGAAGAAAGAACCACTCTTTTAAAAAAGGCAGGATATAACCCTTTTTCAATCCATGCTGATGATGTGTTGATCGATTTACTTACCGACAGCGGAACTTCCGCAATGAGCTCCGAACAATGGGCGGGGATCATGCTCGGTGATGAATCGTATGCCGGCTCGAAAAGCTTTTATAAATTTGATTCGGCGGTGAAGAAGATAACCGGACTAAAAAATGTTATCCCAACCCACCAGGGGAGAGCTTCAGAAAAAATTCTGTTTACGGTGTTGGGTGGAAAGGGAAAATATTTCTGCAGCAATACTCATTTTGACACTACCCGTGCAAATGTTGAGTATTCAGGCGCAGAAGCTGTTGATTTTATGACCGAAGTTGGCAAACATCCCGAAATGAAAGCCGATTTTAAGGGGAATATGGATACTGAGGCACTTGAGAGTTTTATTAAAAAAACAGGTGCTGAGAATATTCCTTTGGTTTTGATGACCGTTACCAACAATTCAGGGGGTGGACAACCAGTCTCGATGCAAAACATCAAGGATACAAGGAAAATTTGTGATAAATATGGGATTCCTTTCTTTTTGGATGCCTGCCGTTTTGCTGAAAATGCATACTTCATCAAAAGAAGAGAAAAGGGTTACGAGAATAAATCTCCTCTCGAAATCGCTCAGGAGATGTTTTCTTATGTTGATGGTTGTACCATGAGTGCGAAGAAAGACGCCTTTGCAAATATCGGCGGATTTCTTGCAATGAATGATGACAATATTGCGATGTTGTGCAGAAATCTTTTGATTGTTACTGAAGGTTTTACAACTTATGGTGGACTTGCCGGCAGAGACCTTGAAGCCATTGCCCAGGGACTGGTGGAAATTCTCGATGAACATTATCTTGAATATAGAATCAGATGTGTGGAATATCTCGGCGAAAAACTTGTTAATAATAATGTACCAATCCTTGAACCCCCGGGAGGTCATGCGATTTATTTGGATGCCATTCGTTTTGCTCCCCATATCCCTCAATACCAGTTTCCCGGGCAGTCAATTGTCTGTGAACTTTACCTCGAAGGTGGCATTAGAGCCTGTGAAATCGGAAGTGTGATGTTTGGAAAAGATCTTCCTGATGGCACCCACATTTCGCCTGCGATGGAACTTGTAAGAATGGCGATTCCGAGAAGAGTTTATACTCAAAGTCATTTCGACTATATGATCGAAGTAATAATTGATGTCTATAATCAAAGGAAAAATCTTCGTGGAATGAAAATAACAGAGGAAGCTCCGATGTTGAGGCACTTCACAGCGAAATTTGATTATGTGGATTAGCAAACAACTTAAACTACAACAAAAATTTGATTTTGAAGTTCCTGTCTGGAGGTTAATTCTTTCAGACGGGGACTGCCTCCTTGTTGAAGAGAGAGATTCCGATAAAAGGGAAGCCTTCTATCATGTTTTTGAGTTGGGAACCGGCAGAATACTTTTGGATAGATTTAGTCCACCCGATAAATTCTGGAGTGGGGTTGAATTGTTTAAAGATAAAAGAGTGATTTTTCACGGTTACAGATCGCAGGGACTCCCTTTCCATAAAGGAATTTTTTGTTACGATCTCGAAAAACAATCATATTTGTGGCAACAACCCGATCTTTCTTTTCTGATCAGTAATGAATATGGGATTTATGCTTTTACACAAAAGTTTGAGTCACAGGAATATTTGTTGCTTGATAAAGACACCGGTCAGATAATCGGTGAACCTGCGTCAGATGATGACTCGATTAATCAGATGATTGCAGAAGCAAGAAAAAATGAATCGTTCGATGATTTCGTTTATCCTGAAAATTTCACATTATCAAAATTTAATGATGGCGGATATCTGGAAAAATTGATGCCTCCCGGCACTTTAAAGGAAGTAACCGAGGTTTTCTCCAAAGATGGTCTGATTTTTCTGAATACCCACCGAGGAACAAGAGAATCCGGCTTCATTAATGAACTGTTGGCAATTGACATAAAAAATCAAAAGGTGATTAAAAAAATGGTTCTTAATAAAAGAACAGAGAATCTAATTGCCGAAAGTTGTTTTATTTATAAGGATTTCCTCTTTTTGATTATCGACAAAAAAAGTATTGAAATCCGGGAGATAAAAAAATGACAGATGAAGAAAAAAAACTACTGCTAAAAGTGGCAAGAAACGCGATTGAACATTCACTTGGGATTGCTGATGAAGTGGTTTCAATTCCATATGAGGGCGTCTTCGAAACAATGAGTGGATGTTTTGTGACCCTTCATAAACACGGGGACCTTCGGGGTTGCATCGGTTTTATAAAGGGTGTGGAACCATTAAGAAAAACTATTAAAGAAGCTGCACTTCTTGCGGCAAAAGAAGATCCGAGATTTTCACCCGTGACGGCCAGTGAATGGAAACATATCTCAATTGAGATTTCGGTACTTTCTCCACCCTTTGATATGCCTGATTATGACAGTATTGTGTTGGGAAAACATGGACTAATCGTCCGTGATGGATACAGAAGTGGGCTGTTTCTTCCCCAGGTTCCAATTGAACATAATATGGATAAAGATGAGTTTTTAACTGCCCTGTGCAAAAAAGCGGGTCTTCCCCCCAGACTGTGGACACAAAAACAACTACAACTACAAGCCTTCACAGCCGAAGTTTTCAGCGAGGAGGAATTTTATGGGAGAGATTAGAAAGCCGGCGGTAGCAGGGATGTTTTATCCTGCCACATCCGAGAAGCTTGAAAGACAACTCTCACGACTTTTTAGTGAGGTTCCCGTTCCCACTGTTGAAGAAAAATTAATTCCGGGAATTATTGCCCCTCATGCGGGATATATGTATTCGGGACTGACCGCAGCTTATGCCTACAAAAATATTGCCGATAAAAAATATACTAAAGTTATCATACTTTCTCCCAGCCACAGAGAATATTTTGGTGGAATTTCAATTTATGACGGTGATGCTTATGAAACGCCGCTCGGCAGGATAAATGTTGATCAAAATATTGCACAAAGGATGACTGATATCTCCCCCAGAGTAATGCGCAGCACAGCAGGACACCGCGATGAACACGGGATTGAAGTACATCTTCCATTTCTGCAACATATTTTTGGCAATGATTTTGAAATTGTCCCCGTTGTGATGGGAGATCAATCTCATGCCAACATAGTTGAACTTTCAAACGCTTTGTTGGAAGTGATGGATGACGATACTCTGGTGGTTGCATCAAGCGACCTTTCACATTTTTATCCAAAATCAATCGCCCATAAACTTGACTCGGTAATCGCTGACCGTATTGTTGAATATGATCCCGTAAATCTTGAACAAGATCTTGAAAAACAATTAACCCATGCGTGCGGTGGTGGGCTGGTGGTTGCCCTTATGAAAGCAACAAAAAGAGCGGGTGTAAAAAATTCATTGCTCTTGCATCGATCCGATTCCGGTGATGTTTCAGGCGATAACTCATCTGTGGTCGGATATCTTTCAGCTTCCTTTTATAATTAAGAATTTGGAGGCAATTATTGGAATTTGATGCCGCTTTTATTGGTACCGGAAGAGTCGCATGGACATTGGGAGATGCATTTGTAGATGTTGGATATTTTATCCGTTTTGCTGCGAACAGAACTGAGGAACCCCTTAAAAAATTTGCCGAAGAATTTATGGTGGATGAAATCTCGACAAATATAAAGGATATAGCACAGTTTGCCTCTAAATTTCAGGTATGTGTAATCGCTGTGCCCGATTCTGCAATAAAAGAAGTAGCTGATACACTTGCGGGACTACCTCTAAACTTCAAATCCACCCTTTTTATGCACCTTTCAGGATCAAAAACCACCGCAGAACTCAGCTCCCTCAAAAAAATGGGTGCAATGACCGGGTCTTTCCACATTCCACAAAGTTTCCCGGCGAGAAAGGCTATCAGGTTGTGGGACCTACCCGTTTGCATTGAAGCATCTACTGTGAAAGCAGAAAAAATGATGTTGCAGATTGCCCGACGACTTGAACTTAAACCTGTTTGCATTAAGCCTGAGTTTAAAATCTACTATCATCTCGCCGCGGTTTTTGCATCCAACTTTTTCCCCACAATCATCGCAGATTCGATGAAAATGTTCGAATTAGCCGGTGGTAACAAAAAAGATTATTTTAAGATATTTACCCCGATTATTGAAACAACAATAGAAAATATCATCGATAACGGACCTGAAAACTCGGTTTCGGGAGTTATTTCCCGCAAAGATTTTGATATAATTCAAGAGCACCTGAATGCCCTCGATAGTGATATCTCTACGCGCGAGCAACTTTTAACCTACATCCGCCTCTCCGAAGAAACAGCAAAAATGCTCGGCATTAACCTCAAAATTACATTTGCCAAAAACAGAGAAGAGGGTAAGTGAGCAGGACTCACCCTAATGTTAAAATCATCTTTGGAAACGGTTTCCCTTATGGTGGTGCCTCGACAAAACGTTGTCTACACATCGCCAAAGGACTTCAAGAGAATGGATGTAAGACCGAAATTATAGTCTTTAGAGGTACCGAGAGAGTTGAAAACAGTGAGAACAAACTCACATCGGGTGTGTTTGATGGAGTGAAATTCCGGTATGTGCATAAATCTACTGAATGGCCCACATCTAAACTGAAAAAATTTGTAAACCTCACATCTGGAATATTTAAACTTTCGGGATACCTTCATCGTGAAAACTCCATAAATAAAATTGATGTAATTTTCCTCTACGGTACTTTTTTAAGTGCTGTAAATTTGCTCCTTGCTGCCATGTCAAAAGTTCGCAACATCATTTATGTTTTTTCGCTTGATGAATATCCTGATCACATTATTTATCCCGAGACGAAACGATTTTATTCCGGGTTTTTGTTTGAGAAAGTATTCATCCGCAGGTTCGATTATATTTTGGTTATCAGCAAGTTACTGATGGAATATTGTGCTTCAATCGGGATCAACAAAGAGAGGATTTTGTTCTATCCCCTAACCGCAACGGATTGGAAAGGAAAAATTACCCTCCCCGAGACAAAGAACTATTTTTTCTATTCTGGATTCAACAGGACAACCAGAGGGAGACACTCTTACGAAAAGGATGAACCTCAAAAACTTTTTAAGGCATTTTCCGGGTTGTCTGAAAAATATCCGAATATAAAACTGATAGTGGCGGGACAAATTGATCCGTTGCTTCAAAAACTTGCAGCAGAGTACAAAATTTCAGAAAAAACCATATTCACCGGGAAAATTTCTGACGAAGAATACCATGGTTATCTTAATAATGCGCTTGGTCTGGTAATTCCTCGTCCTGATAATCCCAAATCTGAAGCCAGTGTCCCTTTTCGCTTGGGTGAGTTTCTACTTAAAGGGAATCCGGTAATTGTTGCACGAACCGGGGAATTGGATTCAATCCTGAACGACGGTGA
>Ga0056914_10000369_pt1 | contig 42669 bp, 42 predicted proteins | sample TNRBio252014_DNA_FD_55168 | JGI IMG/M metagenome (GOLD analysis project Ga0056914, IMG submission 55168) | Wastewater treatment Type I Accumulibacter community from EBPR Bioreactor in Madison, WI, USA - TNR Reactor_6/25/2014_ DNA | ecosystem: Engineered > Bioreactor > EBPR > Anaerobic-Aerobic >...
GGGATAGACCGAGAAGAAGCGGACCTCCGCCTCCTGCACCGTCCGGGCGGCGATCACCGCCACGACCGGCTGGCCCTTGCGCTCCAGCCGCCAGCGCCGCAGGGCGTTGCCTTCCAGCGCCACGGCGATGTTGAGCAGGGTGTTGAGCGCCGAGGCNGCGGCGGGATTGAGCCCGCTGGCCACGCCGGCGCCGGTGATNACGACAAACAGGACGACGAAGACCGAGGCGGAAATCCACAGCCGGTGATAGGCCAGCCAGAGCGGCCCGAAAACNAAGCCCGNCCACGACCAGCGGTCGGGCAGGACCGTCGCTTCCTCCACCGCGCCACCAGAGGGCAGATGAACGGTAAAACTCTGCATCAGACGTTCAGCGTCCCCTTGGTCGAGGGTACCTGATCGCGCATGCGCGGGTNGATCTCGACCGCCGCGCGCAACGCCCGGGCCAGCCCCTTGAAGCAGCTCTCGGCGATGTGGTGGTTGTTGGTGCCGTAGAGCGTCTCGACATGCAGCGTCACGCCGGCGTTGATGGCGAAGGCCTGGAACCACTCGCGCACCAGTTCGGTGTCGAAGGTGCCGATCTTCGGCCCGGTGAACTCGGTGCGGAAGACGAGGAACGGCCGGCCGGAGATGTCGAGCGCCACACGCGTCAGCGTCTCATCCATCGGCATGTGCACGTCGGCGTAGCGGGTGATGCCCTTCTTGTCGCCCAGCGCCTGGGCAAAGGCCTTGCCGAGCGCGATGCCGACATCCTCGACCGTATGATGGTCGTCGACATGGGTGTCGCCCTCGGCCCGCACCGTCAGGTCGATCAGCGAATGACGGCCGAGCAGTGTCAGCATGTGGTCGAAGAAGCCGACGCCGGTGGAGACCTCGGTGCGGCCGGTGCCGTCGAGGTCGAGCGCCACGGAAATGTCGGTTTCGCCGGTGGTGCGGCTGAGGGAACCCTTGCGCATGAACGCCTGTCTCCGGGGACTGTCGATCCGTCCTGCGCGCGCTTTAGCAAGAACAAAGCGAGGGGGCAAAGACAAGTTGCAGGCCAGGGTTCGGCCCCGGCGTTTGCGATCCGGGCCGGACGCACTACATTAAGCGGCAGAACGAGAGGCGATTCATGCAATCCGAACCGGCGCGGCCCTACGAGACCTGGCACGCAACCACCATCCTGATGGTGCGAAAGGGCGGCCGCACCGTGATCGGCGGCGATGGTCAGGTCTCGCTCGGCCAGACGATCATCAAGGGCAATGCGCGCAAGGTGCGCCGGCTGGGCAAGGGGGGCGTCATCGCCGGCTTTGCCGGGGCCACGGCGGATGCCTTCACGCTGTTCGAGCGGCTGGAAGCCAAGCTGGAGCAGTTTCCCGGCCAGCTGACCCGCGCCTGTGTCGATCTGGCCAAGGACTGGCGCACCGACCGTTACCTCAGGCGGCTGGAAGCGATGATGCTGGTGGCCGACAAAGAGGCCGGCCTTGTGCTGTCCGGCACGGGCGACGTGCTGGAACCCGAAGGCGGTGTCATGGGCATCGGCTCGGGCGGGATGTACGCCTTGGCTGCCGCCCGCGCGCTGATCGACACCGACATGGACGCCGAGGCCATCGTGCGCAAGGCGATGACGATTGCCGGCGAGATCTGCGTCTATACCAACGGCAATCTGGTGATCGAAGAGATCTGATGAGCGACTTTTCTCCCCGCGAGATCGTTTCCGAACTCGACCGTTTCATCGTCGGCCAGAAGGACGCCAAGCGCGCCGTGGCCATCGCCCTGCGCAACCGCTGGCGGCGGCAGAGGCTGACCGGCCAGATGCGCGAGGAGGTGCTGCCCAAGAACATCCTGATGATCGGNCCCACCGGCTGCGGCAAGACNGAGATTGCCCGCCGTCTGGCGAAACTGGCCAATGCGCCGTTCCTCAAGATCGAGGCGACCAAGTTCACCGAGGTCGGCTATGTCGGCCGCGACGTCGAGCAGATCGTCCGCGATCTGGTCGAGGTCGCCATCACCATGACGCGCGCCGCCCGGCGCAAGGATGTCGAGGCGAAAGCGCATGTCGCGGCGGAGGAGCGGGTGCTCGACGCGCTGGTCGGTTCCACCGCCAGCCCGACGACGCGCGAGGCCTTCCGCAAGCGCCTGAGGGCAGGCGAGATGAACGACAAGGAGATCGACATCGAGGTGGCGGCGCCCGCGCCTTCCGGCATCTCGATGCTGGACATTCCGGGCGCGCAGGCCGGGCAGCTCAATCTTGGCGATCTGTTCGGCAAGGCCTTCGGGCGCGGCACGAAGAAGCGGCGCACCACCGTGGCCGAGGCGCACGACCCGCTGCTTCAGGAGGAAAGCGACAAGCTGCTCGACACCGACCAGATCGTGCAGGAGGCGCTGCGCGAGGTGGAGAACAACGGCATCGTCTTTCTCGACGAGATCGACAAGATCTGCGCCCGGGAGAACCGGGGCGGCGCGGATGTCTCGCGCGAGGGCGTGCAGCGCGACCTGCTGCCGCTGATCGAGGGCACAACGGTTTCCACCAAGCACGGCGCGGTGAAGACCGACCACATCCTGTTCATCGCATCCGGCGCCTTTCACGTCTCCAAACCCTCCGACCTGTTGCCTGAATTGCAGGGCCGCCTGCCGATCCGGGTGGAATTGAACTCGCTGACCGAAGAGGATTTCCGCCGCATCCTCACCGACACCGAGGCCTCGCTGATCAAGCAGTATGTGGCGCTGATGGCGACCGAGGGGCTGACCCTGTCCTTCACCGACGATGCCATCGCCGCGCTGGCGAAGGTGGCGGCGGAGGTCAACGCCAGCGTCGAGAACATCGGCGCACGGCGCTTGCAGACGGTGATGGAACGGGTGCTTGACGAGATCAGCTTTTCCGCCCCCGACCGCTTAGGGGAGACCGTGACCATCGACGCCAGCCATGTCCGCGCCCAGGTCGGCGATCTTGCCAGGAACGCCGACCTCAGCCGGTTCATTCTCTGACGCCGCCGCGCCGCCCGAAACAGGAAGACCGGATGTCGCTTGCGCAGAACTACACGCTGGTCGGCTCGGCGACGCTCGCCTCGCGCCTCACCGGCTTCGTGCGCGACATCCTGATCGCCGCCGTGCTCGGCTCAAGTGCCGTGGCCGATGCCTATATCGCCGCCTTTCTGCTGCCCAATCTGTTTCGCCGCGTGCTGAGCGAGGGCGCATTCAACGCCACCTTCGTGCCGATCTACGCCCGCCGGCGCAGCGAAGGCGGACAGGCCAGCGTCGAGGCCTTCACCGAAGCGGCGCTGTCCAGCCTGGTGGCGCTGATGCTGGTGTTCGTGCTGATCTCGGAACTGGCGATGCCGGCGATCCTGACCGCGATTGCACCCGGCTTTCGCGATGCGGCAGGCAAGTTCGCCGATGCGGTCCTGTTCGGGAGGATTGCCTTCGTTTTTGTTGGCTGCATCGTCGTCACCGCCTTGCTGTCCTCGCTGCTGAACGCGGTCGGCCGGTTCGCTCTGGTGGCGCTGGCGCCGCTGATTCTCAACCTGATGGTCATCCCCGTGCTGCTGGTGCTGCTGGCGCTGGGCTGGCGCGGGGCGTTTCACTCCGGGCTGATCATGGTGCTGACCGTTCTGGTCGCCGGGCTGGCCCAGCTTGGCTATGTCGCCTGGGGCGTGCGCCGGGCCGGGCTGACGCTCCGCCTTCGCCGCCCGGAGCGCGACCGCGATGTGCGCCAGCTGCTGATCATGCTGCTGCCGGGGCTGGTGCTGGCCGGCTCGGGCCATTTCAACATGGTGGTGGCGGCGCAACTGTCGTCGTCGCTGCCCTCGGCCGTGTCCTGGCTCTATTATGCCGACCGGCTGTTCCAGTTGCCGCTCGGCTTTGTCGCTGCGGCCATCGGCGTGGTTCTGTTGCCGGAAGTGGCGCGCGCCTTGCGCGAGGGCGACGCCCTGCGCGCCAACGAGGCCGGCAACCGGGCACTCGAATTCGGGCTGCTGCTGGTGCTGCCGGCCGCCCTGTCGCTGATCGTGCTGGCCCAACCGATCGTCAGCATCATCTACCGCCATGGCGAGTTCACCACTGCCGACGCCACGGCCACGGCGCAGATCCTGGCGGCGATCGCCCTGGCCCTGCCGGGGTTCGTGCTGGTCAAGGTGCTGTTGCCACCATTCCTGGCGCGTGAATCGATGCGACTGCCGATCCTGGCGGCGCTGGCCGGCATCGGCATCAACATCATCGTCACGACAACCCTTCTGGGCACCTTGCACCATGTGGCCGCGCCGCTCGGCGTCGCCGCCTCGGCCTGGACCAATGCCGCGCTTCTGGCGATCGGCCTGCGCCAGACGCGCACCTTCTCCATCGATGCGGCCGCCTGGCGCAGCCTGCCGCGTATCCTGCTGTCCGCCGCAGTCACCGGCCTGTTCGCCTGGGGCATGCTGACCCTGTGTGCGGGCCTGCTGGCGCCGGACCGGCTGTTCCTGCTCAGGGTGCTGGTGCTGGGGCTGATCTGCGGCGGCGGGGTGGCCGTGCATCTTCTGGCAGTGCATCTGAGCGGCGCTGCCGATGTCAGCGGCCTCAAGGCGCTTTTCCGGCGCAAGGCGGCTTGAAACCGGGCGCCGTCGGTGCCATAGCGCCGGAGTTCGCGCGGACGATCCACCGTCCGCCCTGTTCCAGACATCAACCCCTCCACAAGGATTGAGCCGGCCATGGCCAATGTCCCGACCCGCGTCTTTTCCGGCGTCCAGCCGACAGGCAACCTCCACCTCGGCAACTATCTCGGCGCGATCAAGCGCTTCGTCGCGCTTCAGGAGACGCACGACTGCATCTATTGCGTCGTCGACCTGCACGCCATCACCGTCTGGCAGGACCCGGCCGACCTGATGCGCGCCACCCGCGAGGTGACGGCCGCCTTCATCGCCTCCGGCATCGATCCGAAGAAGCACATCGTCTTCAACCAGAGCCGCGTGGCCGAACACGCCGAACTGGCCTGGGTGTTCAACTGCATTGCCCGGCTCGGCTGGCTCAACCGGATGACCCAGTTCAAGGAAAAGGCCGGCAAGGACCGCGAGAACGCCTCCGTCGGGCTCTATTCCTACCCCAACCTGATGGCGGCGGACATTCTGGTCTATCGCGCCACGCATGTGCCGGTGGGCGAGGATCAGAAGCAGCATCTGGAGCTGACGCGCGACATCGCCCAGAAGTTCAACAACGACTATGCCGAGCGCATCGCCGGGCTGGGACACGGCGACGGCTTCTTCCCGCTGCCCGAGCCGCTGATCGCCGGGCCGGCGCCGCGCGTCATGAGCCTGCGCGATGGTTCGAAGAAGATGTCGAAGTCCGACCCATCGGACTATTCGCGCATCAACCTCAACGACGATGCCGACGCCATCGCCCAGAAGATCAGGAAGGCGCGCACCGATCCCGAGCCGCTGCCAAGCGAGGAAGAGGGGCTGAAGGGCCGCGCCGAGGCTGAAAACCTCGTCACCATCTTCGCCGCGCTGTCCGGGCGGGAAAAGGCCTCCGTCCTCACCGAGTTCGGCGGCGGGCAGTTCTCGACGTTCAAGTCGGCGCTGGCCGACCTGTCGGTGACCACGCTGGCACCGATCGCGACAGAGATGCGCCGGCTGATGGCCGACACCGCAGCCATCGATGCGATCCTGCGCTATGGCGGCGAGCGGGCGAGCGCGATTGCCGGATCGGTCATGGCCGATGTCAAGGACATCGTCGGACTGCTGCGCTGAGAAACCCGGGGTCCGGCGGGTTTCGATTGATCCTGACCGGAAACGGACTACATAAAGGCATCCCGCTGTTGCCGTCTTGACCGGCCAGGAGCACCGCATGTTCATCCAGACCGAAGCCACGCCCAACCCCGCCACCCTGAAGTTCCTGCCCGGCAAGCCGGTGATGGCCAAGGGGACCCTCGACATCCGCAGCCGCGACGATGCCGCCTCCTCGCCGCTGGCCGAACGCCTGTTCGCGATCGACGGCGTCAGCGGGGTGTTTTTCGGCTCGGATTTCGTCACCGTCACCAAGGACGGCGGCGAGTGGCAGCATCTCAAGCCCGCCATCCTCGGCTCGATCATGGAACATTACCTCTCGGGCCAGCCGCTTCTGAAGGGCGCGGCGCCGATCCAGTCCAGCGGCGACGAGTTCTTTGACCCCAAGGATGCCGAGACGGTCGAGGTGATCAAGGAACTGCTGGATACGCGCATCCGCCCGGCGGTGGCCGGCGACGGGGGCGACATCACCTTCAAGGGCTTCGAGAACGGCGTCGTCTATCTGGTGATGAAGGGGGCCTGCTCGGGCTGCCCGTCCTCGACCGCGACGCTGAAGCACGGCATCCAGAACCTGCTCAAGCATTTCCTGCCGGACGTGAAGTCCGTCGAAGCCTTCTGACGGTCTCGCAGTGCGCGTCCTCGCTCTCGATACGGCGCTTGGCGCGACATCGGCGGCGATCGTCGACTTCCCCGCATGTCAGGTGCTCGCCCACCGCAGCGCCGCGATGGAGCGTGGCCATGCCGAAGCGCTGATGCCGATGGTCGAAACGCTGATCGGCGAGGTTCCGGGCGGTTTTTCGACGCTGGACCGGATCGTCACCACCGTGGGGCCGGGCAGTTTCACCGGCCTTCGGGTCGCCATCGCCGCAGCACGATCCTTCGGTCTGGCGCTGCGGCGACCCGTCGTCGGCGTCTCGACGCTGACGGCCTATGCCGCGCCGCTGATTTCGGCGGGCTCGCGCACCTCCATCGCCGCAGCGGTCGATGCGCGCCACGGATCGGTGTTCTTTCACGCCTTCTGGCTGGACGGGCGCACCAGTTTCGGCCCGGCGCTGGTCAGCGCCGAGGAGGCCGCGCGGCGGCTGGCGGGCAACAGCGCGCCGCCGCGCCTGGTGGGCAACGGGGCGGAGATCGTCGCCGCCGCCGCCCGCGATCTCGGCATCGACACCGTGGTGCAGGCCCGCGAGGCCGCTCCCGACATCGTCTGGGTGGCCCGGCTCGGGGCTGCCGCCGACCCCGCCTTTGCCCCGGCACGCCCGCTCTACCTGCGCGCCGCCAGCGCCGTGCCGCAGACCGGCGGGCGCATTGCCCGTCAAGGCTAGACCATGCGCCGGTTCCTGTTTCCGGCCCGCAGCGAGCCGGTCCTCATCCGCCCGGCGCAGAGCGACGACGCCCCGGCGCTGGCGGCCCTGCATGCCCGCTGCTTTGCCCACGGCTGGCCGGTGGCGACCTTTGAAGCGATGCTGATCGAACGCAGCGTCTTCGGCCATGTCGCCGATGGCGGCGGGCCGCTTGGCTTCATCGTGTCGCGCCGCGCCGCCGACGAGGCCGAAATTCTCTCGGTGGCAGTGGCGCCGGCCCAGCGCGGATCGGGACTGGGGCGGCGGCTGGTCGAGGCCAATCTCGCCACGCTGGCCTTCCAGCGGGTCGCCACCGTGTTCCTTGAGGTGGAGGCGGAAAACGCGCCGGCGCTGGCCCTTTATCGCCGGCTTGGCTTTGTCGAAGTCGGGCGCCGACCGGGCTATTACAGCGGCGCCGGCGGCAAACGGCTCGATGCCCTGACGATGCGTCTCGACCTCAGGCGGTTCAAGGCCCCGCCGCCGGTGCTGACCGGCTGAGGCACGGCCCCCGGGCCGTCACATCGCGGGTTCATTTTTGTGCGCCGATGCGTTAGAGGCGCGCGGCAGGGAGCGCAGCATTGAGCGAGCATCACCAGTCGATCGAGGATCAATGCGTCGCGCACGGGCTGAAGATGACCGAGCAGCGGCGCGTGATCGCGCGCGTGCTTCAGAGCGCCGACGATCATCCCGATGTCGACGAACTGCATCGCCGCGCCGCGGCGATCGATGCCGGAATTTCGCTGTCCACCGTCTATCGGACCGTCAAGCTGTTCGAGGACGCCGGCATCATCGCGCGCCATGATTTCCGCGAAGGGCGCGCGCGCTATGAACAGACGCCGGACGAGCACCACGATCACCTGATCAACGTGCGCACAGGGGCGGTGATCGAGTTCCGCTCGGCCGAGATCGAGGCGTTGCAGAGCGAGGTGGCGCGCCGGCTCGGCTTCAAGCTGGTCGATCACCGGCTCGAACTCTATGCCGTGCCGCTCGACGAGGGAGAGGCGTGAACGCGCACGGCACCGCCCGGCTATGGCTCAAGCTTGCCGCACTCGCGCCGGCCTTCCTGATCGGCCTGCCGGTTCAGGCGCTGCTGCTGCGGATGCGGCCCGCTCTGGCGCGGCGGCTTCCGGTGCTGTTCCATCGCTACCTCTGTCTCGTGCTCGGCGTCCGGCGCCGGACCCTGGTGGGGACGCCGCCTCAGGGCGCGGCGCTGATCCTGTCCAACCATGTCTCCTGGCTCGATATCGTCGTGCTCGGCTCGCTCGCGCCGGTCTCGTTCATCGCCAAGGCGGATGTGGCGGGCTGGCCGGTGTTCGGCACGCTGGCCCGACTTCAGGGCACGCTGTTCGTCGACCGGACGCGGCGCACCGCCACCGGAACCGCGCGCGACGGCATTGCCGACCGGCTGGCGGCGGGCGAGCGGATGATCCTGTTCGCCGAGGGGACGACCAGCGACGGCAACCGGGTTCTGCCCTATCGATCCGCGCTGGTCGGCGCGGCGCTGGCCGAGCGGCATGACCTGCCGGTTGCACTCGTGCCGCTGGCGTTGTGCTATACTCATCGCGACGGCCTGCCGCTGACGCGGCGCGAGCGGCCGGACATCGCCTGGTACGGGGCGATGGAGTTGCTGCCGCATCTTAAAGCCCTGCTTGCGGGCGGGCCGGTGGATGTGGCGATCACCTGGGGCCAGCCCCTGCAACCCTCCGATGCGGCCGACCGCAAGCATCTGACGCGGCAGGCGGAATCTTTTGCGCGGCAGGCTGTTGCGGCTGGTTTTCGGCCGTCGTCCAACACCATTTGAGATCGCGGCACGGTCGCGTTAAGAAGAGACATGTCCGATTTGACCGATTCCGACCTTGCCCGGCCCGCTGCCTCAGACGCGGCGTCTGAGAAAAAACGTGTCCATATCAAGTCGTTCGGCTGTCAGATGAACGTCTATGATGCAACGCGCATGGCAGACGTGCTCGCCCGGAAGGATATTCCGAAACGGACTCGCCGGAAAATGCCGATCTGATCATCCTCAATACCTGTCATATTCGCGAAAAAGCTGCGGAAAAAGTATATTCAGAGCTTGGGCGGCTGCGTGTCCTGAAGACCGAGCGGGCTGAACAGGGCAAGGATACGCGCATTGCTGTCGCCGGTTGTGTGGCGCAGGCGGAGGGCGCGGAAATCGTCAAACGCGCCCCGGTTGTCGATATTGTCGTCGGGCCGCAAAGTTATCATCGCCTGCCTGATCTTATAGCTGATTCTTCCGGCAGAAAGAAAGCCGTCGATACGGACTTTCCGGAGGAAGACAAGTTCGATCATCTGCCGCAGCCGGGCAAAAAAACCATCCTGTCGCGCGGATATACAGCATTTTTGACGATTCAGGAGGGGTGCGATAAGTTCTGCACCTTCTGCGTGGTGCCGTATACGCGCGGGGCGGAAGTATCCCGCCCGGTCGAAAAGATCGTCGCCGAGGCCGAGCAACTCGCCGCCGCCGGCGTGCGCGAGGTCACCCTGATCGGGCAGAATGTCAATGCCTATCATGGACTTGGCCGCGATGGGACGGAATGGTCGCTGGCTCGCCTCGCCCGCCGCATCGCCGAGGTGCCGGGTCTTGACCGGCTGCGCTATTCCACCTCGCATCCCGCCGAAATGGCCGACGAACTGGCGTTTCTCCACGGCGACATGCCCCAGTTCATGCCTTATCTCCACCTTCCTCTACAGTCTGGTTCCGACAAAATCCTTGCCACGATGAACCGCAAGCATACGCGGGATGACTACCGCCGGATCATCGCCACGGTGCGAGCGGCGCGGCCGGACATCGCCCTGTCGTCCGATTTCATCGTCGGCTTTCCCGGCGAGACGGAGGCGGATTTCGAGGACACGATGGCCATCATCGAGGAGATCGGCTTTGCCTCCGCCTTCTCCTTCAAGTACAGCGCCCGACCCGGCACGCCGGCGGCCGAGATGGACGGCCAGGTGGCCGAGGCGGTCAAGTCGGAGCGGCTCTACCGGCTTCAGGACCTGCTGACCCGCCAGCAGAAGGCGTTCAACGCCGCCACGGTGGGGCGCACGGTCGATGTGCTGTTCGAAAAGCCCGGCCGCCATCCCGGGCAGATCGCCGGCAAATCGCCCTATCTTCAGGCGGTGCAGGTGGACGGGCCGGAGAGCCTGATCGGCANGATCGCGCCGGTGCGGATCACCGGGGTCGCCACCTTCAGCCTGTTCGGAACGCTGGCGGGGGAGGCACGGGAATGAGCTTCGACACCACCGACGGCAAGGGCCGGGGCGAGGGCGAGGGCGAGGCCCAGACCACCCTGACGCTGGACGACAACCGGCTGGCCAGTCAGGTCTATGGCGAATACGACCAGAACATCGCCCATCTCGAACGGCGGCTGGGCATCGCCGTCAGCGTCAACGGCAACCACATCGTGCTCAAGGGTCCCAAGGACGCCACCGAACAGGCCAAGCGCGTCCTCAAGACCCTCTATGCACAGGTGAAGGTGGGGCGCCACCTGAGCAAGGGCGATCTCGACGGGGCGATTGCCGAAAGCGTGCTTCAGGGCATGCTGTTCCCGGTGAGCGAGGGCGGCAAGGGCGGATTTGGCCAGATCATCACCCGCAAGCGCGGCCCGGTGAAGGCACGCAACGCAGCGCAGGATGCCTATCTGCGCGCCCTTCAGCGGCACGAACTGGTGTTTGCCGAGGGNCCGGCCGGCACCGGCAAGACCTGGCTGGCGGTGGGCCATGCGGTGCAACTGCTGGAACAGGGCAAGGTGGAGCGGCTGATCCTGTCGCGCCCGGCGGTGGAGGCCGGCGAGCGGCTCGGCTTCCTGCCCGGCGACATGAAGGACAAGGTCGATCCCTACCTGCGGCCGATCTACGATTCGCTGCATGATTTCATGGAAGGCCGGCTTGTGGAGCGCGGGCTCCAGACCGGCATGATCGAAGTGGCGCCGCTGGCCTTCATGCGCGGGCGCACCCTGACCAACGCCGCCATCCTGCTNGATGAGGCGCAGAATACCTCGTCGATGCAGATGAAGATGTTCCTCACCCGTCTGGGCGAGAATTCTCGCATGATCATCACCGGCGATCCGACCCAGATCGATCTGCCGCCCGGACAGAAGTCCGGGCTGATCGAGGCCGTGGGGCTGTTGTCGCGGCTCGAGGGCGTCGGCCATGTCACCTTCGGCCATGGCGACGTGGTGCGCCACGATCTGGTGCGCCGCATCGTCAAGGCCTATGAGGATGCCGGCCCGGCCCCGGGCAGGGAGCGTTGAGCCATGGCGGTCATCGATATCATCGCCGAATGCGACGCCTGGCAGGCCCATGACGGGCTCGACACAGCCATCGAGGCGGCGGCACTGGCCGCGCTGGCCGGCGCGGGCGTGCAGACCCTGCCCGACGCGGAAATCGCCATCATGCTGGGGGATGACGCGGCGGTGCGCACGCTCAACAAGCGCTGGCGCAAGCTGGACAAGCCGACCAACGTGCTGTCCTTCCCGGCTGTCGCGCCGGAGCTTCTGGCCCAGAACCAGATGATCGGCGATCTGGCGCTGGCCTATGAAACCTGTGCCCGCGAGGCAGCGGACGAGGGCAAGCGCTTCGAGCATCACATCGCCCATCTCGTCGTGCATGGCGTGCTGCACCTCATCGGCTATGACCATGAGAGCGAGCGTGACGCCGAGGAGATGGAGGCTTTGGAACGCAAGGTTCTGGCCGGGCTCGCCATTCCAGACCCCTATGCGGAGACGGGAGGCACGCCGTGAGCGCCTCCGATCCGCAGGACAAACCGCAGGAAAAGTGGCTCGACCGGATCAAGTCGGCGCTTGGTCTGGGCGAGCCGGCCACCTTGCGCGAGGGCATCGAGGACGCGCTTCAGGAACCCGAGGCGGGCAGCGACATCTCGCCCACCGAGCGGGCGCTGCTGGCAAACGTGCTGCACCTGCGCGATGTGCGTGTCTCCTCGGTGATGACGCCGCGCTCGCGCATCATCGGCATCAGCGAGACCGCGACGCTGGGCGAGTTGCTCGATGCCTTCCGGTCCTCCGCCCATGCCCGCATGCCGATCTACGGCGAGACGCTGGACGATCCCAAGGGCATGGTCCACATCCGCGACTTCATGAGCCACCTCGCCGGCGCGTCCGAGGCGCCGTTTGCCGGGGCGCAAGCGCTGCTGGCGAGCGCGGTGAAGGATGCGCCGCTGCTGCGCCCGGTTCTGTTCGTGCCGCCCTCCGCCGCTGCGCCGGACCTGCTGGTGCGCATGCAGACCAAGCGCGTCCACATGGCGCTGGTCATCGACGAATACGGCGAGACCGACGGGCTGGTGACCATGGAGGATCTGGTCGAGGTGATCGTCGGCGACATCGACGACGAGCACGATACGCCGGAGCCGGCCCGCGCGGTTCGTCTTGATGATACCCGCGTCGCCGCCGATGGAGAGGCGGGCCTGTCCGAAGTCTCGGCGCTCATCGGCATCGACCTTGCCGGCGACGGCGAGGAGGCAACGGTCGACAGCATCGGCGGGTTTGTCGCCGCCTTTGCCGGACATGTGCCGCAGGCCGGCACAAGGCTGGAGGGACCGCACGGGCTGAGCTTCGAGATCATCGAGGCGACGCCGCGGCAGATCAAGCAGCTGGTCATCCACCGGGCGCCCGAGACCGGGCCGACGCCATGATCGACCGCATTGTCGCGCTCAACCATGCCGTGCTGCTGGCCGAAGGCTGGCGCCGCCGTCTGATCGCGCTGGTCGCGGGTGCCGCCGGGGCGCTGGCGCTGACACCTCTCGGCCTGATGCCGGCGCTGGCGCCGAGCCTGATGGTCGCGGTCTGGCTGATTGATGGCGGCGAGGAGGGCACCTCGCGCCTTGCAACGGCGGCGCTGCGGGCGGCGGTGCGCGACGGCTGGTGGTTCGGGTTCGGCTATTTCGTTGCCGGACTGTGGTGGATCGGCGCGGCCTTCCTGGTCGAGACGGACGAATTTGCCTGGGCGATGCCGCTCGGCATTCTCGGACTGCCGGCCGGGCTGGCGCTGTTCTTCGCCCTGGCCTTCGGGCTGGCGCGCCTGCTGTGGATGCCCGGTGCCGGACGCATCCTCGCCCTCGCCTTCGGCATCACCGCCGCCGAATATCTGCGCGGCGTGCTGTTCACCGGCTTTCCGTGGAACACCTACGGTCAGGCGCTGGCGGCCTGGCTGGTGCCGGCACAGGCTGCGGCACTGGTGGGGGCGGAAGGGCTGACGCTGCTGGCCGTGCTGATCTTCGCCGCGCCGGCGACNCTGGCCGATCTGAGCGCCCGGCCGTGGCGCCCCACCCTGCTTGCGGCCCTCGGCCTTGCGGCGCTGCTCGGCTTTGGAACCGGGCGGCTGATGATGGCCGGCGGCCTCCGGCCGGCGGAGACAACCGCCGAGATGGTGCCGGGCGTCCGCCTCAGGCTGGTTCAGCCGAACATGTCGCAGCGCGAGAAGATCGCTCAGACCGACGGGCTGGCCGTGCTGACCAGACTGTTCCAGCTCTCCGACCGCTCGGCCGGACCGAAAGCGAACGGCATGGCCGATGCCACCCATGTCTTCTGGCCCGAATCGCCCTTTCCCTTCCTGCTGACCTCGGAGCCGCGCGCGCTGGCCGAGGTGGCCCGCCTGCTGCCGGCGCGCACGACGCTGGTGACCGGCTCGGTGCGACGCGAGGGCACGCGCCCGCAGGACCATCGCTATTTCAATTCCATGCAGGTCTTCGCCGACAAGGGCCTGTTGCAGGGAACCTACGACAAGCAGCATCTGGTGCCTTTCGGCGAGTATCTGCCGCTGGAAGGCCTGCTCAAGGCGCTCGGCCTGCGCAAGTTCGTGCATGTGCCGGGGGAGTTCTCGGTGTCCGAGCGGCGCACGCTGATGACCATCCCCGGCTTGCCGCCGGTGCTGCCGCTGATCTGCTACGAGGCGATCTTTCCGCATGAAATCGAGGCGGCGAACCCGCGCCCGGGCCTGATCGTCAATGTCACCAACGACGCCTGGTTCGGCGAGACCTTCGGCCCGCACCAGCATCTCGCCCAGGCCCGGCTGCGCGCCATCGAGACCGGGCTGCCGCTGGTGCGCGCCGCCAATACCGGTATTTCCGCGGTGATCGATCCGTTCGGCAGAACGCTCGCCAGTATTCCAATCGGCGTGGAGAATGTCGCNGACGTCGGTCTTCCCAAGGCGATTGATACGACGATCTATGCACAGCACCGATCAAAAATAACGTTATGTGTAGTGTTCATTCCATTTTTACTTGCTATTGCCATTCAGATTGTGTCGACATGGCGCAACCGACGCAGAAGCGTCCGTCGACAATAAAATCCTGTTGGTGCGCAGTTCCCATTCCGCAACGTCAGGATGTCTGAGGTTCAGAGGAAATAACAAATGAAGAAGTCTCCCGGCCCTGTGGACAAACACGTGGGTGGACGTGTCAGGATGCGGCGTATTCTGGTCGGCATGAGTCAGGAAAAGCTTGGCGAAGCGCTCGATCTGACTTTTCAGCAGGTGCAGAAATACGAGAAGGGCACGAATCGGATCGGGGCCAGCCGGCTGCAACAGATCGCACAGGTGCTGGGCGTGCCAGTGACCTTCTTCTTCGAGGGCGCGCCGCAGGATCGGGGTCCGCTTGAGGCAGGCTTCGCCGAGCCGCCGCAGGCCGATTTTTCCTTCGACCTTCTGTCGACGCCGGACGGCATCCAGCTCGCCAAGGCCTTCATGAGCATCGATGATCCCAAGGTGCGCCGCCGCGTCGTCGATCTGGTCTCGACGCTGGTCGAGGGGCACCGCCGCGCCAAGTGACGCGATCCNGGGTTCGCCAAATCGGCCTGTTCGTTCTTAATATCGAAATGTTCGATATTCCGGCTTGCCTTTNACGGGTTTGATGGCTAGAGGTCGCGGCAGTTTTCTGCCATGCGGGCGATGGNGCGCGGCCTTTCNGGCTCGCGCGAGGCGCCTGATCCCACTTTCAGGAGCGAACCTTGGCGCGTAATTCCTATTACTTCACTTCCGAATCCGTCTCCGAAGGCCATCCCGACAAGGTGTGCGACCGCATCTCGGACGAGGTCGTCGACCTGTTCTTCCGGGAGGCGACGAAATCGGGCATGGACGCGGCGCAGGTGCGCGTTGCCTGCGAGACGCTGGCCACCACCAACCGCGTCGTCATCGCCGGCGAGGTGCGCACCTCGCTCGACGAGAAGACCATGAAGTCGAAGGTCAAGTCGGCGGCCCGCAAGGCGATCAAGGCGATCGGCTACGAGCAGGACGGCTTCCACTGGAAGAAGGCCAAGATCGATGTGCTGCTGCATCCGCAGTCGGCGCATATCGCCCAGGGCGTCGACGCTTCGGGCAACAAGGACGAGGGCGCCGGCGACCAGGGCATCATGTTCGGCTATGCCTGCCGCGAGACCAAGGCGCTGATGCCGGCGCCGATCTACTATTCGCACAAGATCCTCGAAGACCTCACCGCCCTGCGCAAGTCGGGCGAGCGCGGCTGCGGCGTGCTCGGCCCGGACGCCAAGAGCCAGGTCACCGTGCGCTATGAAAACGGCAAGCCGGTCGCCGTCACCCAGATCGTGCTGTCCACCCAGCACATGGACGAGACGCTGAGCTCGAACGACGTGCGCAAGATCGTCGAGCCGATCATCCGCGAGAGCCTGGCCGACATCGAGATCGCCAAGGACTGCAAGTGGTACGTCAACCCCACCGGCGCCTTCGTCATCGGCGGCCCGGACGGGGACTCGGGCCTGACCGGCCGCAAGATCATCGTCGACACCTACGGCGGCGCGGCCCCGCACGGCGGCGGCGCCTTCTCGGGCAAGGACCCGACCAAGGTGGACCGCTCGGCGGCCTATGCGGCGCGTTATCTGGCCAAGAACGTGGTCGCGGCCAAGCTGGCCGACCGCTGCACCATCCAGCTCTCCTATGCCATCGGCGTGGCCAAGCCGCTGTCGATCTATGTCGACCTGCACGGCACCGGCAAGGTGGACGAGGGCAAGCTGGAAGCGGCGCTCGGCACGGTGATGGATCTCACCCCGCGCGGCATCCGCACCCATCTCGGACTCAACAAGCCGATCTATGCCCGCACCTCGGCCTATGGTCACTTCGGCCGCAAGCCGGCGCGCGACGGCGGCTTCTCCTGGGAGAAGACCGATCTGGTCGACGCGCTGAAGGCGGCCGTGGCGTAAGCGGCCCTGGCGCAAGACTTGCCCGTCGCCTGGCGGCGGGCAAGCGGAGCCGGCCTTTTTCCGGGGACACGCATGTCTCACCCCGTTGACGACAAGGCCGCCGGCTTCTTCGGCCGGCGCAAGGGCAAGCGCCTGCGCGGCGAACAGGCCGAGCGGATCGAGACGCTGCTGCCAAGGATCAGACTCGACCTGACGGCGGAGCGGCTTGAGCCCGCCGCGCTGTTTTCCGCACCGGTGCGCGACCTCTGGCTGGAGATCGGCTTCGGTGGCGGCGAGCATCTGGCCGACAATGCCGCCCGCCATCCCGATATCGGCTTCATCGGCTGCGAACCCTTCGTCAACGGCGTTGCCAAGCTGGTGGCCGAGGTCGAGCATCGCGGCCTGACCAATATCCGTGTCCACGACGGCAACGCCTCGGATGTGCTTGCCAGATTACCCGCCGGCACGGTCGGGCGGATCGACCTGCTCTATCCCGACCCCTGGCCGAAGCGCCGTCAGCGCAAGCGGCGGTTTGTCTCGGACAAATCGCTCAGGGCCCTTGCCCGCGTGCTCAGGTCGGGCGGCGAATTCCGCTTCGCCTCCGACATCGACGACTATTGCGGCTGGGTGCTGCAACGCATCGCCCGCAGCCCGGATTTCGTCTGGACGGCGGAGCGGGCCGAGGACTGGCTGACGCCCTTTCCCGATTGGCCGGGCACCCGTTATGAGGCCAAAGCCATCCGCGAGGGGCGGCAGCCGAGCTATCTCCGCTTCCGCCGCCTCTGAGCCTCAGGATCCGAAAATCAGGGTGTTCTGCGCGCCGAGCGCCGGCGCCGAGACAGGACCTGCGGCGGGATCACGGAAACAGGCGGCCAGCGGCAGCGGCAGGGCCGGCAGATCGGCGCCCGAGGCGCCGCGCAGGCGATGGGCGAACAGGCCGCGCTCCCGGAAATGCGGATCGGTCAGTGCTTCATCCAGCGTTTTGACAACGACGCAGCAGCAATCCTTGCCGGCAAACTGCGCCTCCCAGTCGGCGGCATCGCGCCCGGCGATGATTGCGGCAATGCGGGCGCGGGTACGTTCGGGCGCCGGCTCATCATCGGCGAACTCCGGTTCAAGCCCGATGAGGGCGCAGAATGTCGCCCAGAACTTCGGTTCGATCGGGGCGGCGGCGATGAAGCGGCCATCGCGGGTCGGATAGAGATTGTAGCGGGGCGAACCGCCGGTCACCAGTTCGCCGCCGGGCTTGGGCCACTGTCCCGAAGCCAGCCCCTGCCCCATGGCCCAGTACATGAAGGTGAAGAGGTTGTCGGTCATCGCAACGTCGAGATAGGCGCCCCGCCCGGTGCGGTGGCGCGCCTCCAGCGCCATCAGGATGTTGATCATCGCCGGATAGGCCCCGCCGGCGATATCGGCCACCAGCGCCGGCGGCAGCACCGGCTGGGACGCGCTGCCCATCGACAGGCCGAGAAGCCCGGATTCGGCGATGTAGTTGAGATCATGCGCCGCGACATCGCGTTTCGGGCCGCTCTGGCCATAACCGGAGATCGAACAGTAGATCAATCCGGGGTTGAGCGCCGAGAGCGTCTCATAATCGAGCCCGAGGCGCGCCATCACGCCGGGACGGAACTGCTCGATCAGGATGTCGGCCTTCGCGATCAGCGGCATCAGGCGCGCTTTCTGATCGGCGTCCTTGAGGTCCACGGCAAGGCTTTCCTTGCCGGAATTCAGCAGGGCGAAATTGATGCTCGCGCCTTCCCATTGCGGATCATAGCCGCGCATGTCGTCGCCGGTGCCGGGCTTTTCGATCTTGAGCACGCGCGCACCCGCCGCGGCCAGCATCAATCCGGCCAGAGGCCCCGGAAGCAGGGTGGAAAAATCAATGACAAGAAGTCCGTCCAGCGGTCGCATGCCTCACCTTGAAAACACGATTGCCAGCCGCCGAGTGTAACGGCGCCCTGCCTTTCGTCAAATGAATAGCCAATCAGTTTTGCATCAAGCCATTCCCTGCTGCGTGTTGCCGCGGCCGGCTGCAGGACCTTATCGTGTTGTCATCTCATGGTTTTTCCCGATTATATTAATTTCACATGGTCACCGCTGGCCCTGCCCTGTCCTTCCGGAACTGATTTTTCCGCAGCGACACGCAACGATATTGACAAATCCGGTGGATTGATTGAATACTCATTCGATAAGATCAACCCTTAGGGAGGACTGACGATGCAGACTGGGAAGTGGACCCTCGCCGCTGCGATGCTGGCGACGACCATGTGGGCCGGCGCGGCCCATGCGCAGGCCAAGGACCCGATCCGGATCGGCGTGCCGACAGCCCTGACAGGCGCCTATGCCGACCTCGGCAACCAGGCCAAGCGCGCGATCGATCTTGCCGTGGAAGAGGCGAATGCCGCCGGCGGCGTCGACGGCCGCAAGGTCGAAGTGCGCTTCCTCGACACCGAAGCCAAGGCGGACCTTGCCAAGTCGCAGGGCGAGAAGCTGGCGCTGTCGGGTTACAACCTGCTGATGGCGACCATCGCCTCGGGCGAGGGGCTGGCGCTCGGCCCGCAGCTCGCCAAGTGGGATGCGCTCTATATCTCGACCATCAACAAGGCGAATGCCATCACCGGCGCCTCGTGCAACGCGCGCATGTTCCGCGTCAACCATCCGGATTATTCGGATGCGGCGGTCGTCAAGCCGTGGCTTGAGACCCGCAAGGAGATCAAGTGGGCGGTGATCGGCATGGACGGCGCCTGGGGCCGCGATTCGGCCGCCAGCTTCAAGTCCGCCGCGACGCCGCAGGGCAAGCAGATCGTCTCCGAATCCTTCTCGCCGCTCGGCACCAACGACTACGCCCCCTACATCCAGAAGATCGTCGAATCCGGCGCCCAGGGCCTGTGGGTGGCGCTGGCCGGCCGCGACGCCATCAACTTTGCCACGCAGGCCAAGCAGTTCGGCCTGTTCGAGAAGGTCTTCGTGGCGGGCACNAGCTTCGTCACCGATTCGACCGTCAAGACCATGGGTGATGTCTCCAAGGGCATCTGGGGGATCGTCAACTACTCCTCGACCATCGACACGCCGGCCAACAAGGCCCTCGTCGCGGCCTGGGAGAAGAAATATCCCGGCTCCAACCCGACGAACTTCGAGGGCGAGACCTATCTCGGCGCCCGCGTGCTGTTCGACGCGGTGAAGAAGGCCGGCAGCGTCAAGCCCGCCGATGTCGCCAAGGCCCTGCCCGGCGAGTACGACACGATCTTCGGCAAGGTGTCGCTGCGCAAGGAAGACAANCAGCTCGTCCTGCCGAACTACTTCGGCCAGATCCAGGATGTCGGCGGCAAGCTCAAGCCGGTCGCCACCATGACCATCCCGGCCGATCAGGCGACGCCGAAGCCGGACGGCTCCTGCAAGATGTAAGTCCGTGTTGCGCGCGGGGCCGAATGGTCCCGCGCGGCACGTCTTTCCCGCCCGCNGCCCTCTCTCAACGCCGGAGCCTGTCCGCGCGATGCTGATTCTTGTTCTCAACGGTCTCGTCTACGGCAGCCTGCTCTATGTGCTGTCCGTCGGACTCGTGCTCATCTTCGGCCTGAGGCGCGTCACCAATTTCGCGCACGGCGGCCTGTTCATGGTCGGTGCCTACCTCGGCTATGCGGTCTCGACCTTCGGCGGCTTCTGGCTCGGGTTGATCGTCTCGATCCTCGGGCTCTCGGTGCTGGGCATCATCATCGACCGGCTGATCTTCCGGCCGCTTCAGGATCATGACCCGATCAACACCCTGCTGGTCACCTTCGGCCTGCTGCTGGCGCTGGAGGATGCGGTCCGCACCATCTTCGGCAAGGATTTCATCCTGATGCAGCCGCCCCCGGCCCTTGCCGGCGTCACCCGGCTGCTGGGCACGCCCTTCCCGTCCTACCGTCTGTTCGTCATCGCGGTGGCGGTGATCGTGGCGGTGGCGCTGGCGACCTGGCTGATGAAGAGCCGGATCGGGCTGTTCGTCCGCGCCGCCTCGGTCGATCCGGTGACCACCGGCATCCAGGGCGTGGATACCGAGAAGCTCTCCATGCTCGTCGTCGCCATCGGCACCGGCCTTGCCGGGCTGGCCGGCGTCGTCTCGGCGCCGCTGCTGGCGCTCTCGCCGTCGATGGGCGGCTACATCCTGATCGACTGCTTCATCGTGGTCGTCACCGGCGGGCTGACCAGCTTCACCGGGGCCTTCGTGGCGGCGATGCTGATCGGCCAGGCCCATAATCTCGGCGTCGCCTATTTCCCGGCGGTCGCCTCCCTCATTCCGCTGTTGCTGATGGCGGGTGTGCTCATCTTCCGGCCCGAGGGCCTCGTCAAGTCGGGGCACTGATGTCTAAACTTGTCAACACCGATACCGTCTCCTTCCCGGAAACCGGCCGCACCGTCACNGGTGCCGGGCTGCTGATCGGCATTGCCGCGGTTGCCGCCGCTTTTGGCTGGACACTGCCGATGCTGGTCAGCTCGACGCTGGCCCTGACGTTGCTGACCCAGGCGACGATCAATGCCATCCTCGCCACCTCCGTCGGCTTCCTGTTCCGGCAGAACGGCCTGACCAGCTTCGGCCAGGCCGCCTATTTCGGCCTGTCCGCCTACATCATCGCCGTCAACGGCCGCTTCGGCTTCATGCCGGCCGAGGCGGCGATCGTGCTGGCGCTCATCCTGCCGCCAGCAATCGGCTTCCTGTTCGGGCTGCTGATCGTGCGCCTGCCGCATCTGGCGTTCTCGATGCTGACGCTGGCGATCGCGCAGGCGGTGCATGAGTTCTTCCTGAAGTGGCGCGATGTCGCCAACGGCGACGACGGGCTGGAAATCAAGCTGCCGGGCAAGCTGTTCCTCATCGACACCTCGGTGTTCCAGCAGCCGCGCACCATGGTCGTGGTCGCCTGGGTGGCGATGGTCGTGGTGATCGTGACGCTGACGCTGATCGCCCGCAGCCACTTCGGCCTGCTGACGCGCGGCATCCGCGACAACGAGGAGCGCGCCCGCTTCATCGGCTACGAAACGCTGCTGCCGCGCGCCATCATCTATGCCATTTCGGCGATGGTCGCTTCGGTGGCCGGCGTGCTGTTCGCGCTCTACAACGGCTTCGTCACCCCCGGCATCCTGCACTGGAGCCTGTCGGGCGAGGCGCTGATCATGGCCTTCATCGGGGGGCCAAAGCTGCTCTGGGGGCCGATGCTGGGAGCCGGCATCTTCTTCATCCTCAAGGATGTCGCCGGTGACTATACCGAACACTGGCCGGCGATCATCGGCATCACGCTGATGGTGGTGACCGTGATGATCCCCAACGGCATCGCCGGCTCGCTGCTGCAACTGATGCGCAAGCTGCGCAAGGAGGTGGAGTGATGAGCGAGATCATCCTCTCCGCCAGGGGCATGACCCGGCGCTATGGCGGCTTCACCGCGGTCGACGATGTCTCGATCGATGTGGCGAAAGGCGAAATTCGCGGCCTGATCGGGCCGAACGGCGCCGGAAAATCGACGCTCATGGACCTGATCTGCGGACGCGGCGGCGGCATTTCGGCCGGCGAGGTGACGCTGATGGACCAGCGCATCGACCGGCTGGATGCGCGCCATCGCCGCAAGGCCGGGCTTGGCCGCTCGTTCCAGAAGACCAACATCTTCCCCGACCTGACGGTGGAGGAGCAGGTGCAGCTGACCGAGCGCGCGACCGGCGCCTCGGACGGCCGCGAGGTGATGAGCGAACTCGACCTCTGGGCCCTGCGCAGCCGGCGGGCCGGCGATATTTCCTATGGCGACCAGCGGCGACTCGATCTGGCGCTGGCGCTGATCGGGCGGCCGCCGGTGGTGCTGCTCGACGAGCCGGCGGCTGGCCTGTCGATCAAGGAATCGCTGGTGCTCTCGCGCCTGCTGAAGGACCTGACCAAGCGCTGGGGGGTCACCGTGCTGATCGTCGAGCACGACATGGAGGTGATTTTCTCGATCTGCGACCGCATCACCGTGCTGGCCCTGGGCAAGATCCTGGCCGATGGCAATGCGCAGCAGATCCAGGGCAACGAAGAGGTGGTGCGCGCCTACCTCGGGAGCGCGGCAGGATGAGCATCCTTTCCTTCGACAACGTCCATTCCTTCTATGGCAAGGCGCATGTCCTGCACGGCGTCAGCCTTCAGGTGAACAAGGGCGAGCGGGTGGCCATCCTCGGCCGCAACGGCGTCGGCAAGACCACGGTGGTCAATTCCTTCCTCGGCATCGCCAAGGCACGCGAGGGCACCATCGCCTTCCACGACCGGCCGCAGGGCACCATCCGCACCTTCTCCGCCGCCAAGGTCGGCATCTCGGTGGTGCCGCAGGGCCGTCGCATCGTGCCCGGCCTGACCGTGCGCGAGAACCTGGAGCTGGGCGCCGCGGTGAACCGGCCCGGGCCGTGGAACGTCGAAAGCATTTTCGATCTGTTCCCCATCCTGCGCGAGCGCGCCGAGCAGATCGGCGTTTCGATGTCNGGCGGCCAGCAGCAGATGCTGGCGATCGGGCGGGCGCTGATGTCGAACCCCGACCTTCTCGTGCTGGACGAACCGAGCGAGGGCCTTGCCCCGGTGATCGTCGACGAACTGGGCGCGCTCTGCGTCAAGCTCGGCCAGCAGGGCACCTCGATCCTGCTGATCGAGCAGAACTTCGGCCTCGTCCATACCGTGGCCGAGCGCTACTACGTGCTCTCCAAGGGGACGGTGATCGAGGAGGGCCGGATGGAGGGCCTGTCGATCGAAAACCTCAAGAAGCATGTCGCCGTCTGAGAAAGGGACCCGATGACCGACCGTTATGCCCGCTACCAGCGCCTCACCTTCGACCGCCCCGCCGAGGGCGTGCTGCGCGTCACGCTGTACAACCCCGGCAGCCTGAATTCGGCCGACGAGACGATGCACGGCGAACTCGTCGATATCTGGCGCGACATCGATGCCGACCGNTCGGTCTCGGCCGTCATCCTGACCGGCCACGGCAAGGTGTTTTCGGCCGGCGGCGACTTCAAGATGATCCAGAAGATCATCGACGATTTCGAAACGCGCGCCCGCAACTGGAAGGAAGCGCGCGACATCGTCTACAACATCATCAACTGCTCGAAACCGGTGGTCAGCGCCATCCGCGGGCCGGCGGTGGGGGCGGGGCTGGTCTGCGGCATCCTCGCCGATGTCTCGATCGCGGCCAAGGATGCNCGCATCATCGACGGGCACACCCGGCTCGGGGTGGCGGCGGGCGATCATGCGGCGATCATCTGGCCGCTGCTCTGCGGCATGGCCAAGGCGAAATACTACCTGCTTACCTGCGATCCGCTGTCTGGCGAGGAAGCCGAGCGCATCGGCCTGATCTCGCTGGCGGTGGATGATGCCGATCTCGACGCCAAGGCACTNGAGGTGGCGAGCAAGCTGGCGCGCGGCGCACCGAATGCCATCCGCTGGACCAAATACGCGCTGAACAACTGGCTCCGGATGCTGGGGCCGACCTTCGATGCCTCGCTGGCACTCGAATTCATGGGCTTTTCCAGCCCGGATGTGCGCGAGGGGCTGACCTCGCACCTTGAAAAACGCAAACCCTCGTTCAATCAGAACTCGCCGCTCTGACGCATCCCCCGGAGACGACCATGGCCTTCGATCCCGTCCTTCTTGCTCCCCGCCTCGACGAGATGACCCGCAAGGGTTTCTGGCGCGGCCGCACTGTGCTCGATGATTTCGAGCGCAACCTGGCCAACACGCCGGAGCGCACAGCCCTGATCGCCTACAGCCTGACGGACAACAGCCGCACCGCTTTGAGCTATCGCGAGCTTGGCCGCCGGGTCGATGCCATCGCCGGAGTTCTGGTGTCGCTCGGGGTCGGCAAGGACGATGTCGTCTCCTACCAGCTGCCGAACTGGTGGCAGTTCGTGGCCATCCACCTCGCCGCGCTGAAGATCGGCGCCGTCACCAACCCGATGATGCCGATCTTTCGCCAGCGCGAGCTGACCTTCATGATCGGCCATGGCGAGGCCAAGGTGGTGTTCATCCCCAAGGTCTACCGCAACTTCGACTACGAGCAGATGTTCGAGGGCATGCGCGCCGACCTGCCGACCGTCAGGCAGGTGGTGGTGATCGGCGGCGCCGGAGCCAACAGCTTCGATGCGCTGATCAGCCCGTTCATGGACAAGCCGGTTCCGGCCGAGGCGCTGAAGGGTCCGCCTCGCCGCCAACGACGTGATGGAGATTCTCTACACCTCGGGCACCACGGGCGAGCCCAAGGGCGTGATGCACACCTCCAACACGCTGTTTTCCAACCTCGATCCCTATGCCGAGCGGCTGCATCTGTCGGACAAGGACGTGGTGCTGATGGCCTCGCCCATGGCCCACCAGACCGGCTTCATGTACGGGCTGATGATGCCGATCGCGCTGGGGTGCACCGCCGTCCTTCAGGATATCTGGGATGCGGCAAAGGCGGCCGAGATCATCGAGCGTGAAGGCGTCACCTTCACCATGGCCTCGACGCCGTTCCTCGCCGATCTGACCAACGCGGCCGAGAAGAACCCGGCCTCGTTCCGGTCGCTGCGCATCTTCCTCGCCGCCGGCGCGCCGATCCCGCGCGTGCTGGTGCGCAATGCCACCGAGCACCTGGGCGCCAAGATCGTCTCGGCCTGGGGCATGACCGAAAACGGCGCGGTGACGGTGACCAAGCTCGATTCCGCGCCCGAAAAGGTGTTCGAGACCGATGGCTGCTGTCTGCCGGGCATGGAGGCGCGTATCCTCAGGGCCGACGACAGCGTCGCCTATGTCAACGAGGAGGGCCGGCTTCAGGTGCGCGGCTGCTCGAATTTCGTCGGCTACCTGAAGCGTCCGCAATGGAACGCCACCGATGCGGAGGGCTGGTTCGAGACCGGCGACCTCGCCCGCATCGACGCCGACGGCTATGTCCGCATCACCGGCCGGTCGAAGGACATCATCATCCGTGGCGGCGAGAACATCCCGGTCGTCGAGATCGAGGGGCTGGTCTACCGCTACCCCGGCATCGCCGAGGTGGCCATCGTCGCCATGCCGGACGAGCGGCTGGGCGAGCGCGCCTGCGCCTTCGTGGTGCCCAAGGCCAATGCCGAGGACGCGTTGTCGCTCAAGGCGATTGCCGACTTCCTCAAGCAGCAGAACGTCGCCACCAACTACCTGCCCGAGCGGCTGGAGGTGGTGAAGGAGCTGCCCAAGACCCCGAGCGGCAAGATCCAGAAGTTCCGGCTGCGCGAAACCGCCAAGACCCTGAAACCGGAAGGCTGAGGCATGAAGCGGATTCTGGTCACCCGCCATGGCGGCCCGGAGGACATGGCCATCGTCGATGGCCCCTCGCCACAGCCGGGACCGGGGGAAGTGCTGGTCGGCGTGCATGCCATCGGCCTCAACTTCCCCGACCTGCTGGTGATCTCCGGCAAGTACCAGACGATCCCGCCGTTTCCCTACGCGCCGGGCAAGGAGGTGGCGGGCAGCGTTCTGGCCGTGGGCGCGGGCGTCAGCCGCTTCAGGCCGGGTGACCGGGTGATGGTGCAGCTTGAAAACGGCGGCTATGCCGAGGAGGTCGTCGCGCCCGAGGCGCACTGCTTCCTGATGCCGCCCGGCCTGTCGATGGTGAAGGCTGCGGCGATGGGCATCATCTACATCACCTCGTGGTTCGGGGTGGTGGTGCGCGGCCAGTTGCAGCCCGGCGAGACCGTGCTGGTGACCGGGGCGGCGGGCGGCTGCGGCATCGCGGCGATCCAGATCGCCAAGGCGCTGGGCGGCAAGGCGATCGGCGTCGTCAGCACGCACGACAAGGCCGATTTCGTGATGGCCGAGGGGGCGGACGGCGTCATCGTCACCGGCGAGCGCGCCATGAAGGATGCGTTGCGCGACGAACTCTTCGCGATCAACAACGGNNATGGCGCNGATATCGTCTTCGATCCGGTCGGCGGCGACCTGTTCGACGCAGCACTGCGCTGNCTTGCCTGGTGCGGCCGGGCCGTGATCTGCGGCTTTGCCGGCGGAACGCCGAACCTGATCCGTTCGAACTATCTCCTGATCAAGCAGATCGCGGTGCTCGGCCTGCATGCCAGCGATTACCGCGATTTCCGGCCCGACATCCTGGCCGAGGCAATGCGGCGCATGTTCACNCTGGTCGAACTCGGCCGGCTCGATCCGCCGGTNTCGGGCATCTATGCCTTCGAGGACTATGTCGCGGCACTGGACGAAATCGCCGGGCGGCGCGTCAAGGGCAAGGTGGTGCTGGTGACGGATCGCGGACGGGCGGAGAGCGGCCATGCAGCGCCCTGAGGGATATGAGCCGCACCCCGTGCCGGGCGACGGCTTTGCCCAGCATATCGGCACTCTTTATTCCAGGCGCGTCGATGGTTCCCTGCGCTTTGCCTTCCAGACCGACCGGCATCACATCAACAATTCCGGCGCGGTGCATGGCGGCGTGCTGATGACGCTGGCCGACCTCATCCTGGGCAATACGGTGATGGACGCGCTCAAGACGGCCCGCGTCGTCACCGTCAGCCTCAACTGCGATTTCATCGGCGGCGTGCGCCCCGGCGAGTGGCTGGAGGGCGAGGCAACGATCACCAAGATCACGCGGCCGCTGGTGTTTCTGGACGGCCGCATCATGAACCATCGCGGCACGGTACTCTCCGCCAGCGGATTGTGGTACCGCAGGCCCGAATCGACTTGAGTGCGCCGATGACCGGCGCCATAGCGTGGTGAGCAGGATGGGATCGAACGAGACCGACGTGCCGCAGGGCATCGCCATCGACGACAGTCTCGTCCTCAGCCAGGCGAGCGATGTCGATCTGGTCAAGCGCCGGCGCAAGCAGATCGTCGATGCGGCGGTCGAACTGTTCTCGCGTCAGGGCTACTATCGCACCACCATCCAGCAGGTGGCCAAGCGCGCCGGCATCTCCGCCGGTTTGATCTACCATTATGCCCGCACCAAGGAAGACGTGCTGCTTCTCGCGCTGCTCAGCGTGCTCGACACCTACCGGGCGGAAATCCCCGACGCGCTGAAGGGCGTCACCGATCCGCTGGAGCGCTTCCGCACCGCCTTGTCGGCCTTCTGCCACATCGTCGCGGCGCGGCTGGATGCCACCGTGCTCGCCTACCGCTCGACCAAGACCCTGCCGGCACCGCAGCGCGCGCTGATCAAGCAAAGCGAGATCGAGACCAACGAGATCATCGCCGACATCATCCGCGACTGCATCAAGGCCAAGCTGTTCCGCGATGTCGATGTCGACCTGATCACCTATCAGTTCGTGATGTACGTGCACATGTGGGCGCTGAAGCACTGGCATTTCAAGTCGCGCTTCACCGTCGACGGCTATATCGACGCCGGCTACGACTTTTTCATCCATTCACTGGCTACGCCCAAGGGCCTCAAGCACTATCAGGACATCACCGCCGCGCATCTGGCGGTGGCCGCCGGTTCCGACAGAAGTTAGTCCTCCGGGCCGGATCAGCAGGCTTGACTCGTGCTCAGCGATTGAATACTCATTCAATGTTGGTTGAACATCCATTCAATTTGCAGGTGGCAGATGCTGGGGATTGAACGCACGGGCAGGGTCGTCACGGTCACCATGCGACGGGCGCCGGTGAACGCCTTCGACGTCGGTTTCGTGGCGGCGTTCAATGCGCTTCTGGACACCATCGAGGCCGAGCCGCCGGCCGTGCTGCACCTGAAGAGCGCGCAGAAGGTGTTCAGCGCCGGCGCCGACCTGAAGATGATGCGCGAGACCTTTGCCCGTGCCGATGCGGCAACCGCGATGGTCGCGCATGTCGAAAAGATGCAGAAGCTGTTCGACCGGATCGAGGCGCTCGCCTGCGTGACCATTGCCGAGATCGCCGGCCCGGCGCTTGGCGGCGGCTTTGAACTGGCGCTCGCCTGTGACATCCGCGTCGCCGGCCATGGCGCGACCGTCGGCCTGCCCGAAGCGCGGATCGGCCTTATCCCCGGCGCGGCGGGCACGCAGCGGCTGACCCGGCTCTGCGGGCCGGGCATCGCCAAGCGGATCATCCTGGGCTGCGACATGGTCGACGGCGCCAGCGCCGAGCGGCTCGGCCTCGTGCAGTGGTCGGCCCCGGATGCCGAGCTGCCGGGCTTTGCCGCCGGGCTGGCGGAGCGCATCGGCGGCCTCTCTCCGGCGGCGCTGGCTGCCGCCAAGCGCTGCATCGGCGCGGCCACGGACGCCATCGGCACCGGTCTGCTGATCGAGCGGCTTGAGACGCTCTCTTTGTTCAACCACGACGACACGCGGGCCCGCGTGCGCGCATTTCTGGAACGTTAAGGCGAGGACACCCCCATGAATTTTACTGGCAAGACTGTTGTTGTGACCGGCTCGGCCTCGGGCATCGGGCAGGCAACCGCCGAGGCCTTCGCGGCCCATGGAGCGCAGGTGATCCTGGCGGATCTGGCGCTCGACAAGGCGCGTGAGGTGGCCGCCGGCATCGTCGCCAGGGGCGGAAAGGCGGTGGCGATCCACCTTGATGTCGCCAACGACGCCTCGATCGCCCAGTTCGCCGCCGATGCGGCCAGGCAGGTGGGCGAGGTGCACATTCTCGCCAACGTCGCCGGCTGGGGCAAGGTTCAGCCCTTCGTCGACAACGATGCCGATTTCTGGGAGCGGGTGGTCGACATCAACTTCCTCGGGCCGGTGAAGCTGATCCGCGCCCTGCTGCCCGGCATGATGGAGCGCAAGACCGGCCGCATCGTCAACGTCTCGTCGGATGCCGGCCGCGTCGGCTCGCTGGGCGAAACGGTCTATTCCGGCGCGAAAAGCGGCATCATCGGCTTTTCCAAGGGTCTCGCCCGCGAAATGGCGCGCTATGGCATTTCCGTCAACTGCGTCTGCCCGGGCCCGACCGACACGCCGCTGTTCGCCAAGGTGCCGGAAAAGCATCAGGAAGCCTTCATCCGCGCCATTCCGATGCGCCGCCTCGCCAAGCCCTCCGAGATCGCCCACGCGGTGATGTTCTTTGCCTCCGAAGACGCCGGCTATGTCACCGGACAGGTGCTGAGCGTCTCGGGCGGCCTGACCATGGTCGGCTGAGCGGCCAACGGACCTCAAGGAGAAAACCATGAAATCCTTCGACGCCCGGGCCTACAAGCCCGAACATTTCAAGTGGGACGTACAGGGCAAGGTCGGCATCGTCACGCTGAACCGGCCGGAGCGGAAGAACCCGTTGACCTTCGATTCCTACGGTGAACTGCGCGATTTCTTCCGCAATCTCGTCTACACCAAGGACATCAAGACCATCGTGGTGACCGGTGCCGGCGGCAACTTCTGCTCCGGCGGCGACGTGCACGAGATCATCGGCCCGCTGGTGCGCATGCAGAAGGCGGGCGACACCAACGGCCTGCTCACCTTCACCCGCATGACCGGCGATCTGGTCAAGGCCATGCGCGCCTGCCCGCAGCCGATCATCGCGGCGGTGGACGGTATCTGCGCCGGCGCCGGGGCGATCATCGCCATGGCCTCGGACCTGCGGATCGGCACGGCGCGCACCAAGACCGCCTTCCTGTTCGTGCGCGTCGGCCTTGCCGGCGCCGACATGGGCGCCTGTGCCATCCTGCCGCGCATCATCGGCCAGGGCCGCGCCTCGGAACTGCTCTACACCGGCCGCGTCATGACCGCCGACGAGGGCGACCGCTGGGGCTTCTACAACCGCATCGTTGAATCCGACGCGGTGCTGGGCGAGGCGGTGAAGATGGCCGAGGACCTGGCGGCCGGCCCGACCTTCGCCCATGCGATGACCAAGATGTGCCTGCATCAGGAATGGCACATGTCGGTCGACATGGCGATCGAGGCGGAAGCGCAGGCGCAGGCGATCTGCATGCAGACCCGCGACTACGAGCGCGCCTACAACGCCTTCGTGGCCAAGGGCAAGCCTGTCTTCGAGGGCGACTGATGGACACCTCCTTCCTCGACTGGCCGTTCATTCCCGCCGGTGCCGACGCGGTCTATCGCCGCGCCGACGCCTGGGCAGCNCAGGCGGTGCACGGACTGGTCGACGAGAAGGACGAGAGCATGGCGGCGGCCTGCGCGGGCGTCAAAGCCCTGGTCGCCGCCATGGGGCGTGACGGTCTGCTCGACATCTCAACGGCGCTCGAACAGCCACTGTCGTCGGTGCGCCTGTGCCTGACGCGCGATGCGCTGGCCCGCCATTCGGGCCTCGCCGATTTCGCCTTCGCCATGCAGGGCCTCGGCACCGGCCCGATCAGCCTGTTCGGTACCGAGGACCAGAAGCGGCAGGTTCTCCCCCTCACCTCCCGGGGGGAGATCCTGTCGGCCTTCGCGCTGTCCGAGCGGGAAGCCGGCTCGGATGTCTCCGCCCTCGCCTGCGCCGCCCGCAAGGATGGCGGCGACTATGTGCTCGACGGCGAAAAGACCTGGATTTCCAACGCCGGCATCGCCGGGGTTTATGTGGTGTTTGCCCGCACCGGCGAGGCGCCGGGGGCCAAGGGCCTCTCGGCCTTCATCGTCGAGGCCGGGACCAAGGGATTCACGGTTCCCGCACTGATCGACATCACCGCCCCGCACCCGATCGGCACGCTGCGCTTCGAAAGCTGCCGCATCCCGGCGCGGGCCATGCTGGGCAAGCCCGGCGATGGCTTCCGCATCGCCATGGCGACGCTGGATGTGTTCCGTTCGACGGTCGGCGCGGCGGCGCTCGGGTTCTCCCGCCGCGCGCTGTTCGATGCGATCGCGCATGTGAAGGGCCGAAAGCTGTTCGGCGGCCGGCTCGCCGATCTNCAGATGACGCAAGGCGCCTTGGCCGAGCGGGCCACCGCCACCGATGCGGCCAGCCTGCTGGTCTATCGCGCGGCCTGGAAGAAGGATCAGGGCCACCGCGTCAGCCGCGAGGCGAGCATGGCCAAGCTCTTTGCCACCGAGGAAGCGCAGAAGACGGTGGACACCGCCGTGCAGCTCTTCGGCGGGCAGGGCGTCACGCGCGGCCACCCCATCGAACGGCTTTATCGCGATGTGCGCGCCCTGCGCATCTACGAGGGCGCCAGCGAGGTGCAGAAGCTGATCATCGCGCGAACCTATCTGAACGACTGAGGACGAGGACCAAGACCATGCTGCTGAATGAAGAACAGGCGATGATCCGTGACACGGCGCGGGCTTTTGCGCAGGAAAAGCTCGCTCCCTTCGCCGCCGAGCGCGACCGCCAGTCCTCCTATCCGCGCTCCGTGCTGAAAGAGATGGGCGATCTGGGCTTCATGGGCATCAACGTGCCGCATGAGTGGGACGGCGCCGGCTGCGATACCGTCACCATGGCGGCGATCACCGAGGAAATCGCCGCCGGCGATGCCGCGATCTCGACCATCATCAGCGCCCACAATTCGGTGTCCTGCATGCCGATCGCCCGCTTCGGCACCGAAGCGCAGAAGGAAAAATATCTGCGCAAGATGGTCAGCGGCGAGTGGCTGGGCAACTTCTGCCTGACCGAGGCGCACGGCGGCTCGGATGCCGGGGCGATGACCACGCGGGCGGTGCGCCATGGCGACCACTACGTGCTCAACGGTTCGAAACAGTTCATCACCTCCGGCAAGACGGCGGATGTCGCCATCATCTTCGCCAAGACCAACCCGGATGCCGGCATCAAGGGCATTTCCGCCTTCATCGTGCCCACCGACACGCCCGGCTACACCGTGGTGCGCGTCGAGACCAAGCTCGGCCAGCACGCCTCCGACACCTGCCAGCTCTCCTTCGACAACATGANGGTGCCGGTCGAGAANCTGCTGGGCACCGAGGGCGACGGCTTCCGCATCGCCCTGTCGAACCTGGAGAGCGGCCGCATCGGCATCGGCGCCCAGGCCGTGGGCATTGCCCGCGCCGCCTATGAATTTGCGCTTCAGTACGCCAACGAGCGGAAGGTGTTCGGCAAGGTCATCATCGAGCATCAGGCGGTCGGCTTCCGCCTCGCCCGCATGGCCTCGCGCATCGAGATGGCACGCCAGATGGTGCTGCATGCCGCCGCGCTGAAGGATGCCGGCAAGCCCTGCCTGATGGAAGCCTGCATGGCCAAGCTGGAAGCCTCGGAAGCCGCCGAACAGGTCTGCTCGGATGCGATCCAGACGCTGGCCGGCTATGGCTACCTCAACGATTTCCCGGTGGAGCGGCTTGCCCGCGANGCGCGCATCACCAAGATCTACGAAGGCACCAACGACATCCAGCATCTGGTGATCCTGCGCGAGATCCAGCGCCGCGGCCTTGGCCACTGAGGCGGCCATGGCAAGACGCGCCGCTGTTGTCACCGGGGCTTTCGGCGATATGGGCCGGGCGGTCGTCGCCCGTCTGGCGCGCGAAGGCTTCTACATCTATGCCGCCGATCTGTGGACCGGTGCACTCGACGTGGCCGGCGAAGCGGTGCGCCTCGATGTGACCGACCGGGACGCCGTGATGGCCCTCGCCCATCGCGCCGCAGCCAGCCACACGCTGGAGGTCTGGGTCAACTGCGCCGGCATCTTCGTGCCGGTTCCGGTGTCTCAGGCGAGCGAGGCCGACTGGGACAAGCTGATCGCCGTCAACCTGACCGGCACCTTCCACGGCTGTGCCGCCGCGCTGGCGGCGATGATGCCGCAGGGCCTGGGCCGGATCGTCAACATCGGCTCGATTTCCGGACAGGTCGGCGGCGCCGGCGTGCACCCGGCCTATGGCGCCTCGAAAGCCGGCGTGCATGCGCTGACCAAGGCCTATGCGCTGGAAGGCGCGCGCTCCGGCGTGCTGTGCAACGCGGTGGCGCCGGGCCTGCTCGAAGGGGCGATGTCGGATGCCTTCGACGAGACGGCGCGGCAAAAACTGGCGCGCGCCAATCCGCTCGGCCGCATGGGCCGGATGGACGAGGTGGCGGAGGTGATCGCCTTTCTCGCCGGGCCGGCCTCAANCTACATGACGGGTGCGATCCTGCCGGTCAACGGCGGCGCGCTGATGCCAAACTGAACCCNGAGGAGGCGCACATGGCCCTCGACGACGATGTCCGCAAAGAACTGCTCTCCACCCTGCGCCGCTTCGTCGACGAGGTGCTGATCCCGGCAGAACCCGAGGTTGCCGCCACCGACCGGATGCCCGAGGCGATCCTGTCGCAGATGCGCGATCTCGGCCTGTTCGGGCTGACCGTGCCGGAGGAGTACGGCGGGCTGGGGCTGTCGCTGGAGGACGAGGTTCTGGCGATGCTGGAACTGGGCCGCGCCTCGCCGGCCTTCCGCTCGGTGATGGCCACCAACAACGGCATCGGCTCGCAGGGCATCATCATCGACGGCACGGAGGCGCAGAAGCAAGCCTATCTGCCCAAGGTCGCCTCGGGCGCCTACATCGCCTCGTTCGCCCTGACCGAGCCGGATGTCGGCTCGGATGCGGTGTCGATCAAGACCACGGCCCGGCGCGAGGGCGACCATTACATTCTCAATGGCACCAAGCGCTATATCACCAACGCGCCCTACGCCCATGTCTTCACCGTCATGGCCCGCACCGACCCGAGCCAGAAGGGCGCAGCCGGCGTCACCGCCTTCATCGTCGAGCGCAATTCGCCCGGCCTCTCCACCGGCAAGCCCGAGCACAAGATGGGCCAGCAGGGCAGCCACGTCTCCGATGTGATCTTCGACAATTGCATCGTGCCGGCCGAGAACATCATCGGCGGGCGCGAGGGCCAGGGCTTCAAGACGGCGATGCGCGTGCTCGACCGGGGCCGCATCAACATTGCTGCCGCCTCCACGGGCCTTGCCACGCGGGCGCTGGAGGACATGGTGCGCTATGCCATGGAGCGCAGGCAGTTCGGCCAGCCGATTGCCGACTACCAGTTGATTCAGGCGATGATCGCCGACAGCCGCACCGAGATTTTCGCCGCCCGCTCGATGATCCTCGACACCGCCCGCCGGCGCGACCGGGGCGAGGATGTCTCCACCGATGCCTCGTGCTGCAAGCTGTTCGCCTCGGAAATGGTCGGCCGCGTGGTCGACCGCAACGTTCAGGTGCATGGCGGCGCCGGCTATATCGCCGAATACGCCGCCGAGCGGCATTACCGNGACGCGCGCCTCTACCGCATCTACGAGGGCACCTCGGAAATCCAGCGCATCAAGATCGCCAAGGACGTNATCCGGGAGGCGCGAAACGCATGAGCCATAACCCGGTCGTCTGGACACCGAGCAAGGACTGGGCTGAGGATACCAACTGGGCGCGGTTTCTGGCCCATGCCGGCGAAGACAGTCTCGAAACGCTCAATGCCCGCGCCAGCCGCGAGCCGGAGTGGTTCTGGCAAACCCTGATCGGGTTTCAGCAGTTCCCGTTCCTCACGCCGTTCGATCGGGTGCTCGACCTGAGCGAGGGCCTGCCCTTCCCGCGCTGGTGCGTGGGTGGCACCACCAACATCACGCTGGCCTGCCTCGACCGGCAGATCGCCCTGGGGCGCGGCAACGCGCTTGCCGTGATCTTCGAGGCCGAGGATGGATCGGTCGAACGTCTGACCTATGCCGAACTGCATGAGCGGACCTGCCGCCTCGCCTCGGGCCTAGCCGGCCTCGGGCTGACGGCGGGCGAGCGGGTCGGCATCTTCATGCCGATGATGGGCGATTCGGTCGTCGGCTATCTGGCGCTGGCGCGGCTGGGGTGCATCGTCCTGCCGCTGTTCTCCGGCTTTGGCCCGGCGCCGCTGGTCGACCGGCTGAATGACGCCGGCGCGGTGGCGGTGCTCTGTGTCGATGCGGCGCTGCGGCGCGGCAAGACCGTGGCGATGAAGGCGGTTCTGGATGAGGCCGCCGCCAGCATCCCCAGCCTCAGGACCGTGGTGATGAAGTCGCGCTTCGGCGGCGCGCCGATGCAGGCCGGGCGCGATCACGACTGGGACGCCGTGCTGGCCTCGGGCAGCCCGGACCTGCCTGCGGTCGAACTGCCGGCCGAAGCGCCGCTGATGATCGTCTACACCTCCGGCACCACCGGCAAGCCGAAGGGCACGGTGCACACCCATTGCGGCTTCGGCATCAAGACGGGTCTCGACCTGCACCTGATCTTCGATGTGAAGGCCGGCGACCGGCTGCTGTGGATGACCGACATGGGCTGGCTGGTCGGCCCGGTGCAGACCGTGGGCGGGCTGATGGCCGGCGCGACGCTGGTGCTGGCCGAGGGCGTGCCGGATTATCCCGGCCCGGGGCGGTTGTGGGAGCTGATCGCCCGCCACCGGGTGAGCGTGCTCGGCCTCAGCCCGACGGCGGCGCGGCTGATGATCCAGGCCGGTGTTGCCGAGGCGGAGGCGCACGACATGGACAGCCTCCGGCTGATCGCCTCGACCGGCGAGCCGTGGGATCCGGCCTCATGGATGTGGATCTTCACGCATGTGCTGAAACGGCGCGGGCCGCTGCTCAACTATTCGGGCGGCACCGAAATGGGCGGCATCCTCGCCTCTCACCTGCTCAAGCCCCAGCGCCCGGCAACGCTCGACGGGCCGCTGCCCGGCACCGGCGCCGATATCGTCGACGACGCGGGCCGCAGCGTCGGCCCCGGCGAGATCGGCGAACTGGTGATGCGCGATGCCTGCATCGGCACGACGCGCGGGCTCTGGCAGGATCGCGAGAAATATCTCGACACCTACTGGAGCCGCATTCCCGGCATGTGGGTGCACGGCGACTTTGCCTCGCGCAGCGCCGACGGGATCTGGCGGTTGCATGGCCGCTCGGATGACACGATCAAATTAGCCGGCAAACGGACCGGCCCCGCCGAAATCGAGGCGGCGCTGATGGCAACCGGTCTCTGTGCCGATGCCGCGGCGGTGGCCATTCCCGACAGGCTGGCCGGCTCGGCGCTGGTCTGCGCCGTGGTGCCTGTGGCCGGGCGTGCGGCGGATGCCGCCTTCCTGAAAGCCGCCAGCGATGCGGTGGCCCAGGCACTGGGCCAGGCCTATCGCCCCAAGCATGTCATCGCGCTCGATGCCCTGCCCAAGACCCGCAACCTCAAGACCATGCGCCGGGTGATCCGGGCGCTGCTGCTTGGAGAAGCGCCCGGCGACCTGTCGTCGCTGCTGAACCCCGAAACGCTCGATCCGATCCGGGCGGCAGGAGCCAGGCTGACATGAAACTCGACGGCAAGGTGGCGCTGGTGACCGGCGCCGGCGGTCCAATGGGCGCGGCGGTCGCCCGCCGGTTCGCCGAAGAGGGCGCGGCACTGGTGCTGACCGACATTTCCGGCGCACGGCTGGCGGCATGCGTCGATGCGCTGGCCCGCGACGGCCTGTCCAGCGCTGGCTGTGTTGCCCTGCGCGGCGATGTCACCCGGCGCGACGAGGCGCTGGCCGTGGCCGAGGCCGGGCTCGATGCGTTCGGCCGGGTCGACATTCTCGCCAACATCGTTGGCGGAATCCGCGATGCGACCCTGTTCCAGCCGGTGCTGAGCATGGGCGAGGAGCGCTGGAACCAGACCTTCGATCTCAACCTGAAGCCCAATCTGCACCTGATCCAGCGGCTGGTTCCCGGCATGATCGAGCGCAGGGCCGGCAAGGTGCTGAATGTTTCGTCGATCAATTTTGCCGGCGAACCGGGCAACGCCGACTATGGCGCGGCCAAGGCTGCCGTGGCCTCGCTGACGCGCACGCTTGCGATGGAGTTCGCGCCGCACGTTCATGTCAACTGCATCGTGCCGGGCGGCATCGAGACGCGCGCGATGGACAAGCTGAACGATGAGGAGCGCGCTTCCTATCGCGACCGCACGTTGCTCAAGCGCCTCGGCCGACCGCGCGACATCGCCAATGCCGCGCTGTTTCTGTGTTCGGAAGACAGCGATTTCATCACCGGACACCTGTTGCCGGTGTCCGGCGGCGTCTGGCCGTCGCTGTAAGGCGGCCTGTTCCGGGCAGGTTCAATGGCGGTCTGTCAGCCCGGGCATTGCTCATATAGCCCGCTGGTGCGGGCAAGATGGGCCGCCATCGCCGCTTCGGCCCGGTCGGCATCGCGCGCGGCGATGGCCTCGACGATACTGGCATGTTCGGCCAGCGTCAGGTGTTCGGCGCCGGGGGCCCTGAGAATCGGCCGGTGATAGGCCGCCAGCCAGGTCAGCACGCTGTCGAGAATCAGCGGAAAGAGCGTGTTGCCGGTGGCGGCGGCGATGGCGACGTGAAAGGCGATATCACGGGCGAGGAAATCCTCCAGCGCCGCGTGGCGATGCGCTTCGAGCGCGGCCTTGAGCCGATCCAGCGCGGCGGCGTCGGCCCTCAGTGCGGCGGCACGGGCAAGGCCGGTCTCCAGCAGCAGCCGGGCATCCTTGAGCTGGGCCAGCGTGTCGGGCTGGCGATCCAGAAGATAGCCGACTGACAGTTTCAACCCGCTCAGAATGTCATCGGCTTGCGGCACCGTGACCCGCGCCCGCTCGCCATGGGAAATGCTGACCAGACCNTCGCGGGCAAGCTGCTGCATCGCCTCGCGGATGGCCGGCCGNCCGACGCCATAGGCCGCCATCAGTTCGCGCTCGGACGGCAGGGTCGCGCCGGGCGGCACCTCGCCCGAGAGGATGCGCGCGGTCAGCCGGTCCAGCACCGCATGCGACAACTTGCGTCGCTCGATCATGCCCTCCGGCGCGGTCATCGTTCCTCCCCGGCCATGGTTGCACCGCTCTGGTAAACTCATTATACCAGTTTCAGGCAATCGACAATGCGGGGGGAGATCCTCATGACCAAGGTGGCGCTGTTCGGCGCGGGCGGCAAGATGGGCATCCGGCTCGGCCGCAATCTCAAGGCATCGAGCTATGCCGTCAGCGCGGTCGAGGTGAGCCCGGCCGGGCAGGAGCGGGTGAGGTCGCTGCTCNGCTGGACNTGCGTGCCGGCGGAGGAGGCGCTGGCGGGGGCGGAGATCGTCGTGCTGGCGGTGCCGGATACGGCGGTGGGCGCGGTGGCGCGCAGCATCGTGCCGGATCTGGCCCCGGGCACCATCGTCGTCATCCTCGATGCCGCCGCGCCCTATGCCGGTCATCTGCCGGAGCGGGGGGACATCACCTATTTCGTCACCCACCCCTGCCATCCGCCGATCTTCAACGACGAGACCGACCCTGCCGCCAAGGCTGACCATTTCGGCGGCATCGCCGCCCGGCAGCACATCGTCTCGGCCCTGATGCAGGGGCCGGAGGCGCATTATGCCGTCGGCGAGGCGCTGGCCCGGACGATCTGGGCGCCGGTGATGCGCGCGCACCGGGTGACGGTCGAGCAGATCGCCATGCTGGAGCCGGGCCTGAGCGAGACCGTCTGCGCCACCTTGCTCGATGCGATGCGCGAGGCGATGGACGAGGTGGTGCGGCGCGGCGTGCCGGCCGAGGCGGCGCGCGACTTCCTGCTCGGCCACATGAACATCCTCGCCGCCGTCACCTTCAAACAGGTCGACGGGGTGTTCTCCGATGCCTGCAACAAGGCCATCGTCTTCGGCAAGCAGACCATCCTGAAGCCGGGCTGGCTCGGCCTGTTCGACGAGAAGGAAATCCGCGACAGCGTGAAGCGCATCACCTGAGGCGCCGCGTGCCGGCTGGTTGTCCTGCGGCGACAAACCCATCTTGTCGCCGCCGAGGATCGTCTCTCGGGCGCGCGACACAGCCGTTTCGACGCCGAGGAAGGGACGGATTTCGGCCTGTTCGGCGGGTTCGGCATATGCCTCACACGGAACACGGGGCCGTGCTGCCTTGACCCGGGCGTTGGCTGCGGCGGGCGCCCAACCTGTCCCATCCGCGCCTCGCCGAGGCTGGAAAGGGGTGGAATTTAGCCCCTTCGCCGCTTAGGATCGCTCGCCCCCCTTCGTTTGGACGCACGACGCGGTTGGTGGCGCCTGAGGGTTGGAAGCCATGGACTGGAATGACCTGCGCTATTTTCTGGCCGTCGCCCGCAGCCACAGCCTGACGGAAGCGGGACGCGAGCTGAGAACCAGCCCGGCGACGGTTGCACGGCGGATTGCAGCGCTTGAGCAAGCCCTTGGTGCCGGTCTTTTTGCCAAAAGCAATGATGGCTATCTTCCCACGGCCCAGGGTGAGGCCCTGCTCGGGCCGGCCGAACAGGCCGAAGCGCATCTGCTCTGGCTGGAGCGCAGCGGCGCCGTACCCTCCGAGGCCCTGGGCGGGGTGGTCCGCATCGCGATGCCGGAACTGCTCGGCCAGCATTTCATCATTCCGTCCCTGGCGGAATTCGGTCAGAAATACCCTCGAATCGGCATTGAGGCGGTTGCGGATGTGCGGCCGCTGACCTTGAAGGATCGGGAAGCGGACCTGCTTGTCCGCCTCGTGCGGCCGGCACACGGCGATTATACCGTGCGCAAGATCGGCCGGATTTCGCTCGGCCTTTACGGCAGCCAACGGTATGTTTCCATGCACGGTATCCCGCGCACGTTCGGAGAGCTGGCCCAGCATCGGCTGATCGGCTGGGAAGCACGGATGAGCTTCCTGCCGCTTTCGCGCTGGCTGGCCGATGCGGTGCCGGCGCCGAACCTCGTGTTCCGGGCCCACACCATGGCCGCTCAGCTCTCCGCCGTGGAAGCCGGGATTGGGCTGGCGGTCCTCCCTGCGTTTGTGGCCCGCAAGTACGGGCTGGTCCGTATGGTGGCGGACGAAGCCCCTTTCCGTTCCGATATCTGGCTGTTGCAGGCAAGCGACGCCCAGAGCTTTGCCCGTGTCAGGGTTCTGGCAGATCATCTCACCGAACTCTTCGAGCACGCGACCGACAGTCTTGCCCAGATCGATTAGCCCTGTCGTCAGGCGCACCATCGCCCATCGTTTCTGAAAAACCGTTTTGCACTATTCGGTCTGGCTGGATGCCCGTCCGCGATCAACCCTGTCTCCAGAACCGATCAATCTGGAGACACCAGTCATGCCCAGCACAGCCCGCAGCTTCAAGTTCTCAACCGTCGGCGGCCCGGACGTTCTGACCTGGGGCGAAGAGGCCCTTGCCGCCCCGGCAGAAGGCCAGGTGCAGATCGCTCAGGAGGCGATCGGCGTCAACTACATCGATATCTACCATCGCGCCGGCACCTATCCGCTGCCGCTGCCCTCCGGGGTTGGGGTTGAAGGTGCCGGCACCATCACGGCGATCGGCGCCAATGTCGGCGGCTTCAAGGTCGGCGATCGCGTTGTTTATGCCGGCGGGCCTCCGGGAGCCTATGCCACGGCGCGCAATGTGCCGGCGGCGCGCGTTCTCAAGCTGCCCGATGACATTTCCTCGCTCGACGCCGCCAGCCTGATCTTCAAGGGGCTGACGGTCGAATACCTGATCCGCCGCTGTTTCAAGGTTTCCGCTGGAGACACGGTGCTGTTCCATGCTGCCGCCGGCGGCATCGGCCTCATCGCCTGCCAATGGCTGAAGGCGCTGGGCGCAACCGTCATCGGCACGATGAGCTCGGATGAGAAGGCTGCTCTGGCGCGCGCCAACGGCTGTGACCACACCATCATCTATTCGCGCGAGAACTTTGTCGAACGCGTCAAGGAAATCACGGGCGGCGCCGGGGTGCCGGTGGTCTATGATTCGGTCGGCGCCACCACCTTTGCCGGCTCGCTCGATTGTCTGCGCCCGCGCGGCATGCTGGTCAGCTTCGGGACGGCATCCGGCCCGACACCCCCGCTCGATCTCGGCGCGCTCGGCGCCAAGGGCTCGTTGTTCGTCACCCGCGCCTCCATCGCCCACTACACCGCCAAGCGCGAGGAACTCGAAGCCGGCGGCGCCGCGGTGTTCGAGATGATCCGCAAGGGGGCGCTGAAAGCCGTCGGGCTGAAAACCTATGCGCTGGCCGAGGCCGTTCAGGCCCACCGTGATCTGGAAGGGCGGACATCCACGGGCTCGCTCGTACTTCTTCCCTGAGCGGGCCGCCTTTCTGAAAGGGCATCGGAACAAACGGTAAAGGCGGGAGGCGGCCATGGCTCAGGACATCGGCACCTATGATTACATCATCGTCGGCGCCGGCTCGGCCGGGTGCCTGCTCGCCAACCGCCTGTCCGCTGATCCATCCACCACGGTCCTCCTGCTCGAAGCGGGCGGGAAGGACACCTACCCATGGATCCACATTCCCGTCGGCTATCTCTACTGCATCAACAACCCGCGCACCGACTGGTGCTTCAAGACCGAGAGCGAACCCGGGCTTGGCCATCGCTCCATCGGCTATGCGCGCGGCAAGGTGCTGGGCGGCTGCTCGTCAATCAACGCCATGGTCTACATGCGCGGCCAGTCCGCCGATTATGATCGCTGGGCGGCGGCGGGCAATGCGGGCTGGGGCTGGACCGACGTTCTGCCCTACTTCAAGCAGCACGAGGATTTCGCGCATGGCGCGGATGAGCTTCATGCGACGGGGGGCGAGTGGCGCATCGAGGAACAGCGTCTGCACTGGCCCATTCTTGATGTGTTCCGCGATGCCTGCGTCGAGGCCGGCATTCCGCGCACGAGCGATTTCAATCGCGGCGACAACTTCGGCGTCGGCTATTTTCAGGTCAACCAGCGCAAAGGCTGGCGGCTGAATACCAGCAAGGCCTTCCTGCATCCGGTATCAGGCCGGCCCAACCTCAGGGTCATCACCGGGGCGCAGGCGCGCCGGGTCATTCTGGAGGGATTGCGGGCGACCGGCGTGGAATTCCAGCGCGGTGCCGATGTCCAGAAAGCCAGCGCGAGCCGGGAGGTCATCCTCGCCGCCGGGTCCATCGGCTCGCCGCACCTTCTTGAACTTTCGGGGATTGGGAATGCCGAGCATCTGACCAGGCTGGGCATCCCCGTCGTGCTGCATGCGCCCGGTGTCGGCGAAAACTTGCAGGATCATCTTCAGGTTCGCCTGACCTACAAGGTCAGGAACGCACTCACGCTCAATGAACTGGCGTCGTCTCTCTATGGAAAGGCGAAGATCGCGCTTGAATATGCGCTCTGGCGACGTGGCCCCATGGCCATGGCGCCCAGCCAGCTCGGCGCCTTTGCCAAATCCGATCCTTCACAGACCACGCCCAACGTGCAGTATCACGCCCAGCCGCTAACACTCGATCGTTTCGGTGAGCCACTGCACACCTATCCTGCGATCACCGCCAGCGTCGCCAACCTGCGACCCGACAGCCGAGGCGCGATCCACGCGAAATCCGCTGATTTCTGCGAGGCGCCGTCGATCGCGCTGAACTATCTCACCGCGCCGAGCGACCGGAAGGTCGCTGTCGACTCCCTCCGCCTGACGCGGCGCATCATGGCCACCAGGGCTTTTGCGCCGCATGCGCCCGAAGAGGTCCTGCCGGGCGCGCAGCTCACCGATGACGAAACGCTGGCAGAAGCCGCCGGCCGCATCGCCTCGACCATTTTTCACCCCGTCGGCACTGCGAAGATGGGCAACGACCCGATGGCGGTCGTCGATGACCGGTTGCGCGTCCGCGGCATCGATGGGCTGCGCGTGGTCGATGCCTCGGTGATGCCGTTCATCACCTCCGGCAACACTGCGGCTCCGACCATGATGATCGCGGAAAAGGCGGCCG
>Ga0056914_10000375_pt1 | contig 42018 bp, 29 predicted proteins | sample TNRBio252014_DNA_FD_55168 | JGI IMG/M metagenome (GOLD analysis project Ga0056914, IMG submission 55168) | Wastewater treatment Type I Accumulibacter community from EBPR Bioreactor in Madison, WI, USA - TNR Reactor_6/25/2014_ DNA | ecosystem: Engineered > Bioreactor > EBPR > Anaerobic-Aerobic >...
CCAGTCCAGCGCGACCCGGTCGTTGCCGTGGAGAATGTGCCCGGTGATCAGCAAGTAGTGGTCGCCCAGGTCGGGGTGTTGGCCTATGATGTTGGTGAAGGTGCTCCAGCGATCGGTTTCCATGCTATCGGTATACAATTGATGCAAGGCATGGCGTTGGTAGCGGGCTTTCTCAAGCCCTACGCTGCGCAGTTCATCTTTCAACAACTCCAACACCTCGCCGCCCGGGCTGCTGCCTTCCAACAAGCCCAGCTGGTAAGGGCTAAGCCGCTCGGAGAGTTCGGCCGCTTTCTTCACCGCCTTGGAGAGGGGTTTGTTGGCCACCAACACCTGCACCATGTGCCAGGCATCCATACCGGTGGGGCGTTGCACCATGGCGGTCATCACCGGATCGGTCACCGGCGAGGCCGAGAGGATGAGGTCGCGCAAGGCAAAGCTCGTATAAGGCGGATCGTTCTTGCCGATCGCCTTGATCAGCTCCTCTTCCTTCATGCCGTTGTTCACAGTGCCACGGTACTGTTTTGCCGCGCTCTCGAATTGGGCAGCCCTGGCAAGGTAGGTGCTGCGTACTTCGCCGGGCGGGCCAGGAGGCGGTTGCAGGTCCCCCATGCCGCAACTCGTTGATTTATTGAAAGCACCAGCCTCTGGGACCGAAATGTCAGAGTAATAGTCGCTCGGTGAGATCGGATCACACACCTCGTCGGCGTGCCGGAAGTAGTTGATGTGCGGGAGCGGTGGATTCTCAGGGGACCCCTGAGCGGGATCAACAAGAATGGCGATGTCCCAACTCGTATTGGGTATGGCCGGATCCAGCCAGCGATTCCCCGCGAGCTGTGATTGAGTCACGTTTGTTGTATGTACCTGCCCTTGATCCTGCCGGATGTATGAGAACATCCACAAACCCAGGTCCGTGGTATTGGCGAGGTAATCACCGCACAGGATCTGGAGGCCATCGTACTCATGGCCCGGCACATTGCCCTTGTGGCGCCCGGCTACCATGGTGCCAACTGTGAGATGGGTGAACTCGTTGTTGTAGATCTGGTTGTTGGCCATCTGCTCACCCAGGAACCCGATGCCGACGCTGGACGTGCCCGTGTTGCCGATGAATTGGTTCTCCTCCACCACGTAGGCCGTGCTCTGGTTCAGGAGCAAGCCCAAAGGCGCCCTCGGCAGGTCGCCCTGGTCCGGTACGTGGAACACGTTGCGCGTGATGCGCGGGGCTATGCCCATCATGTCATAGATACCGGCCATGTTGTTCTCGAAGGTCATCCGATCCACGGAATAGGTTTCCGTGGCGCCGGAGAACGCAACGATACCCACGCCCATGTTCTGAAAAGCGGTCGCCGGCGTACTATTCCCCAGCACATGGAAGCCCGCGAAGAAGGAGTAGATCCCCCAACCTTGCCCCCCTGGCTGAAAAGTCTCGGGATCGAGGTTGCGGAAGGAGCAATTGTCGAGGCGGATGCCATGCACGTCATCCAAATGGACCTGGAAGCCTGGCCCGGCCGCGTAGAGGTCGTGCCAAGCCGCATCGGTGAGGAAGGAACAATTGGTGAACCTGCTTAAATTGTCCAGCTCGGCGCCGCTCGTGTTGCGGCGTTCGTACCGCATGATCATCGCACCCGTGCCGCAATTGCGGAAGGTGCTGGCCATGGCGCGGACCACCCCGCCGTAGTAATCCGGGTGCATGCCGGTTCCATCCATGCGGCCGCAGAGCACCCCGATAGCGGCGCCGGAAACTTCAGAGTCCTCCGTCAACCAAAGCCAACCCTGTCTCTGATCCATTGGTAGGGCTTGAACATAGTTCTGATCGTGGTTGGCCGTATTCCCTTCCACTTGTATCCCCAGCCATGGTTCATCGCAACCAGCTTGGAACGTACAACCAGCACTGAGGAACTTCCCTCCTCGTTCGATCACCAACGATGCACCCGGCGCGAACTTGAAGGTGATGTCGTTGGCCACCACATTCGCACCGCTCGTGATCCGCAGCACCCCGCTTACTCGCACCTCGGCCAGATCGTTGAATGGGTTGTTGGTGGCGGTCCAGAGGTGGTTCCCCGCTTCCACCTCGTAGTTGGTGTAGCCGGTGATCGAGAGAAGGGTCTCGCAGCACACCGCTTGCGCAAGCATGGGGAGGGTGCGATCATGGAGCATCCGTTTATCCAACAGGTGGTAGGGGTCTACGGAAGTGGCATTCGGATCTTCCAGCGAGGCATCGGCACACAGGGTGTTCGAGCTTGTCGTGAAGACCTCCGGGATCCAGGCCGTGGGATCGGGGCTGTCGGGGTTGGGCAGTGCGCCCAGGATATGGGTGCCATCGGCCTTGGTGCCGCTCACATACAGGGCGTCGTGGCCGGTCTCGTCGCCGTGGCGTTCCAATTTGCCGGTCACGAAGGGAAGCATGGAAATGTCCGCGAAGGGGAGCTCCAGGTTCGTGATCCGGTCCCAACAGCCCAGGTAGTCGTTCACGCCACCCGGATAGGATTTGATCCAGTACACATAACGGCCGCTGGCCGAGAACTCCAGCCCACCGATGGTGGGGTTATGGACGGGCCTGCCCATGGCATCGTATGCCTCCACATCGTTCCCGGTCTGGATCTCGGCTTCCGCGATGATCGTGGGGAGACCTTCCTGGTCCAGGTTCGCGCTGGTCAGGTCCAGTTCGGTGATGTACACATGAGGTACCGTGGCCGCATAACTTTGTTCTGGTGTGTTAATGAGCCGTTGTAGATCATAGCTCAGACCTACCACCAGCAGGCTACCGCTTACGTGCGCCTCGATCTCCCCTTGGGCGGTCTGGTAGATCGGTTCGAGTTGTGGGTTCTGTACGATGGGGTCCACATCGAGGAATTCGATCCCGTTGGACCTTAACTCGTATTTGGCGAGCCAGTAGCCCGTGGAAACCAGGAGCAGGCTGCGCCCGGTTCCCGGATCGTGCGCCACCTTGAGCTTCACAGGGCCGTTGCGGGCGAGACCCGGATCATCCGGAATGCGGGTCTGGTCGCCCAGGTACGGGTTCAGGTCGAAATCGTCGGCGAAACCGCCGTATCCTTCATCGAACATGGAAGTTTGGTCCAGAAGCCGCCCATGGCGGTCCTCATCGTCCGGGAATAGGGTGTTGTGTTCGCCCAGGTCCAGGATGGAAAAGCCGAGGATGTGCGGGGCCGCTGAAGTGGGCCTGCGGGAATGGATCAGGTACCAGGCCCCACAGCGGTCCGGGACCGGCGCCACCACCAGCTCGCCACGGCCTTCCTTCACCAACCCATCGAGGAACGGATAAGAGTCGGATCCCTGGATCTCTGCACTTCGCCGCGCGATCAAGTATCCGTCCCGGTCGAAAACGTCGCCATCGATGATGAAGAAGAGCACCCGGCCCCTGTCGTCGAGTTGCACGTACTGGGAGTGCTGTGGTAGCTCACCGGCGTATGTCAACCCATTGGCGAGCGCCACCGGATCATCAGGAACAGGAAGCGGGTTCTCTGTGATGTTCCCTACCACTCCGACAGGTGGGAAGTGGACCACGTGGTTCCCGACGATGGATGCTGTGTGTTGGGCTATGCATGGCATCAACGGCGCCACCCATGCCATCGTAGCGGCCACCCCTATGATCGATCGAATCAGTTTTCTCATGTGATATGATCTTACTCCCACCCTCCGTTGAGCAGGCCATGCGAAGCTGTGAGCAACACAGCGTGAACACCGTCCGGCCTCACCGGATTATTTCCGGCGCCACCGAATACTTTTGAAGCAAACCACGATCAGCGATGGAGAACGCATTCGGCATNGGAGACAAGTTGGCGAGGCTACGCTCGCATAACAAGCTCACATTGGATGAAGTGGCGGAAGGGCTTGGTGTACCCAGAAGTACTTACTACGACTACGAGCAAGGAAATGTCCTGCCCAAATTGGACTTCATCCAAAAGGCGGCGGCTTTCTACAAAGTGGACCCCATGGTCTTCTTCAGCGGAACGAATCTCAGCATCACGCAGCAACACAACGAGGTCGCTAACGGCTACATCCAGAACCAGCATCATACCGATCAGGAGACGCTGAACACGGTGCTTGCCCATCTCGATGAGCACCAAGCGGCTTGAGGACCTGCTGTCCAGGTTCCTGGACGCCTTGGGATCGAAGAATGGCGACCGGACCTGAACGTTCGGTCACCCTGAAGGGGGCGATCGCTCAGCGCTCCTCCCTGCCAACCTTACCAGGGTCCAGGTCGGAGAAGAAGTTCGCCAGGGCTGCCCGCTCTTCCACGCTCAACCGCGCCTGCGGATGTAACCACGTGTAGGAGGGAAGGGGCATTTCCCCTTCTTTCAACAGCTCGATCGATCCTTTGGCCTTGTGGTGTTGCCACTTGGCCCGTCTTCGGCCCCAGGAGCTCATGTCGAATTCCGCACGACCCTCATCGATGTGGCCCTGCATCCAGAAGTTCACCGGCGTGATGTAGCTGTACCAAGGGTAATACCAATTAGACATTCAATATCAGCCGATCTGCTTGCTCTTTTTCCGCATGGCTTCTCCGTGCCATGCGTTCCGTAGGCACCGCTACGCAACGCCCGTCACGGATCGCCCTACGAAAAAATAGCTGCGCATCTTTGGCCGGAATTGAATGTCTAATTGGTATAACCCGACATCGGATGGGTCGATGCTTGGACATTCGGGTGACACGAGGGATATCGGTGCCGCAGGGTCCCGAGGTGGAGACCCTCATACACTTGGGCCATTCGCCCAAGGGAAGTGGGTGAAGGAGCACGGCAACTCCATCAAACGCAACAGCCCCGCCGGATCGGCGGGGCTGTTGCGTTCCAGAACGGTTCGGCTCATCACTTCTCCATCACGCGCACCGCGATCCGGCGATTCTGTGCACGCCCTTCCTCCGTGGCATTGTCGGCCAACGGATGCTGGTCACCGTAGCCTTCGGAGTCCAAGCGGTCGTCGCTGATGCCCATGGCCTCCAACGCATCCTCCACGGCATCGGCGCGGTCATCGGAAAGCTTCAGGTTGGCTTTGGCGTCACCCGTATTGTCCGTGTAGCCGCCGATCTTCAGTTTGGTGTTCGGGAAAGCCTTCAGGATCTCAGCGATGTTGGTGAGCTGCTCCTTGCTCTTCTCCATGTCGAGCTGTGCACTGCCCGTGGCGAAGGTGAGGCGGTCGAAGTTGAACCAGGTGGTCTTGTCCACCGGGGCTGCACCTTCGATGAAACCCACCAGGCCGCTTTCGATGCCGTTGGGTTCGCCTTTCAGTTCAAAGCCCGAGGAAAGCACTTTGCTGAAGGCGATGATCCGTGCTTCGGGCANCGGCACCTCCTCCACGATCTCCTCCATCACCACCTCGGCCACCGGTTCGGCTTTGACCTCGTGCTCATTGATGTGCGGCGCGATGATCAAGGCCACGATCGAGGTCAGCTTGATCAGGATGTTCATCGAAGGACCGCTGGTGTCCTTGAAGGGATCGCCCACGGTGTCGCCCGTAACGGCGGCCTGGTGCGGGGCACTGGGCTTGTCGGCCTTGTGCTTGTAGTACATGGTGCCGTCGATGTCCACGCCCTTCTCGAAGCTCTTCTTGGCATTGTCCCATGCGCCACCGGCGTTGTTCTGGAACATGCCCATGAGCACGCCGCTCACGGTGATGCCAGCGAGCAATCCACCGAGTGCCTCAGGACCTGCCAGGAAACCGACCAGGATCGGGGCGAGCAGGGCCAAGGCGCCCGGCGCGATCATCTCCCGGATGGAAGCCTGGGTGCTGATGGCCACACACTTCTCGTANTCCGGCTTGGCCTTGCCTTCCATGATGCCGGGGATCTCGCGGAACTGGCGACGCACCTCCTTCACCATGTCCATGGCGGCTTTGCCCACCGCGCTGATGGCGAGGCTGCTGAAGAAGAAGGGGATCATGCCACCCACGAACAACATGGCCAGCACGTCGGCCTTGTAGATGTCGATGCCGCTGATGCCGGACATGCCCACGTACGCGGCGAAGAGCGCGAGGGCGGTGAGTGCTGCGGAGGCGATGGCGAAGCCCTTGCCCGTGGCGGCGGTGGTGTTGCCCACGGCATCCAGGTTGTCGGTGCGCTCACGCACTTCCTTCGGCAGGCCGCTCATTTCGGCAATGCCGCCAGCGTTGTCGGCGATGGGACCGAAGGCGTCGATGGCCAACTGCATGGCGGTGGTGGCCATCATACCGGCGGCCGCAATGGCCACACCGTACATGCCGGCGAGCGCGAACGAACCCCAAATGCCAGCCGCAAGGATCAGGATCGGCAACACGGTGCTTTCCATGCCCATGGCAAGACCACCGATCACGTTGGTGCCGTGGCCCGTGCCGCTCTTGCGCACGATGCTCAGCACCGGGCGACGGCCCATGCTGGTGTAGTACTCGGTGACCATGCTCATGAGCGTACCCACGACGAGGCCGAGCATGATGGCCCAGAACACGTTCATGCTGGTGATCTCGGTGGTAACACCGCCGCGCACGAACTGCATCGTTTCTGGCAGCATCCATTGGATCAGGGGGTAGCTGGTGATGGCCATGAGGATCATGGCGCCCCAGTTGCCCTTGTTCAAGGCGGCCATCACGCTGTCACTGTCCTTGTTGATCTTCACGAAAAAGGTACCGACGATGCTGAAGAGCACCCCCAGACCCGCGATCACCATGGGGAGCAGGATCGGGGCCATGCCACCGAAGTTGTCGGAGCTCACCACCTCGCGGCCGAGCACCATGGTGGCGAGCATGGTGGCCACGTAGCTGCCGAAGAGGTCGGCGCCCATGCCGGCCACGTCGCCCACATTGTCGCCCACGTTGTCGGCGATGGTGGCGGGGTTGCGTGCATCATCCTCGGGGATGCCGGCCTCCACCTTGCCCACGAGATCGGCGCCCACGTCAGCTGCTTTGGTGTAGATGCCACCGCCCACACGGGCGAAGAGCGCGATGGATTCTGCACCGAGGCTGAAGCCCGCGAGCACTTCGAGGCATTGCATCATGCTGTCGCCATTCACCATGCCGTCGGTGACGTACATCTTGAGGAAAACGATGAAGAGCGTGCTCAAGCCCAACACGGCCAGACCGGCCACGCCGAGGCCCATCACAGTGCCTCCGGTGAAGCTCACGCTAAGGCCCTTGGCCAGGCTGGTGCGCGCTGCCTGGGTGGTGCGCACGTTGGCCTTGGTGGCGATGCTCATGCCGATCCAACCCGCAAAGGCGCTGAAGAAGGCACCGATAAGGAAGGCGATGGCGATGACCCAATCGGTGTGCGTGGCCACGGCCTCGAGCTCGGCGCTCCAGGCCAGCAGCACGGCGGCGATCACGGCGAACACGCCAAGCACTTTCCATTCGGCCTTGAGGAAAGCGCTGGCGCCACGGGCGATATAGCCCGCGAGCTCCTTCATGTTGGCATCACCGGCATCCTGCTTGTTCACCCACATGGCCTTGCCGATCATGACCACCAGGCCCACCAATCCCATCAGGGGGATGTAGTACATCAATTCACTTCCCATCTCGTGTTATGTCTTTGTGTCTCAGCGCCTTTCGCCACAGCGACGTCCAGCGGGGGCGCGAAAATAGCAAACGGGAGGGAACTCCATGGCCTGAGTCAGTTGCTCCACGTTCGGTCCACCAAGGAACCAAATAAGGAAGAGGCTGTCGGTTTCGTTCACCTTCTGGGGCCGTTCCCGATGTGCATGTATGAGATACACCCTACCCATCGTCTTCCTCTGCTTCTTCACTTCGATCCGCTCACAGGACCACACCTTGACCTGGGAGGAAGAACTCCCGATCGGATCCAGCTATGTGCTAACGGATGTCATGTTCCCCATGTTCATGGACACCACATCGGGCACTGGCATCACATGGGACTATTCCGATATCAACCTGAGTTCTACCACCACCACGACCCAGATCGTGGACCCCGAAGACACCCCCAATGGCGCAAGTTTCCCCTCTGCGTCCCATTGCACGTACTACTCCGGTTCGGGGGGATACTACTATGCGGAGCACACCAGTGCGAGCCATGTCGAGATCGGGCGACAACTCGGCTCCACGGTACGGATCTACCCTGACCCCTATATCCAGCGAGTGTACCCTATGGTGGTCGGTAGCACCCACAGCGATGAATACCGAACATCGGCAGTGGACTTCGGTACTACGGCGTGGTACACGGTGATCGGCTCAGGTTCACTGCTGTTGTCCGGGACGACCTACCCGAATGTGCTGCTCATGCGCTTCACCTCGGAGTTCTCCTATCCCATTACGAGCTATAAATGGATCGACGCCTCAACCGGCGCCACGTTGATGCTGCTCCGACCAGCGGACGTCGAAGTCGAGTACGGCTGGGCGCTCACCAACCTCGAGGTCGGAATGATCGAGCCTGAGGAGCCTCTTGAGGCGATCGTGGCCACCCTGACGGAAGGGAACGTGGCGATCCGCTACGCAAGTGAGATGACATTGACGTATTCGATCCTGGATCCCCGCGGACGGGAACTCAGTTCAGGGACGCTCACCCCCTCCTCGACCACCAAGCAAGCTATCCTGAACTTCCCCCCTGCATCCAAGGGACTCTACCTGGTCTCCTTGACCGATGGGCACCACCGGAAGACACTACGCTTCGTGGCGCCTTGACAAGGGCTCATACCGATCCAGGACACATCCGATCCCGCATTGGTGGATAGGGTACTGCGTGCTGTTCCCGCAAGCGGGATACAGGATCATCGGCATGTGTTCTCCGCACAGTTCGTCTGGAAGGCCCCGCCATGCAAGGACTTCCGCGTACGTCATGTGAACTTATGGCGGCGCATCATTGGGCGCCTCCTTTCAGGCGAACCAGTATCACTTCACCACGTACACCACCTCCTTCACCGCCTTCACCACGCGGGGCACGCTGGGGAGTGATGCATCGATGAGCGTGGGCGTGAAGGCGAGCGGCACATCGGCCTGGTTCACGCGGAGCACGGGGGCATCAAGGAAGTCGAAAGCATCTTTCTGCACGCGGTAGGCCACTTCGCTGCTGATGCTCGCGAAGGGCCAGTTCTCGTCCAACACCATCTGGTTGTCCGGATGGTAGATGGTGGTATCGCCACTGCCGGTGAGGTTCTCCACGTGGATGCTGTCCAAGGGGATGGGATCTCCCCGCAAGCTACCCTCGAAGGTGATGACGATCTGTGCCGTGAGCGCGGCGGGGAATGCGCTGAGGAGTGCAAGTGGCAGGTATCGGAGAAGCTTCATGTGCGTGATACCGCAATGTAAGCGCGTTCAGCAGGGACGGGGCCTTCTCCCTTAGCTTTGCAATACCCGCCACACGCGGACGAGTCATGAAGCTCGTCATCGACATGAAGGACAACAAGGCCGAACTCTTTCTCGAGTTCCTCAAGCCCCTTTCTTATGTGAAGGTGAAGCCTGTTCCTGTGGAGGAGTCCAGCGAGAAGGTCGCGATCATCGCGAGCGTGAAGCAGGCCGTGGAGAAAACGAAGCAGGTGAAGGCCGGGAAGCTGAAGGGGCGGCCCGATGAGGAGTTGCTCAATGAACCATAAGCCGCAAGGCGCACGACACCATGGAACGCAAGATCATCCTGCACATCGAAAAACTCCCCGAGGGCGTCTATTTGGCCACGTCCGATTCCGTGCAAGGGCTGGTGGCGCAAGGGCGCACCATCGCGGAGACGCTGGAGATCGCGCGCGACATCGCCAAGAAGCTGCTGGAAGCGCAGGCTCCGGGTTCTGAACAGCGGACCTTGGATTTCGGCGACCGGTTCGAGTATCCGCTGGTGGTGGGTCTGTGATGGGCAGGCTCGGCGGGTTCCGTTATCGCGACATCGTCCGGCGGCTGCGTTCGTTTGGCTTCGAGTTCCACCGGCAGGCCGCTGGCAGCCACGAGATCTGGCACAACCCCAGCACCGGCCGTTTCACCACCATACCGAACCATTCGGGCGACATGCCCGAAGGCACGTTGCGGGCCATCCTCAAGCAGGCGGATGTGGATGCGGAGGTGTTCCTGAAGGCGCGGTGAACTCCTGTTCGCTGTTCAGCGGACAGGGGTTCTCCTACTTCACCACATACATCACCTCCTTCACCGCCTTCACCACGCGGGGCACGCTGGGGAGCGAGGCATCGATGAGGGTGGGCGTGAAGGCCAGCGGCACGTCGGCCTGGTTCACACGGAGCACGGGGGCATCGAGGAAGTCGAAGGCGTCCTTCTGCACGCGGTAGGCCACTTCGCTGCTGATGCTGGCGAANGGCCAGTTCTCGTCCACCACCACCAGGCGGTTGGTCTTCTTCACGCTCTTGATGATNGTGGCNTGGTCCAGCGGGCGGATCGTGCGCAGGTCGATGACCTCGGCGCTNATGCCCTCNTTGGCCAGTTCCTCCGCAGCGGCCAGGGCCACCTTCATCATCTTGTTGAAGGAGACGATCGTCACGTCCTTCCCTTCGCGTTTCACNTCGGCCACGCCGATCGGCAGCAGGTATTCGCCATCGGGGATCTCGCCCTTGTCGCCGTACATGCGNTCGCTCTCCATGAAGAGCACGGGGTCGTTGTCGCGGATGGCGGCCTTCAGCAGGCCCTTGGCGTCGTANGGGTTGCTGGGGCTGATGACCTTGAGGCCGGGCACGTTGGCGTACATGGCCTCGAAGCTCTGGCTGTGCGTGGCGGCAAGCTGGCCGGCACTTCCGTTACCTCCGCGGAACACGATGGGCACGTGGAACTGGCCACCGCTCATCTGCAGCATCTTGGCCGCGTGGTTGATGATCTGGTCGGCCGCGAGGATGGCGAAGTTCCAGGTCATGTACTCCACGATGGGGCGCAGGCCGTTCATGGCGGCACCCACGGCGATGCCGCTGAAGCCCAGCTCAGCGATCGGCGTATCGATCACGCGCTTCTCCCCGAACTCCGCCAGCATGCCCTTGCTCACCTTGTATGCACCGTCGTACTCGGCTACTTCCTCGCCCATGAGGAACACGCTGGGATCACGACGCATCTCTTCGCTCATCGCCTCGTTCAAGGCCTCGCGGAACTGGACTGTACGCATGCTGGGAAAGATTCAGGGCACAAGGTTCAAGTTCCACGTTTCACAGAGGAGCGCGCGAACCTGATCAAGGCGGGGCGAAGGTAGCACGGCCTTCATTCCGATCATGTGGGGTCAACGACCTACCGNACTCGGCGGCTGGTGCCTAATTTCGCCGCTCCTACGCCAGCCCACAACGNGGCGCGCGTCCTGTTGAAGCTCCCATGAAGATCCTCGTACTCCTGAGCCAGGTGCCCGATACCACCGCTCGCATCGCCTTCACCAACGGCAACACCCAGTTCGATGCCAACGGTGTCACCTTCATCGTGAACCCGTATGACGAGTGGTATGCCCTGGTACGCGCCTTGGAGCTGAAGGAAGCGGCTGGTGCAGGCTCCGTGACCACCATCACCGTGGGCGGTGCCGATACCGAGGCCACGATCCGCAAGGGCCTGGCCATCGGTGCCGATGAGGCTGTGCGTGTTGATGCGCAGCCGAGCGAAGCCTTGCAAGTGGCCGAGCAAGTGGCGGCTTATGCCAAGGACAAAGGCTTCGATCTGATCCTGGCCGGCAAGGAGACCATCGACCACAACGGCGGCCAGGTGGGCGGCATGGTGGCCGAGCTGCTGGATCTGCCTTACGTGGCGCTGGCCAGCAAGCTGGATGTGGCCGCAGGCAAAGCCACCATCGAATGCGATGTGCCCGGTGGCGTGGAGGTGGTGGAAGCCCCGCTCCCTTTGGTCCTGAGCGCGGCGAAAGGCATGGCCGAACAACGCATCCCCAACATGCGGGGCATCATGGCAGCACGTACGAAGCCACTGACGGTGGTGCCCGCGGCTTCCACGGACAACGTGGCCGGCACCACGGCCTTCGAGCTTCCTCCGGCAAAGGGGGCAGTGAAGATGATCCCCGCCGACGAGGCCGGAAAGCTCATTGAACTGCTCCACACCGAAGCCAAAGTGATCTGATGAGATGTGGTGGTCATTGGTTGCGAGTCAAGCACGCGACCCCAGCCTGTCCACCAACAACCGACATGTGATCCTAACGAACACGAACGACTTTACGGCCAACGGGCCATACCGAAAATAGACCTCAGCATGAGCGTTCTCGTATTCATCGACACCCGGGGAGAGAAGATCCCGAAAGCCGCACAGGAAGCGGTGACCTACGCCAGCAAGCTCGCCGGCAAAGCCGTTACGGCCATCACCTTCGGTGGGGCGAGCGGCCTGGAGAACCTGGGCGCTCATGGAGCGGCCAAGGTGATCGTGGCGCGCGGCGTGCATGCCGTGGATGGCCAGCAACTGACCAAACTCGTGCTGGATGTGGTGGCCAAGGAAGGCGCCAACACCATCGTGTGCGTTCACGACGGTACGGGCAAGAGCGTGGCACCGCGGCTGGCCGCGAAACTGAAGGCCGGTCATGTGGCCGGTGCGCTCGGCCTGCCCGAAGGGGATAAGTTCAAGCGTAATGTGTTCAGCGGCAAGGCGCAGGCCTGGCTACAGGTGACCAGCGCCAACAAAGTGATCAGTCTGATGCCCAATTCCATCCCCATCGCGAAGGATGGTGGCGTGGCGACCGTGGAGGAGTACAATGGCGACCTTGGCCCGGCACGGATCACCGTGAAAGAGGTGCGCAAGGCAGGTGGCGGTGTGCCATTGCCCGAGGCCGAACTGGTGGTGAGCGCCGGCCGCGGAATGAAAGGCCCCGAGAACTGGGCCATGGTGGAGGAACTGGCCAAGGAGCTCGGTGCCGCGACGGCCTGCAGCCGCCCGGTGGCCGATATGCACTGGCGCCCGCACCATGAGCATGTGGGGCAGACCGGTGTGGCCATCCGCCCGAACCTGTACATCGCCATCGGCATCAGTGGCGCCATCCAGCACCTGGCCGGGGTGAACCAGAGCAAGGTGATCTGTGTGATCAACAACGATCCGGAGGCCCCCTTCTTCAAAGCGGCTGATTACGGGATCGTGGGGGATGCCTTCCAGGTGCTTCCCAAGCTGATCGAGGCGGCGAAGAAGCTGAACGCCGAGCGGTAGCGCTCAGTTGTCCGGTTGTTGGTTGGCAGGCTGCGGCCATCGCACGCTCGACGCACAACCAACAACTGATAACTACCCCCTATCTTCACGGCCCCGCCGCGCATGGACAAGGTCGAGCTCCGTTTCCTTCGGATCACATACAGCCATACCCACGCAGGGGCCTACGCACTGATGCTGTGCGAAGTGGAGGGCGACCGCCGCCTGCCGATCATCATCGGTGGTGTGGAGGCCCAGGCCATCGCCATCCAGGTGGAGAACATCAAACCGGCCCGCCCGCTCACCCACGACCTGTTCAAGAACCTGGCCGACACGCTCTCCATCAACCTGAAGGAGGTGATCATCAGCGATCTTGTGGAAGGTATCTTCCACGCGAAGCTCATCCTGGATCAGAACGGCCAGGTGGTGGAGGTCGATGCCCGAAGCAGTGATGCGATCGCCTTGGCCTTACGTTTCGATTGCCCGATCTCGACCTACGAGTTCATCCTCAGCGCGGCCGGCATCAAGAAGGATGATGGAGAGGAGGAGGGCGATGAGGGCAAGCCCCGAACGAAGATCGAGAAGGGCGCCGACGCCATGTCCGTGGAGGAATTGCGCACCAAGTTGGAAGAAGCCCTCGATAACGAGGACTACGAACGGGCCTCGAAGCTCCGGGACGAGATCAAGAAGCGCGAAGGGACCAACTGAGCCGGAGTCAAGCCTCAAGCGACAGGACCCAAGGATCAAGAGGCAAGGCGCACGGTTGAGGGACGAAGGGTGAAAGAGCGAAGAACGAAAGGCGAAGACTCAAGTCGCAAGGACCAAGCGTCAGCGGGATCCTTCTGAGCGAGGTGCCTCTTCCGCTGTTCGGGTGCGCATGGTAACGAAATACACGACCGCGCCGACACCTACGATCACCAGGCTGCCCACGGTGAAGGCCGGTTTAGCATAGAGCAGATTCAGGCAGAAGCCCAGTGCACAAGCGATGTAAAGCGCCGGGACGAACGGATATCCGAAGGCTTTGTAAGGCCGCTCCACCGTCGGTTCGCGGCGACGGAGGATGAAGATGCCCCCGATGGTCACCACATAGAACAACAGGGAGGCGAAGGTGGCGTAGTCCAGCAGGTCGCCGTAAGTGCCGCTGAAGCAGAGTGCGCACGACCAGATGCACTGTACCCACAAGGCCCATTGGGGCACCCCCTTGCCACTGAGCTCACCGGCTTTCTTGAAGAANAGCCCCTCCCTNGCCATNGCGTAGTACATCCGTGGGCCTGTGAGCACATAGCCATTGATGCAGCCGAAGGTGCTGACCATGATGAGGATGGCCATGACCGAAACGGCAGTAGGCCCCATGATCACCTCGGCGGCGGCGGTGCCCACACGGTCCGCCTCGGCGTGCATGATGGCCTGGTTCGGCAGCAAGGCCAGGTAGGTGATGTTGGCCAGCACGTACAGCGCCGTGACCATGAAGGTGCCCAAGGCCAGGCTGCGCGGGATGTTNCGCTGCGGCNCCTTGATCTCGCCGGCGATGAAGGTGACGCTGTTCCAACCGTCGCTGCTGAAGAGGGAGCCCACCATGGCCGCACCCAAAGCGCTCAACAGGGCCAGACCCGTGAGCGGACCGNTGGCACCTTCCTTCGATGTGGTGAACGCCTCCCAACCCTGTGCGAAGTTCGTTGTGAGCACATCGGNACCAAGACCGACCGCCAGGCCGACGACGATGAGGGCGAGCACCGCGATGATCTTCGCGGTGGTGAAGACCGTGGTGAAGGTCTTGCTGCTCTCCACGCCACGGGTATTGAACAGGGTGAGCAGGATGATCGCTGATACCGCATGGACCTGCGCCCCGCTCACCTTCAAGAAACCGAGGTCGATCAGGATGTTGGTCGGTGAAAGGACCGGGAAGAAGACCGCACTGAACTTCGCGAAGGCCACGGCCACGGCCGCGATGATCCCCGAAGTGATCACGGTGAAGGCCGTCCACCCGTATAGGAAGGCCGTGAGTTTCCCGTAGGCGCGCTGCAGATAAACGAACTGGCCACCGGCCTTGGGCATCATGGCCGCCAACTCGCCATAGCTCAATGCCGCCAGCACGGTCAGCACCCCAGCGACCACCCACGCGGTCAGCATCCATGCCGGTGAACCCAGGTCGCGCAGCATGCCCGCGCTCACGATGAAGATGCCCGAACCGATCATGGAGCCGGCCACGAGCATGGTGGCGTCCCAGAGGCCGAGGGAACGATGGAACTGGCTCATCCGGCGACCTAAAGGCCCTTCTGGAGCTTGCTGTGCTTCTGTCCGTAGGCGAAGAAGATCACCACGCCGATGGCCATCCAGATGATCAGGCGGATCCAGGTATCCGTCGGCAGGAAGGCCATTTGGGCCAGGCAGATCAATGCGCCGAGGATGGGCACCAAGGGTACCAGCGGTGTGCGGAAGGGGCGTGGCATATCCGGACGGGTGCGACGCAGCACGATGATCCCCAGACACACGATCACGAAGGCGAGCAGGGTGCCGATGCTCACCAGTTCGCCCAGCAGGCCGATGGGGAAGAGCCCAGCGACCACGGCCGCCACCGATCCGGTGAGCATGGTGGTGACGTGAGGGGTCTGGTACTTGGGGTGCACTTTGGAGAACACCGGAGGCAGCAGCCCGTCGCGGCTCATGCTGAAAAAGATGCGCGGCTGACCCATGAGCATCACCAGGATCACGGAGCTGAGGCCCGCGATGGCGCCGATCTTGATCAACGGCGCGAGCCAGGCCAAGGCACCGCCCGCCGAATCGATGGCCAGGGCGATCGGGGCTGGCACGTTGAGCTTCTCATAATGCACCATGCCGGTCATCACGGCGGCGGTCACCACATACAGGATCGTACACACCAGCAACGAATACAGGATGCCCTTCGGCATGTCCTTCTGTGGGTTCTTCGCTTCCTGGGCCGCCGTGCTCACCGCATCGAAACCGATGTAGGCGAAGAAGATCACACCCGCCCCCGCCAGGATGCCCTGCCAGCCGAAGCGCGAGACGCCCGTTGCCGCATCGGTGACCCGCTCCGGGATGTACGGGAACCAGTTCGCTGTTTCCACATAGGCCATGCCGAAGAAGATGAAGAGCAGGATCACCGCGATCTTGATAAGGACGATGATGTTGTTGAAGCTGGCCGATTCGCGGATGCCCCGCACGAGCAACCAGGTCATCAGCACGATGATCAGCACCGCCGGCAGGTTGATGATGGCGCCGGTGGCGTGCCAGCCCGCATGGTCATGTGCGAAGGGCGCGGAGGTGAGCGCNGCGGGCATGTGGATCCCGAAGCCTTCGAGGAAACTCACCACGTAACCGCTCCAACCCACGGCCACGGTACTGGCGCCGAAGAGGTATTCCAGGATCAGGTCCCACCCGATGATCCAAGCGAGGAACTCGCCCAAGGTGGCGTACGAATAGGAATAGGCGCTCCCACTGATCGGCAGCATTGATGCGAATTCGGCATAACACAGGCCGGCGAACAGNCAACCCAGGCCCGATACGATGAAGGANATGGTGAGGGCCGGCCCCGCATGGTTGGCCGCTGCGGTGCCCGTGAGCACGAAGATGCCCGTACCGATGATGGCGCCGATGCCCAAGGCCACGAGGTTCGTCGCGGTGAGCGTGCGCTTCAGCGTGTGCTCCCCTTCGGCGTTCCCNGTCTTCAACAATTGCTCGACCGACTTGGTCGCAAAGAGCTTGTTCGCCATGGTGTGGGTTCGGATACGGCCCCAAGATGGGGCTTTGACCGCACACCGCCAAAGACGGGAGCATGGGGTTATCGCTTCTTGTCATCCTCCATATCAACCACAGCGGACACGGAGCGAACGGAGAATGCCATTGCGACAAGCACCTCCGGATGGAAGGAGGCCACTGAGGCGGCCGCCGGCCGCAACACGGTGGGTATGATCCGCCCACCCGAATGGTTCCTTCGCTGTGTGCGCAGTGGTGAAGAACAAGGGGCGATCACCCTGGGGGGTGCATCAACCCGTACCGGTTCACGCTATGTTCGCAGCGCATGCGCCCAGACGAGACCCGGATCCTTCGTTCGTTCAGTATGGGGCGCGTGTTGTTGCCCGTGGTGATCGGTCTATCCATCACCGGCCTGCTGCTCTGGCGCAACACCGACTGGAAGGCGCTCGAACGCGTGGAGTGGACCTGGTCCACCACCGGCTGGATGCTGCTCGCGGCCTTTAGCCTCTTCGTGCGCGATTATGCCTACATGGTGCGCATACGCCACCTCACCGACCAGCAGCTCACGTGGTGGCGCAGTTTCGTGGTGATCATGCTCTGGGAGTTCGCGTCGGCGCTGGCCCCCGGCCTTATCGGCGGCGGCTTCCTCTTCGCCATCCTGATCCTCACCCGCGAGGGTGTGGAGGCCGGTAAGAGCATCACCATCATCACCTTCACTTCCTTCCTCGATGGCATCTTCCTGGCCGTGATGGCCCCGGTGGTGTACTTCCTCGTGGGCCGCGAAGCCCTATTCGCCGGGGTGGACACCGGAACGGGACCTTGGGACACCGGCTTCTTCGTCTGGTTCTGGACGGTCTATTTCGGGATCCTGGGCTACAAGCTCTTCGTGGGCTATGCCCTCTTCGTGAACCCCACCTTCGTGAAGCGGGCACTGGTGGGCATCTTCTCTGCACCGCTCCTCCGGCGCTGGCGACGCGGCATGGTCACCACCGGCGACCAGTTGATCACTGCGGCCAATGGCCTGAAGAAACGGGGCTGGTCGTATTGGTGGCCGGCCCTGATCGCCACCTTCCTATCGTGGATGGCGCGGTACTCCATCGTCAACTGCATCCTCCATGCCTTCCACCCCCACATGGATTTCCGCAACGATGCGGTGATCTATGGGAAACAAGTGATCATGGGGATCATCGTGCTCCTCAGCCCCACCCCCGGGGGCAGTGGCCTGGCCGAGTTCATCTTCAACGACTTCCTCGGCATGTTCATCGCCACCGGGCTGGCCCCCGCCTTGGCCCTGCTTTGGCGGTTGATGAGCTATTACCCCTACATCCTGGTCGGGGTGATCCTACTGCCCCGGTGGATCCGCAGCCGGGTCATTTCTTCGGGCGGGGAGCAGCCTTGATCGGCACTTCCTCCTACTTTCACGCACCACCAACCCCATCGCATGGAACGTTTCACCGGGCTCATCGGCATCCTCCTGATCCTCGGCCTGGCCTTCCTGGCCAGCAACAACCGCAAGGCCATCAATAAACGGCTCGTGATCAGCGGCCTGTTGCTGCAGACCACGATCGCCCTGCTGGTGATGAAGGTGCCGGTGATCACGGCCTTCTTCCAATGGCTCGGCAAGGGCATGGAGAAGATCGAGCACTATTCCCGGCAGGGGGCCTCTTTCGTGTATGGCGGGATCATTGCCCAACAACCCGATGGCAGCATGGGCAACTATTGGGGGGGGGGCTTCGTGTTCGCCTTCAACATCACGGCCACGATCATCCTGGTCTGTGTGCTGGTGGCCATACTCTACCACATCGGCTTCATGCAACGCGTGGTATCGGTGATCGCCCGGGGCATGAACTTCATCATGCGCGTGAGCGGGGCCGAGGCCCTGAGCAACGTGGCCAGCGCGTTCGTAGGGCAGGTGGAGGCCCAGGTGATGATCCGGCCCTACCTGAAGGGCATGACCAAGAGCGAACTGCTCGCCAGTATGAGCGGTTCGCTTGCCTGCATCGCCGGCGGCATCCTCATCGTGTACGCGAACATGGGTGCTGCTGCCGGCATGGACCTTGCCCCGAAACTGATCACTGCCAGCCTGATGGCCGCACCCGGTGCATTGGTGATCAGCAAGATCGTGTTCCCGGAGACCGAGAAGAGCGAGACCATGGGCACCGTGAAGCTCGAGGTGAAGAGCACGTACACCAACGTGATCGATGCGATCGGCCACGGTGCTGGCGACGGCTTCAAGATCTCCATGAACGTGATCGCCATGCTCATCGGCTTCATCGCGCTCATCGCCCTGATCGATGGGATCCTCGGCTGGGCCGGGCACCTCTTCAGCCCCGACCTGCACCTGAGCCTGAACTGGATCTTCGGCAAGGTCTTCACCCCCTTCGCTTGGGCCATGGGCGTACCCATGCAGGATGTGAACAGCGTGGCCACCCTGCTCGGCCAGAAGCTCACCGTGAACGAGTTCGTCGCCTTCAAGAGCCTGACCGACAAGGCCGTGCCGGTGGTCACCGAGAAGGGCCTGCTCATCACCAGCTTCGCCATTTGCGGTTTCGCCAACTTCAGCAGCGTGGGCATGCAGATCGGCGGCATCGGCGAATTGGCGCCGGAACGAAGGGCCGACCTCGCACAACTCGGCCTCAAGGCCCTTTTCTGCGGCACGCTCGCCAGCTACCTCAGCGCCTCGATCGCCGGTATCATCATGTGACCGTTCGAGCCGGTGACCACCACACCAGTATCCCTTAACCGACCAATGCCCATGGACCCTCGCTCCCTCCCCATCCTGCCACTCCTGCTGGTCGCTGCGCAGGTCATGGGCCAGACCGCGCAAAAGCAAGTGGGCACCTCCTTCCAGCGCAGTTCGAAGAACATGACCGGCGATGTGTTCGCTGTGACGGCCGGTGTGCTTGTGAACAATACCGAGGGGGTGTTCCAGGTGGAGGATGACCTGGTGCCCAAACTGGTGCGCCTGGACCAGGGGATGAACATCGCCGAAGAGGTTCCACTGAAGGACATCCCCTTCGATGGTGTGACATGGACGGTCGTCACCTCCTTCGTGGTGAACGGTGACCTGCACTGCCTGCTCTCCTCCAATACGAAGAAGTCCACCGACTTCGCCATCGGCCAGGTGGACACCCGTGGCACACTCGCGGTGAACACCTTCCGCCGCGTGGCCAGCAGTGGGATCCCCTTCCAGAACAACCCCACGAACACGCTGCCCTACCGTCCCTTGCCCGACCCGATCCTGTTCTCCCAGGGCCTACAGTTCGTGCTGAATGAACGCATCGTGGCCGCTCCGGATGGTGAGCACTTCCTGATCAACACCCTCACCGCCGATGGCAAGGGCAACAAGCGGTTCTGGTTCTCCTACCTCGACCGGGAATACACGGAGCTTTGGAGCGGGATCGCGGAACTCCCCTACCCCGATGCACCCAGCCGCTTGCACCAGATCAGCCTGGCCAATGACGGCACCATACANCTGCTGGCCTACGTGTTCCCTTGCGGAGATGAAGAACGCAAGGCCGACAAGTTGTGCCACGAATTGCACCTGACCACCTTGAGCGATCGCGGTAGTACCGTGCGCGATCTGCTGGTCGAGAAGGACTTCGTTTCCACGGCGCGGATGTGCGAACGCACCGACGGCCGTGTTTCGTTGGCCATCCGGTATGGCGCGCTCACCGGCCAACCCGGCGTGGTGCTCACCTTCGACCCGGTGGACCCGAAGCTGAAGACCACACCCGTAGCGGACCAACGCCTTCCCTCGATCCGCAAGACCCGCTTGATGGCCTATGGGGCGATCGAGGACGGTGCCCGGAAGANCACCGTCTCACGTACGGCCAAGGTGCCCAACGAAGTGGTGGCGATCATGCCCGGCTGGAANGAGGGTGTGGTGGTGGTGGAGACCTTCCTGGAANCGAATTACCAGATACCGATGGGCGAAGCGATCGCGATACGTCGGCTGGCAGGGGATGTGCGCACNAGCCTNATNGGCGCCAACGATACGATCCAGTGGCANCACATCGCCGAACGCGCTTTCATGACCACGGCCGGGCAGTCGTACGATGGTGTGCATGCGCATCTGCATGACAAAGGGATCACCCTGTTGTATGACCAAACACCGCACGGGTTGACCGCCATCGATAAGTCCGGAGAGGACCCGACCACCGATGAGGCTGATAAGAAGGGAAAGAAGGACAAGGTGATGGCGCCGAAAGAGGCCGGTGTGTTGCGTGCGCTCACCCTGGACCCCAGCGGTGGTGTGGTGGCCGCAGGCACGGTCCTCATCCATCCCGATGGTTTCATCCCCTGCCCGATCGGTGCGGTCCCCGGCACGGATGGCACCTACGTGGTGAAGACCTTCGACCGACGCACCGGATATGCCTTCGCGCGGTTCAATGCACTGTCGGTCGGTGAATAGGTCGATGTCGCATCGGGGCTGTTGATCACTTTGGCGCACGCCGCCGATGCGCGGTCCGGGGCGCTTCTACTTTTGGCCCCAGCCCATGGAAGCCAGGGAATACCGCGCCATTCCGATCAAGATCCAGCGGTACTTGCGCACCTGGCTGGAACGGGTGCGCCGGTCGGTGTGGAACAGCCAGGCCAAGAATTTCGTGCTGCTGGCCCTCCCCTACCAGGTCAGTGCGGTGCTCACCGCCCTGATCGCCGTGGGGTACACCAAGCTCTTCCAGCTGGCGCAAAGCTGGAACCACGAGCTGGTGGACGCGAACCCCCGCATGATCCTGCTCACCGCGCCGGTGGCCTTCGTCACGAGCTGGTGGCTGGTGCGGTTCTTCAGCCCGATGAGCGGTGGCAGCGGGATCCCCCANTTGATGGCCGCCGTGGAGGTGGCCAGGGACGAGGAACGCAACGATGGCAGTTGGCGCTTCCTCAACGTACGCATCATCCTGGTGAAGATCGCCTCCTCCATCGCCATGGCCTTCGGTGGTGGTGCCATCGGGCGTGAAGGCCCCACCCTGCAACTCGCCGGCAGCGTGTACCGCACCGTTCACAAGTTGCTCCCCCCCTTCTGGCCGAAGGTGAGCCGCAAGGTGATGATGATCACCGGCGGCGCGGCCGGCCTGAGCGCGGCCTTCAACACCCCGCTCGGCGGGATCGTGTTCGCGATCGAGGAACTCACACGCACGCATATCGCCAAATTCCGCACGGCGGTATTGAGCTCGGTGATCCTGAGCGGGATGACCTCCCAAACGATCCTTGGCCCCTACCTGCTCTACGGNTACCCCAAGGTGGCCACCGTTGGNCCCTCCTTCATGTACAAGCTACTTGCCATCAGTGCGGTGTGCGCGTTGTTCGGGGTGGGTGCGAGCAGGATGCTGCTCCTATTGGACCGCATCCGACGTTCCATTCGGCAGTGGTTGCCGCAACTGCTCTTCGTGCTGGCCCTCTCCTTCGCCTTCGCGGGCCTGGTGCTCGCCTTCGGAACATTCTCCCTCGGCAGTGGTGATCGGCTCCTGGACGAATACCTCTTCGCAGCACAGCCCGAACCACATTGGAAGGATGCCGTTGGCCGAATGCTCGGCTCGGTGGTGACCATGGGGGCCGGTGGTGCGGGAGGCGTGTTCGCCCCCGCCCTCTCCGCCGGTGCCGCCATCGGTGGGCTCTTCGGCCATTGGTTCGGCGAGGACCGCGGCGAACTGAACATGATGATCCTGGGGGGCATGTGCGCCTTCCTCACCGGGGTGACCCGCAGCCCGTTCACCAGTGCGATCCTCGTGCTGGAGATGACCGACCGCCACAGCGTGATCTTCCAGTTGATGTACGCCAGTATGATCGCCTCGGTGGTGGCCCACACCCTGGACAAGAAGAGCTATTACGAACGCATGAAGAACCGCCTGCTCGATGCGGTGCCCGGCCTTCGGCGACCAACACCGGCCGAAGAAGAGGAGTNCGAGTGAACGTTCATGGCTTATCAACAGGAACCCGCACCCCGCTGGTGCCAGTAACTTCGCCACCGACCCATGCAACAGTATCTTGAACTGCTCCAGCACATCCTGGACCACGGCACGCGCAAGACCGACCGTACCGGTACCGGCACCATCAGCTGTTTCGGCCACCAGATGCGCTTCGACCTGGCCGAAGGCTTCCCGATGGTCACCACGAAGAAGCTCCACCTCAAGAGCATCATCCACGAACTCCTGTGGTTCTTGAAAGGCGACACCAACATCAAGTACCTGCAGGAGAACGGTGTGCGGATCTGGGACGAGTGGGCCGATGCGAACGGCGACCTGGGCCCGGTGTATGGCTACCAATGGCGTAGTTGGGCCACCCCCGATGGGCGCACCATCGACCAGATCAGCGAGCTGGTGGCGATGATCAAGAAGAACCCCGATAGCCGCCGCTTGATCGTTAGCGCCTGGAACCCGGCCGATGTGCCGAACATGGCCCTGCCTCCCTGCCATTGCCTCTTTCAATTCTACGTGGCGGATGGCAAGCTGAGCTGCCAGCTCTACCAACGCAGCGCGGACACCTTCCTCGGCGTTCCGTTCAACATCGCGAGCTATGCCTTGCTCACACTGATGATCGCGCAAGTGTGTGGATTGAAGCCCGGCGAATTCGTTCACACCTTCGGCGATGTGCATCTGTACAACGACCACATCGAACAGGCGAAGCTGCAGCTCACGCGCCAGCCACGACCGCTGCCCACCCTGGAGGTCGACCCGAACGTGACCGACCTGTTCGACTTCCGCTTCGAGCACTTCGCACTGAAGGACTATGACCCGCACCCACACATCAAAGCTGTCGTGAGCGTATGATCGTCTCGGCCATCGCCGCCGTGGCACAGAACGGCATCATTGGCAACAAGGGCGACCTGCCCTGGCACCTGCCCGACGACATGCGCTATTTCCAGCGGATCACGAAGGGACACCATGTGATCACCGGACGCAAGAACTACGAGAGCATTCCGGCGAAGTACCGCCCGCTGAAGGACCGGGTGAACATCGTGGTGACGCGGAACGCACGGTACGATGCACCAGGAGCCATCGTGGTCGACTCCCTCACGGCCGGCCTCGAGATCGCCCATCTGGCCAATGAGCACGAGGTCTTCATCATCGGCGGTGGGCAGATCTATCGAGAGGCGCTTACCATGCGGCTCGTGGACCGACTGTACCTCACCTTCGTACACGGCGATGTGGAAGGGGACACCCTGTTCCCCGCTTTGGATGCCGCGGAATGGGAGGAGGTGGAGCGGATCAGGCATGAGGCGGATGAACGACACGCCCACCCATTCAGCTTCGTGGTCTGGGAACGGATCGTTTGAACCCTCCTGGAACAGGTGCGATCAAACCCTGGGCCGGGTAGGCCGTCCTACCGGCACGAACACGATACCATGAGAAGCCCCAAGCCCCTCCTGTTACTTGCTTTACTGCTCCTTGCTGCTTGCCGAAAGGAGAAGGAGACAGACCCGATCGACCTGGACTTCAGCAGTGCAAGCGATAACGCCCGCGCGGAGGATGCCTTCAACGACATCCTGGCACAGGTGGATAAGGCGGTGGATGACAACGGCCTGCGGGAAGCCTGCGACCCCACGGTGACCTTCGACACCCTGAGCACCCCCCGCACGATCATGCTCGACTTCGGTACGGAGAATTGCACGGCCAACAATGGTCGGTTGCGCCGTGGACGGATCATGGTGAGCTACACCGGGCGCTACCGGGAAGTGGGCACCGTGATCACCATCACCCCGCAGAACTACCACGTGAACAACAACCTGGTGGAAGGGAGCAAGACCGTGACCAACCTGGGGCCGAATGAAGCCGGACATCTGCAATACAACGTGGTGGTGAACGGCACCTTGACGGCGGCGGATGGATCCTGGACCGCGACCCACTCCGCTCAGCGCACGCGCACCTGGATCGAGGGGCAGGATACCGCCCCCCTGAGCGATGACGTGTACCTGATCACCGGCAATGGCAGTGGTGTGAACCGCAACGGAGTTGCGTACACCGCGGCCATCACCACTGCGTTGCGTGTCGCGCTCAATTGTCCGTTCATCACACAGGGCGCCGTCACGATCACCCCCGCTAACCGCCCTCCAAGGATCATCGACTATGGCACTGGCGCATGCGATGCGAACTTCAGTGTCACGGTGAACGGCCAGACCTTCAACGTCACGATCGGGTAGTGGATCCGGGCGTTCCGCGAAGCCATTGGTGAACGGACCGGTGGCTTCGTGCGTTACGGCCTGGTGATCCGGGGCCGCACGTGATCCCCTCCCAGGCTGGGCCATCCCCCCTTGTGGCGACCGAACTGTTCGCCACACCCCTTGCCGCCCATCACCTTCCCCTTGTGGACCGCTCCAGCACGGCCATAGTTTCGTTGTAGGCCGAGAAGGCACCACAACCAACGGAGGAGGCGTGGAACAGGTGAAGCAAGGATCCCTCGGGACCCGGCGCAACGAGGCCATTGATCGTCCGATGAACTACTTCCAGCGCGTTCCGATCCGGTACCGCACCATCCTGATCACGGCCGGTGTACTCGCCACCCTTTTCCTCTTCCAAGCATACATGCACCATTATGCGTATGCCGAACTGAAGGACATGGGCCTGTTCAATTGGTGGCGTGAAGGGCCAGTGCCCTATCTCAACTTCCTTTTCTGGGCCTTGCTCTGCCCCCTTGTCTATTCGATCCTCAAGCGCTGGCCCTTCCAGGATGGTCCACTTCTGCGGGCCATCCCCATCCACATCGGCTTCAGCCTGGTCATTGCATCGATCCACGAGGTGGTCACCTCCGCCATCTACTATGGCATCCTCCACCAGATCGGCGATTTCGACTTCACCGACCCCGACCACCGGACCTGGGCCATTCATTCATTGGCCCCCGGCATCTTCTCACGTACCCTGGAGTATTGGGTGCTCATGGGTGTGTTGATCGCCTTGGAGAATGCCCGCCTGCAGCGCACCGAACACGAGCAGTTGCTCCGACTGCGGAATGAACTACAGATCAGCCAGCTCAACGCGCTGAAGAAGCAGTTGCAACCGCACTTCCTCTTCAACACATTGAACGGGGTGAGTGCTCTTGTCGGCCGCGATCCTGATGGGGCCAGACGGATGATCGGCAGGCTGGGCCATCTGCTCCGTGTCTCCTTGACCAGTGAACGCCAGCAAAAAGTGCAGCTGATGCACGAAGTGGACCATGTAAGCAACTACTTGGGTATCGAGGCTGTTCGTTTTCGGGACCGGCTTTCCGTGGTCTATGATATACCCGAAGAACTCGGTGAAGCGATGGTGCCCTCCATGATCCTGCAACCGCTGGCGGAGAACTCCATCAAACACGGTCTGGACACCCGTGATGAAAGCGTTCGGATCACCGTNNAGGCCCGGCNTTCCAACGGCGCAGTGATCCTTAGCGTGGTCGACGATGGGGGCGGCTGCCCGGATATGAAGCACGCCATGGGCCGCGGTGGCATCGGCTTACGCAATGTACGCGAGCGCCTGCATGGACTCTACGGGGATCGCGCNACCATGGATACCACATCGACCATCCTGGGTGGATTCCGCGTCGACCTCTCCATACCATTCGAACAAGGAACGACCAAACATGAAACGCACGCGCATCATCATCGTTGACGACGAACCAGGCGCTCGCGAACGCCTCGTTGAACTGGTGGGACAGGACCCCACGTTGGAGGTCGTGACGGAATGCCGTAACGGCGCTGATGCCGTCCTTGCCATCGCCAAACATAAACCCGACCTGGTGCTCCTCGATGTGCAGATGCCCCTGATGGATGGCTTTGAAGTGGTGCGGCGGATCGGCGCATCGCGCATGCCCATCACCATTTTCGTTACCGCCTACGATCAGTATGCCCTGAAGGCCTTCGATGTGAATGCCGTGGACTACCTGCTGAAACCATACGACGACATGCGGCTCCACGCGGCGATCGCCAAAGCGAAGAAGCTGATCGCCTTGAACACGAACGACAAACTCACGGGCCGACTCATGGACCTGGTGCGTGGCCATCTGCACCAGCAGAGCGAGTTCACCGAATCGTTCACCATCCGTGACAAGGGCCGCGACCAGGTCGTTCATGTGGACGACGTGCTCTNCCTTCGGGCCGAGGGGAACTACCTGAAGTTGGTCCTTGCCGATCGCAGTTTCCTCTATCGGTTGACGATGAACGCCATGGAGACCGAACTGGATCCCGGCCGCTTCCTGCGCATCCACCGAAGCTTCCTGTTGAACATCACGCACATCCGTAGCACCCGGTACAGCGGCAACAATGAGTTCATCTTCACCATGGCCAATGGAGAGCGTATCGTCAGCGGGCGCAGCTACAAGGAGCAGATCGCCANANCACTGACGGAGACCGAAGCCACCCACTGACCCGATCGTCGAACTCNGCATTCGATCCACTGGGCATGGCATTCGTGCTGCGACCCCAACGAAGCCTCCCGACGTGGACGGAATGGACCGCACCCATCCCGAACCGCACCGACCGTCCCGTCCACTGACCAGCGTGGAGGACCGCCCCGGTACATTGTTTCGCGGCCAGAAGCGTACCGACCGAGGAACGCGATAGCACATGCGCCAAGAAACCACCGAGGAGGTCGAGGAACTGCCAAGTATGGCGGGTTTGGTAAATTGGCGCAATGTGGTCGTATCCCACCAAGGAGAGTCCCTTGTTCTTCACCCCGAGGCCGCTACTGGAAGTAGCCTTCATCCCGGCATGCGGCTACTGAGCATGATCCGTGCCTATTTCAGGAGTTCCCCCGTGCCCATACGCACGGTGCTCCTGGCCGCAGGTCTGCTTTCCACGATCTTCGTGTTCACTTCCTTCATCGGGCGCACCCATCTGGGTACCAATCCCTCCGCATTCGACTGGTGGGTGCAGGCGCCGGGGCCGTTCCTGAACTTCTTCACCTGGGCCCTTCTCCTGCCTTTGATCAACCGGTGGGCCAAGCGGTGGTCGCTGAACACGCGCCCATTCTGGAAGCCGTTCACCCCGTTGTTCTCCTATGGGCTGTTGATGAGCATTGCCCACGAGTTGTTCACTACGGTGCTGTATATGGTCCTGCTGCATTACTCCGATCGAATGCCGTGGCGATCCGAGATGTTGGGTGGCATGCTGCTCACGGTCCCTGCCGGCTTCGTACAACGGTTCCTGGAATACTGGATGCTGCTGCTGTTGTTGCGGTACATGGAGGCCCGCCGCGAGATCCGCGCCGAGCAGACCCGTGTGCTCCAGCTCCAGAACGAACTGCAGACCACCCAGTTGTTGGCATTGAAGAAACAGTTGCAGCCCCACTTCCTGTTCAACACATTGAACACGGTGAGCGCGTTGATGGAGGAGGATCCCAAGAGCGCCCGGATCGTGCTATCCAAACTTGGACATCTCCTGCGGTCCACCTTGGATGAGGAGCGCAAGGAACGGGTGCCTCTGATCCACGAGATCGACCACATCGAGAACTACCTCGGCATCGAGACCATCCGTTTCAAGGACAGGTTGCAGGTGCAATACGACATCCCGGTGGAGTGCCAGAACGCNCTGGTGCCGGGCATGGTGTTCCAACCACTGGTGGAGAACTCCATCAAACACGGGCTCGATACGGTGAATGCGGAGGTGTGCATCCGGATCGATGCCCGTCGAGAAGGCCGTGACCTGATCCTCTCGATCAGGGACAATGGCCGCGGTTGCGCAGATGTGGCGCATGCATTGGCTCGAGGTGGTATCGGATTGCGGAACGTGCGCGAACGGCTTTCATTACTTCACGGCCCCAGCAGCCGATTTCAGGTCGCATCAGAGGGTGGAACGGGCTTTCATGTGATGATCACCCTTCCGTTCGAGACGAAGGAATGAACAGGAAATGAAGAACATCCGTACGCTGGTTGTCGATGACGAGCCCGCCGCCCGATCCCGCATCGTTCGTCTATTGAGCAATGATCCGGAGATCCGGATCGTGGCCGAGTGCCGCAACGGCCACGAGGCGCTCAATGCCATTCAGCAAGAACCGGTGGACCTGGTCTTCCTGGATGTTCAGATGCCCCAATTGAGCGGCTTCGATGTCGTGGAGAAATTCGCACCCGGCCAGATGCCATTCGTGGTGTTCGTCACCGCCCATGACCGTTATGCCACGAAGGCCTTCGATGTGCGTGCTGTGGACTACCTGCTGAAGCCGTACGATGACGACCGGTTCTATACTTCCCTGGCACGAGCGAAGGACTTCATCGAAATGCGGGAGAACAAGCGCCTGACCGGTAGGTTGATGGACCTGGTCCAGGACCATTTGAATACCCGACGCGAATTCACCCAGGTGATCGTGATCAAGGAAAAAGGTCGTGAGTTCCGCGTACCGGTCAAGGACATCCTCTTCATCCGGGCGGAAGGCAACTACCTCATCCTACAGACCAAGGCACGTCACTACCTCCTACGCATGACCATGAGCATGGTGGAGACCGAACTGGACCCCGCCGTATTCGTGCGTGTACACCGCAGCCACATGGTGAACATGGCGCATGTACGTAACACCCGGTACAGCGGCAACAACGAGTTCCTCTTCACGATGAGCAATGGCCAGCATGTGCTGAGCGGGCGCAGTTACAAGGAACATCTAAGCAAGCTGCTCAGCAGTTCGAACAGCGATTGACCGGAGCGGACGGGGTGGTCCGTTCAACCTGGGATGAAGGCGTACCTACGGAAGGCGGTCGTATCGGATATTTGTAAAAACGCCTCCATACATGCGCATCCCTACCCTCGTCCTCTGTGGCGGTATGGCCCTTGCCGCCGCCGCCCAGACCCCTCCTTTCGAACGCCATTTCACCATTCCCGGAGCATTGGAGATCCAAGGCGCCGATCGGGATGCCAACGGCAACTACTATATAGCGAACGAAACATCGGAGTCCGACATCCAGGTGACCGCGATCTCCCCTACCGGCGACCTGCTCTGGTCCAGGTCATTCCCGTACTTCAACGAGGAAGGCCTGTATGGCAATAGCATCGCCGTGGGTCCGGATGGCATCGTGGTGTGTGGCTTCACGATGGGATCGACCACCGCCAGCCGTGACGGCGTGATCCTACGGATCGGCCTTGATGGAAACCTGATCAGCTCCACCCGGATCGATGTGGAGGGGGACTCCAATGCCCTGCACTACATGTCGCGCACTGCTGACGGTTTCATCGCCTCAGGCCGTGGAGCAGGTGCCGGCAGCTACGACATGCTCCTGGCCAAGTTGGACAACGAGGGTAACATGCTTTGGTCAAAGCGGTTCGGCACCTCGGGTTGGGATTGGGGCTATGAGGCCAAACAGCTCGCCGATGGTGGTTACGCACTGATCGGCTACGGCGACGGACTCGGCACGGGCTTCTCCCCTTCCGGCTATCTGGTACGCACCGATGCCTTGGGCAATGAACTGTGGGCCCGCAGCATCAGCAGTGGCGGTGGCGTGGACGAGGCCTACACCGTGGTGGAAGGCACCAATGGCGACCTCTATGTGGGCGGGCGGTCCTTAGGCTTCATCACAGGCGACGTGACCGCATACATCACCAAGATCTCCAGCACTGGCAGCCACCTGTGGACCCGCAAGCTGCAGAACGGCATTGAGGCGTGGGAACTGCACCCAACCAGCAATGGCGGAGTTGCTTGGCTGGTGCATCCCCAGTACATTCCGGGGGGCGGCGGCGACTACGACATTGCCTTTGGAACCTTTGATGCCGACGGCAATGTGCTCACCTCCAACATGTACGGAGGCCCCGCCTCGGACAACGGCATGGTGTTCTTCCAAAACGATGATGGGGGATACTCCATCATCGGCATGTCCAACCCCAGCCTCACGGCGGATTTCATCGGCCTGCTGCTGGTGACCGATGCCAACGGGGATGTGGACTGCAACAACATTGACCTGGCCTTGAACTGGACGCCGGCCACCGCCATTGTTGCGCCCTTCACCAGCACCACCAGCTCGGGCTTCACTTCGTTCCCGTACAGCTTGAACCAGGCCGATGTGGCGGTGGGCCGGTCCAATCCGTGCTGTAATGAGGCCGCGGCCTTCAGCATGGCGCAGCAATCAGACCCTTACACATGGCAGTTCACCGATAATAGCATCGATGCCAACACCTACAACTGGGACTTCGGTGACGGCAGCACCAGCACCGAACCTTCGCCCTCGCACACCTATGCCGAGAATGGTGAGTACATCGTGTGCCTGACGATCACCGGCGACTGTAGCGAGGCCACCGCCTGCCAGACCATCCATCTCGGGGTTGGCATCGGTGATGTGGCCACCCGACCGGTCGGCCTGCACCTTTTCCCGTCGCCGGCCACCGACATGTTCATGGTACGCTCCGAAGGGGAGTCCATTGAGCAGGTGCAACTCTTCGGCAAGGACGGACGTCTTGTTGACGTGTTCGACCAACGGCGAAGCGCTTCCATGCTCGTATCCACGGCTCACTTGGCGGCCGGTCTGTACGTGGCCCGTGTACGAATGGCCGATGGCGCGGTACACCAGCTCCGTGTCATGGTCGCACACTAACGCACCAAGGCCCTGCATGGCGATGCCCCATGAACGCACCAACAGCCCCAGGCCCAGCGCACTCCGCTGGTGTGTGGGGCTGTTGGCGTTCCTGCTGCTGGTCGGGTCGTCCTCGGCACAGGAGGTGTGTGACAATGGCGTGGATGATGATGCCAACGGCCTGATCGACCTCAACGACACCATAGCTTGTCCATGCACCGTGCTTCCGCCGGCGACCAACCTGATCGCCAACGGCTCGTTCGAAGAGCAGACCTGCTGCCCAGGGCAACCCGGCATTGGAGTACCGAACAGCTTCGTGGATTGTGCAACGGGTTGGGTGGATTACCAGATCTCCGCCAGCGCCGATATCTACGACCCGTGCGGCTTCTTCCCATCAATGATCCCCCAACCAGTGCCCGATGGCGACGCAGTGGCCGGCATCGTTGTGCACACCTGGCCGGGTGGTGCGTCCTATGAATTCTTCACCCAATGCCTGGCCACACCCATGCTGGCCGGGCAGACCTACGAACTCGGGTTCAACGTTGCGGCGGTGCGTATGCAGTTCGGATTCATCGGTACCAACCCCATCAATTTCGGCCCGCTGGAACTGGCCATTTTCGGGCTGGACACCTGTCCCCCATTGCCCTATACCATGTACGACCCCGTGTGGGGGTCGCCCATGCCTGCGCAATACTGCCCCACGGAGCTCGGCTTCACCGAACTGGGTACGGTCACCTACAACCCGTCCAACAGTTGGGAGCCTGTCAACTTCACCTTTCAGCCCCCGTTCAATGTCGGTGCGATCATGATCGGACCGGCCTGTCCGATCCCACAGGACTACAACATGTGGGGGTCGAGCGAGCCCTATTTCTTCTTCGATGACTTCAGCCTGGTGAACGCCGAGGTGATGATCACCCACACCGGCAGCCCGTGTACGAGCGACCTGGTGCTCACCGCCTCACCGTACGACAACCCGCCGAACTCATACCAGTGGTTCCTGGATGGCGTGGCACTGGTGGGCCAGACAAACGACACCCTTCATGCCTCAGCACTTGGACTTGGCGAAGGGGAATACACCATGCGCCTGATCAGGCCCGACGGCTCCTGTGTGATGGCCCTGCATCCCATTGAAGTGGCCTATCCGGCACCCATGGCCTCGGTNAGNGCAACCTCCGGATGCGCCCCACTGAATGTGCAACTCACCAACAACACCGACCCCGCCCTGAGCGGAAGCGTTCAATGGGACCTGGGCGACGGCAACACCTCGAACGACAACAACCCGTTATACACCTACACCGATGCTGGCGTGTACGATGTCCGGCTCACCATCACCTCGGCGTTGGGCTGCACCATGGACAGCCTCTTTGAGGACCTGATCACCGTCCATCCCACGCCTCTGGCCTCTTTCGCTGCGGACACCACCGTCGGCTGCGTGGGTACCGAGGTGGGCTTCACCAACACCACCACACCCGTGGGCAATTATACCTGCAACTGGTCCTTCGGCGATGGCCAGATCATCCAGGGCGAATGTGACCCGCAGCATACCTATCAGAGTCCGGGCACCTACAATGTGATGATCCAGGTGGAGAGCGAATTCGGTTGTCAGGATGATCACACGATCAGTCAGATGATCCAGATCCTTCCCGTGCCCGAACCGGCCTTCTCCTATTCCGTGACCAGTGGCTGCGTTCCATTGGAAGTGCGCTTTGAGAATGAGTCACCGGACCTGAACACACAGACCGCAGCATGGGACCTGGGCAATGGTGAAACAGCGACAACGACGAACGCGATCACCTACTACGACACGCCCGGAGTGTACACGGTGGCGCTGACCATGACCAATACCCTGGGCTGTAGTGCGACCCATACCGTTCCGAACGCGATCAGCGTGTATGGCATTCCGCAGGTCACCTTCTTCGTGGAACCCGATTCGGGATGTGCACCATTGGGTGTGCAGTTCACCAATACCACCGATCCAGGCATGATCGGAGGCTGCGCTTGGGACTTCGGCGATGGCGCCACCTCGGGGGACTGTAGCACCGGCCATACCTATACCCAGGCCGGTACCTTCACCGTTTCGTTGACCGTGAATTCCCCGGCCGGTTGTGAAGGGGACACCACCCTGTACCACTTGGTGCATGTGGCTCCCTCTCCGACCGCCCACTTCACGTTCGGCCCCCAACCCACGGACCTCTACCATCCGGAGATCACATTCCAGGATGGCTCCAGTGCCGACGCCGTCAGTTGGCTGTGGCACTTCCCCCAGGGCACGCCGCAGACAGCCGCTTCCACCAGCGTGACAGTACGCTACCCCAACGAGAATGGCGACCGCTACCCCGCCACACTGACAGTGGCGAATGCGCATGGATGCACCGATACGCTGACCGTGATGGTCACCATCGACGGTGTACATGCCGTGTACGCGCCCAATGCATTCACCCCGGACGGTGATGGTGTGAATGCCGTTTTCCTCCCGATCATACGGGACGATATCGCCGAAGATCACGACCTGCGCATCTTCGATCGGTGGGGTGAGGAGGTCTTCCGGTCCACAGACCCCGAAAAAGGATGGGACGGAACCGTGGGTGGTGCGGAGCCCAAGACCGATGTGTATGTCTGGCGGTTGTTGTCGCGCAGCCAGGTCGATGGGGTCATGCGTGCGTACACCGGACACGTGACCGTACTTCGTTGACGGATCCACAACGCACTTAACCGACCACCCCGTCCATGCACGGGCCACTTGTGTGAAACACGACTTTGTTGCCTGAAATGCCGATCGACAAGTTGTTCCCCGCATTCCTACGACCGCTACTTACGCTGCTGGGCGGTTCCCTGCTCCATGCCCAGTCCNTTGCACAGCTCGAAGTGAACACCACTTTCACCCCCAGTGAACTGGTGAACAACATCCTCGTGGGCCAGGGGATCACGGTGAGCAACCTGACCTTCAATGGCACGCCGGGCAACACCGTCAACGACCAGATCGGTGCGTTCTACAGCGCCTCTTCCAACATCGGGGTATCCGATGGTATCGTGCTCTCCACCGGGCGGGTGGAAGGCGTGTCCGGATCGAACATGAATCCGAGCCTGACGCTGCCGCCCAGCAACCCCGTGAGCACACCCGATCCCGACCTCGCGATGATCGAGTCCATGCTGAACAACGTGGCCGTGCTTGAGTTCGACTTCATCCCCACCGGCGATTCCGTGAACTTCCGGTTCGTTTTCGGTTCGGAGGAATACCCGGAATACGTGTGCTCCCAATACAACGATGTGTTCGGGTTCTTCCTGAGCGGACCAGGCCTCGCAGGCCCTTTCTCCAATGGTGCCATCAACCTCGGCGTGCTGCCCGATACCAACACGCCGATCGCGATCAATACCGTGAACGCAGGCACGCCAGGAGTCCTTTCTGGTGGGGCGTCGGGCTGCGCCGCCTCAGACCCGAACTGGCAGGCCAACGCCATCTATTACATCGACAACCAGGGTGGGACGACCGTGGAACTCGATGGTTTCACCGTGCCGATCCGGACCGGCGCGGCCGTACAATGCGGTGCGACCTACCACATCAAGATCGCCATCGCACATGCTGGCGATGGTAGCCTCGATTCCGCTGTGCTCATCGAAGGCGGCAGCTTCACCTCGGCCAACCAGGTCGACGTGACCATCACCACACCGCAGAACGATGGCACGCTCACCGAGGGTTGTGGAGAGGCCGTCATCGGTATAGCGGTGCCACAGCGCAGCGCCGATGCCAACATTCAGCTTGAATACCGCGGTGCGAGCCTCACGGCGGAGGAACTCGCCGGGCATGTCGCTACGGTGACCATCCCTGCCGGTGCCGGGAGTGCCAACATCCCCATCAGTGCCGAAAGCGACGGTGCGGAGGAAGGGAGCGAAGTGATCTGGATCATCGCGACCTGGGTGGCGGATTGCGGCTCCTCCGCGAAGGACTCCGTGCAGGTCACACTGCTGGACCATTCNCCCATGGCGATCACCGCGATCGACCAGTACCTCGGTTGCGACCGGGATACGGTCCAGCTCACGACCAGTGTGACGGGTGGCCTCGGAGAGGTGAGCATCACCTGGTCGAACGGTCACACCGGCCCACAGACCAGTGTGACGGGTCTTGAGGACATGACCTACACCATCACAGCGACGGACGAGTGCCCAAGTACGGTGACCGCCGATGTCTCGGTCTTCTCCGGCTGTGAGATCGATGTGCCCAATGTGATCACCCCGAACAGCGATGGGCACAACGACGCCTGGGTCATCGAAGGTCTACCTCGCTCGAAACATTCGGTCACGGTCTTCAATCGGTGGGGCCAGGTGATCTTCGAATCGAGCCACTACGCGAACAACTGGCGTGCGGTCGGGGTCCCGGACGGCACGTACTTCTATGAGATCCTGAGCGATCGTGCGGATGGGCCCCTCACCGGAACACTGACCATCCTGGGCAACGGTCGCTGAGGGCCAGCCCGCATTCGTACCGTTCCCAACCGTCCGGCTCGTCCAGCCCTTACCCCCTTCTGCTTCCTGATAGTTTGGTGACCGGCATGGTCCATGCCTTATCGATCGTTCATTCACCAAACCCTACCTGACATGATGAACCGAGACACGTTGAACCATAGAACCCCGCACCGCCGATGGCGCGGCGGGCTTGCCGCCTTGGCCTTTGCGGGCCTGTTGGGTGGCGCCAATGCGCAGACAGCGAACATGTATTCATTCGCTTCGGCCGGAGGTGGAAGTCTGCGCGACATGACCGGTTCCACGATGCTGGTGCCCACAGGCTCCTATGCATCCGCCGTGACCGGCATCGGTTTCAATTTCGTTTACGAGGGCACGACCTACACGCAATTCTCCGCGAACAACTATGGCAGTTTGCGTCTTGGTGGCAGCGTGATCCAAAGTTTCCAGGTCCAGAACCTGACCGGGAACCAGCCATTGATCTCGCCGNTGAGCNTGGATGGTGATGAGACAGCGAACTGGGCGGAATACATCGTGACCGGATCCGCCCCGAACCGGGTGCTCACGGTGCATTGGGACCACCATGCCTACTCCTGGGACGGTGGTACCCATTACATCTTTCAGGCTTCCCTGTTCGAGGGTACCGGCCAGATCGAGTTCAACTACGGTACAGGAGGCACCATGTCATGGTGGTCCAACTNTGCTGCGATCACCGGGTCGAATCCAGCGAACTTCCTGAACATAAGGCCCGGGGATGTGGCAAGCAGCGTGGATGCCACCTCGCTGAATGCCTGGCCTGGCAATGGCAAGGTCTATACCTTCTCGCCTCCGGCTGCATGCACCACCCCTGCTCCTGGGGACACCCAGGCAAGCCCATCATCCGGGTGCCCTGGNATCACTTCCACCCTAANCCTACAGAACAGCACACCGGGCGGTGGTGTGAGCTACCAATGGCAAAGCAGCCCTGATGGCAATGCGCCTTGGACCAACATCGGTGCCAACACCCCTACGCACACGGCTTCTGGCGTAATGACCACCACCTGGTTCCGTTGCGCCGTAACGTGCAGCACCGGCCCCAGCACGGTGAACAGCAACCCGGTGCAGGTGACCATCTCAGCACCTACACCCACCTACTTCACCTATTCAGGCACTCAGTATACCGAGGACTTCAGCACCTGGCAGAACCTCTGTAGTTCCTTTGACGTGCCTGACACCTATTGGACGGGTGTGCCTTCCTATGGACCGGGTACCTGGCGCTCGGACACCACCACCTCGACCTTGACATCCGGATGGAACAACACCAGCGGTGGTTTCTTCGCATACAACGCGGGAGCAACCTCGCCAACAGCGCGGTTCCACAGCCGTCAAGGTGGTTCGGTCGTCGGTACGTTGGACTTTCACCTGGACCTTTCCGCCGGTACCGGTGGGGAGCTGCTCCGATTCGAATACATCAACTCGGCTGGGAACGGCACCTTGGAGATCCTGGTTTCCAACAACGGTGGCGGATCCTTCACCTCATTGGGGACCTTGGGTGCCAGCAACGCGCCTCCGGGAGATATCAATACCTGGTATACCAAGGAGTACACCATCGGTTCCACCTCCGCCCAAACGGTGATCCGCCTCAAGGGCACGGCTGGTGCCCCTGCCTCGGGCAACGACATCGGCGTGGACAACTTCCGGATCATCCCCGCGATCACCTGCACGAAGCCCACGGCCTTGGCCGCAACCGTCAACGCACCGAACGCAGCGGACATCAGCTGGACCTGTAGCGGATGCACCGGCAGCTACTATGTGGAGTATGGCACGACCGGCTTCACACAGGGAACAGGAACCGTGGTCGGTCCAGTTGCCGGTAGCCCAGCCACGCTTAGCGGACTGCCCAATGGCAGCTACCAAGCCTACGTGTGGCAGGATTGCGGTGGCAACGGCCTGAGCGAGGTGGCCGGTCCCGTGGCCTTCAGCATTGTGGCAGGTGACCTATGCGGCAACGCGATCAACCTGGCCAGCCTGGGCTTGCCGGTAATGAGCGACATGTTCACCACCATCGGCAATACCTCCGGTGCCAACCTCAACTACCCGACCTCGGCCTGCTTCGCCACGCTTACCGGCAGGGATATCGTATTGTACCAGGATGTGGAAGCGGGAGGGACCTTCACGATCGGACCGTGGTGCAGTAGCTACAACGTGAGCATCGCTTTCGGTGGAAGCTGCCCTGGCAACACCTGCCTGGCTTCGCACGATGCAGGTAGCGGTAATGGCTACCTGGCCGCTGGCCCGAACGTCATTCCTTACGGCCCGTGGGACGATAACATCCTTTCCTGGACCAACAACACCTGCAACACGGAGCGTGTGTATGTGTTGGCCACGCATACCGGGGTGGGTGGCCTGTTCCAAGCCGAATACTACTCCTACACGCCCCCAGGTGGTCCGATCTGCGCGGTCGTCACCGGACAGGTCGTGAACACCGTGAACACCGGCACCAGTGCAGGTGTGAGCTGGAACGCCACGTGTAGCGGCAACGTGATCGTGGAGTACGGCCCGGCGGGCTTCACTCCGGGTATTGACGGCAATGCGGGCGGTGGCACGGTGGTGGCCGTGAACGGTACCAGCACCACCCTCACCGGGTTGTCCCTTGATGTGGACTATGAGGTCTACGTACGCAACGACTGTGGCAGTGGCCTGTACAGCGGGAATGGCACGGCGGTCCCCTTCACCCTCATTCATGGTGATGACTGCTCCCGTACCATCGACCTGAGCCTGGAGACCTCACCGTTCTCCGGTTCGACCACGGGCACCCATAACGACATCACCAACCATCCCTGTGGCAGCTACGCTGGTGGAGACCTGGCCTTCTTCCACACGGTGGAACCCGGTGCCACGATCTCCTTCTTCGCCGCGCATGACTATCCCGCCGGGGTTTCGGTGCTTTACGGCGCCACCTGCCCGGGATCAACGGTTCTCACCTGCGCTGCCGATCTGGACACGTACACCTGGCTGAACACCACGGGTGTCGCACAGGATGTGTATTGGATCCAGGATGGCAGCGGCACCGGCGACTTCACCCTGGAGTGGGTCATTGAGCCGCCCTGCGTATTGGGCCTGCCCGGTTCACCCTGCGATGCTGGTCCACTGTACGGATCAGGGATCGTGACCGAAAGTTGCACCTGCGAGGGCCAGGACCCCCTGCCCTGCACCAACTTCATGTACCTGGAGTTCCAGAACGACGACCATGCCAACGAAGTGAGCTGGGAGATCCTAAGTGCGGGGAACATGGTGTTGATGACGGGTGCGAATGCGATCCCCAACAACCAGATCGGTACACAGGAGATCTGCCTGCCCGATGGTTGCTATCGCCTGAGGATCCTGGACAGTGGTGGGGATGGCATGACCACAGGTGGTTATGAACTCCGCATCCAAGGGAGCAATGACCGGATCATCGACAACACGAACAACTTCAGTTCGGGATCGGAGAGCACCATCAGTGGCAACCAGACGTTCTGCCTGCCGCTCGGTGTGGACAAGGTGATCCACTCGAGTTGCGACAAACTGGACTGGGTGAACAACAAGTTCATCGTGTGCCATGCCAATGCTGCGGTGACCGCCCAATACGGGGTGTCCAACGCCACCAGCGGTTACGAGTTCTGGTTCTTCGACCCGAACGGCAGTTACAGCTTCCGCCGCTTCCGCAGCCACAGCACCAGCGATGGTTACGGTTCCGGGGCCACGCGCGCCTGCCACTTCAAGGTGAACGGCTGGGTACACAGCATGGCCACTCCGCACCTGCCTGCGAACACCCTGTTGAACGTGCGTGTACGTGGTCGTGTGGCCAACAGCAATCTGGAATTCGGCCCGGCTTGCCAGTTCAGGATCGACGCCGCACTGGCCGCCTGCCCGCGTATAAGCCTGCAGGACGACCCGGCGAACGTGTCCGACTTCAGCTGTGGGGTGAACCGTGAGTTCGGTGGTGCCAGCAGGCCCGCGAACCGCATCCATGCCAAGCCACCCCAGCCGGTGCCGGTGGTGCCCAGTGCCAATGTGCGTTACCAGTTCCGCTTCCGGATCGCTGGTGAAGGCGTGTGCATCGTGCGCCCGCCACAGACCAGTGCCCGCATGGTGCTCAATTGGACCACTGGCGAACAACTCGTGTGCAGCAAGACCTACGAGGTGGATGTACGTGTGAGCCTCGACGGCGGTGCCACCTGGTGCTTTGGCCCAGGCGCTACCGATCAAGCATCGGCCTGTGCCGATACCGAGGACTGGGGCAAGGTGTGCCTGGTGACCATCACCTGCGATAACCTCGAGGTGGATGGTGGTGGCAACAGCATGTCCCTCCAAGGTGATGGTGACTTCACCATGTACCCCAACCCGAACAACGGCGACCAGCTCTTCGTGAGCTTGAGCCGTGTACAGGATGGTGTGCAGACCGTGAGCGTGGACATCTTCGATCTGACCGGAAAGCGCGTGAGCACACGCATCATCGCCGTGCAGGACGGTTCCGTGAAGGTGAGCGTGGACCTGAACCGCGAACTGGCCGGAGGACTGTACATGGTCAATATCACCGCTGGTGACAAGACCTACACCGAGCGCCTGGTGATACAGCGATAGGGCGCGTGATCCGACCCCTTGGTTTTGGGGGTAAGTGAAGGGCCCCGGTCCCTACCATCGTGTAGGGGCCGGGGTTCCCTCTTTCATACCACCAGGCATTGGAACACCATCCGAACCGCTTGCTCTTATACCATCTCGCTGTAAGGTATAGCCCGATCCGTTTGCCCAAATTCCGCATTGCTTCACCGCCGGGCTCGTGTCGTAGTCCCCGCTACGCAACGATCCCGTCGTATCGCACTGCGAAAGAATTGCAGCGCATCGTTGGATCACCCCTCACTGCGAAGTGGTATAAGCGCCCGTATTCTACGACCACCATTCGCTACGGGAGCAGCCACGCAGCTTCGGCCCTGCTCCATTCCCCCAGCTCATCCGGTCGCCAGGTCCTTGACGCTCGCTTCAAAAAGAGTGAAATGCGAGCAGGTTGATAACGGTGAAACCCTGCTGNATGGCTGCTGCGCATTCATACCTCCGGATCGAACGTATTGAAGATCCGACTTCCACGGAGTTGGACAACATGCGGCGCAATGATCAGGTCCGGGCAACGCGGCTCTGCGGCGGTCGCTTGGATCGGCGACCGGCTACGGGTGTTGTACCGCACCCACTGAGCGGGTGTAGCTGGCATCGGGGTACCTCGAAGAACCTCGAATTGATGGCACATGGCTTCATTTTGCAGCCGAACGAGGCGTGACGNAGAGAGGGTACTGGAACGAAGTATCCGACTGAGGAGCAACGAAGTGCGGCTGTAAAAGGGAGCCGAGCCCGAAGGGTCGGCGTGAAGCGACGATGCCGCGAGAACGAGGTTCTTCGAGGTGCCCTTTGGTCACAACCGCAGGAGGTCGGCTACTCCTTCACCACCCGACCCCGGCCAAGCACTTCGCCATCCAAGGTGCCGACCACGATGGTATAGGTCCCGGGCGCCAGGTCGGACATACCGACCGTGATCGGCACACCACCATTGGCACGTTGATGTCGGACACGCCTTCCGGTCGCATCGTTCAACTCCACGAACGAACCCTGCACCAGTCGTTCCGCAAAGGCGGAAGCATCCACGCTCAAGGTCGTTGCAACAGGATTGGGCCATGCATGGATCGACGCTTCGGGCCACGCGCACGGCAATACGGCCACGGCGGGCAACACGTCCACTGTTCCATCCAGATCGATCTGCTTCAGTCGGTAATACCGGATCACACGGACCGGTACCGGATCGTGGTACGAATAGCGCATGGGCACCTGGCTATTTCCTGCGCACTCCAATACAGCCATGGCTTCCCAGCCATTGGGCTCATCGGAGCGCTCCACGATGAATCCGGCACAATCCTGCTCCGAAGCCGTGACCCAATCGAAACGCACACCCTCCTTGTCGCATTCGGCGTGTTGTTCGAGCAGCTCCACTGGAAGCANGCCGCAGGACCCGAACTCGGTCTTGATGCTGGGCACCTGGTCNTCATGNATGCCGTGGTAGTACCAGCGCCCGAACACCCGGCCATCNAGCATNGTTGCCGGATGATGGCGGACCCTTGTGCGCCAGGCCGGGTGTGACGTGGTGCCCAGCGCGGTGCTGAGNACCCGTTTCAATTCGGNCCCGAGCAGACCGGTATCCGTCCAGCCCGCATCCTGNCCAGTGAAGCCCGTCGAGTTCGGGAATGGTGCGCCTTGGTAGGGTGGTGCGTGGCCNTTGACCTCCCAGACGAGCTTCACCTGGGCACGGCCCATGGACGACCAAACATCCTGGCCGATACCCCACGCACAATCCGCTTGGAAAGTGCCATTGCTGGT
>Ga0056914_10000381_pt1 | contig 41658 bp, 22 predicted proteins | sample TNRBio252014_DNA_FD_55168 | JGI IMG/M metagenome (GOLD analysis project Ga0056914, IMG submission 55168) | Wastewater treatment Type I Accumulibacter community from EBPR Bioreactor in Madison, WI, USA - TNR Reactor_6/25/2014_ DNA | ecosystem: Engineered > Bioreactor > EBPR > Anaerobic-Aerobic >...
TCATACTCGTCCGCCGGCCAGGGTTGGCAGCGCTGTCGGACCGACCGGAATGCGCAGCCTGTCGGTAATTTCAAACAACATCTGGAGTATCGTTATAGGATCGCTATAGATCATGAGAGTCTTGTTCCTGTATACTACGCCATAGTCCCATCGTTCACAATGCCCCGCTCTGGCACTGGAAGCAGCTCATGACTTTAGACAAGATGGTGTTCGTATTATGGGCAGATCGCTTCGACGAAACGCTGGCTGCGTTGTTCGTGGCCGAGTTGCGCAAAGCTGGGCTGCGGGTCAAGCTGGTCAGCCTGGCCGGCCAACCGTCGTCCGGCGCCTATGGGCTGACGCTGATGCCGGACCTGACACTGGAGCAGGCGCTGCCGCTGGCCCAGCAGGCCAGTTGCGTGGTCATTCCGTGCGGCGCAGCGGGGCTGAAGCGGCTGAAGAACGATCCACGCGTGCAGGAGTTCCTGGTGCAGACCCACAATGCCGGGGCTGCGTTCATCGTCCACCAATCCGGCGCCGCCGATTTGGAGCAGTGCGCCTGGCCCTTTGCATCCAGGCCGGAGCCGGTGGTGTACTCCGACGGCGAGGATGCGATGGATGCGGTGCGGCGGGTGGTTGGGTAGGTGGTTTGGTTGCCGTCAATACGGGCAGCTGATTTTAGCACAGCACCATAACGGGCACAAATGGCGTTGGAGATGTTAGCGCACGATTCAGTCCCGCAGATGAAAGATTTTCCAACGCTCGACAGTCTTGCCAAGTGATTGCGTATGAGTTTCGCCAACATCGGCGTTATGCCATCTGCGGTACTGAAGACCATGGAGATGATGCATGGCTACCATCGATGAGCTTCAACAAAGGCTCCTTGATCTGGAAACTGAAATCAGCCAGTTTGCGCCGTCAGGCACAGTGATTCCTGGCTTTGAGCAGGAATACGATCAGTTGTCGCAGGAAGCAGCGGAGGTGCGACGGCTTCTGCGCGAACCGTCTCGTCCTACTGTGGCATCCGATGAGCCTGCTGCGGACGAGGATCCAGCCTATCGGGCATTGTTCAGCCAGGCCGAAGCAGCACATAAACAGTGGGACTGGGATGGCGCCCTGGCGAGTCTCGATGATGCTAGAGCGTTTGCCCATGGTGCGCGTCAGCTTCATGCCATTGAGGAGTTGATCGCCACCATCAAATTGGAGCGGAAAGAGGCGGAGATCGCAGAGATAGACGCACGTACTAGCTCGCTATTGGCCGAAGCCCTGGATCTGGCGAAACAAGAGCGGTTTGCTGACGCGCTGACCATTGCACAGCAGGCAGTCGACAGCGCCCGGCGCGAGCGCAAGGTGGAGGTGGAGAACAAGCGGGATGATATTCTGCGACGCCAGAAGGACCTTGCGGCGATCTTGCTCGAACAGCTCAAGACAAGCATCGAGCGGAATGACCTAAACGAAGCAGATGTATTAATCGCGAAGTTAGATCAGGTCGATCCTGATCTCTCCGCGTTGATTGACCTTCGAAGGAAGGTCAATCTCGCGAAACAACAGCAGGAGATCGAAACCGAGATCAAACGGGTGGAGGAGGAACTCCAACGTCTCTGGTCTAGCGGTCTTGTTAGAGACGCGAGGCTGGCTAAGCAAGTAGCTGAAAAAGCTGCTAGTAGGTATCCGCACTTAGGCCGGTTCAATGAGTTTGTTTCTGATGCGATAAAGCGAGAGCAGTCGGCTTCAGAAAGAGAGGATCTTTGGGTTACGAGCCTTGTTCTGGAGGATTTTCAGAAAGTCGAAACAGAATTACGTGTCAAACAAAAGGAAGGTGTTACTGAGCTTCCGGAATACGACTTCAGCGAGACCGTTGAGAATGGAAAACTGAAGCCAGTCGTAATACGGCGGGGTTATTTGTCAGCAGATGCTGCGCTCGACAAACTTGTTCAAGAAATTGGCAAGTTCAGCAGCCGAAAGGCAGACAGATATCTGGATGAAGCCAAGCAAGCCATCCCTACTGACCCAAGATTTGCTCTGGAAGTCATCACGGTTGCTGAGCAGTTCCCTCATCTGCCTGACAGCTACAAGCGGAACCTACGCGAATACCGTACGACGGAACTCGAACCGCGTGTCCAGACGCGTGATCGAGTTGACAAGACTGCATCAGAAGCCTCGCTTCTTGATGATCCAATCGTTGGCTGGAAGTCACTGCTCGCTGCTTCAGATCTCGACCCGGCAGCCAATAGTGTCAAGGATGCCAAATCGCGGCTATGGCCATCGGTAGCATCAAAGGTGCAGAATGCCCTGGTGAGATGTGATGAGGCATTGGTCGCAGGTCGCTGGGAAGAGGCTGAAGAGCAGGCAGCCGAACTGCGAAACCTTCTCGAGGCGGGGAACCCGAACCAACGGCCTTTCTACGAGCAGGCTGACAAATTAGTGCAAAGCGCCGTGAGACTCCAGACGATCAAGCGCGAGATCGACTCGCAGACAAAAGAGATGGAGGGTCTGATCAGGACCGAGCCTGCGCTCGCCGAACAGCGGCTTATTTCGATCCAGCGCAACGTTGGGAATCTCATAGCATATTTCCCTGTGCTCGCTGGTTGGCAGGACAGTATTCGGGCGCGCAAAGATCTGCGCGCTGCGTTGCAGGAAATCGAGGAAGGCTACCGCAACCTGACGCAAGCGGAGTTGGACCAGCGCATAGAGAGGCTGCGCCGCCTGCAACAACAAGTCGGCGAGCCTGACGATCTGAGGGATACGCGCGAGCGGTTGGATCTGAGGCGTCAGTTCTTGATCGCTCAACGGCTCTTCGACATGGGAGGCGGCTTTCGCGATGAGGCCGAGCCTAAGCTTCGCGAGCTCGTCACGAGAAACGCCGAGGATGCGTCAGAAGCCCAGAAACTCGTTGATGAAATACAAAGCGCCAAAGATAAGACCGATCAGGCAAACCGCTCTTTGGAGGACGCGGCGCGTGCTGCAGCAGTGCAGGACTTTGGCAAGGCAATCGATCTGCTCAAGCCATGGTTCGATCAGCCAGGCGAGCTTGGTGTGAAGATTCGGGCGCAAGCCCACAGCTATGAGCGCGCCTGGCAAAAACGTCTGGAAGGCCAGTTGAACGCCATCAAGAACAACCCCAAGGTGGCCCCGTTGGAGCAGATCGAGCAGCGATTGGACGACTTGAAGCGGTTGGCGCCGACCGCAGGGGAGGAGTGGCAACAAAAGAACATGCCGGGCATCTACGCGCGTGCAGCAGCCATCGCCCAAAGGGCGGGAGGAGACTCACTCAAGACAGCGCTGGAACTGATGGACAAGGCCGTTCAACTTACCCCCAACGACGATGACTTGCAACGCAGACGTCGGGCCGTACGGCGAGAGCTGACCAAACAACAAGCGAGAACCCATCGCACGAGGCCCAGGGAACAAAGAGATCAAGGCCTGTCCGATGCCCAAAGCGTATGGCTGAAATTCGTAATTGAGTATCAGGACGACGCAGAGGCATGGTTGGAGTTGGCTCAGCTTTCGGTTGATCGAGGCCGCTATGATGAAGCGCTGCAATATCTGGATACTTCGCAAGGCTATGATCAGGCACAAGGCGGCGCTAACCAACCAAGCATCGATCAACTGCGGGCAACTGCTGAGAAGCGGAAAGACATGCACGATACGCAGCTCAGTGTGCAAGCCTTGCTACGTGAGGACAATCATGTCGCTCAGTATAGGTCCGCAAGCAGGGCCGTGGACGATCTTCGTCAGAGACAACCTGACAAGGCATCGGAGATTGAAAGGTGGTTCTCTGACCGCAAGCAGGAGTTGATACGGCGACTCTCTACTCGGATGAAAGAACTGCCTGACAACAGTTCGGACAGATGGGCCCTGGCTGTCAAGATCATGACGTTGGATTCACAAGCGCCCGAAGCCCAGGCGGAGATCAGTCGGGCAGGCGCCAGTGTACGGCAATTAGAGATCGACACAGAAGCGCTTATAGAGGATTTTACAGGGCCCAGCGAGATTGCCGATGCGGAGGGTCGCCTCAAACTAGTCGAACCCCACCGGTCGCTGCAAATCCAGATCGAACACGCTGAACAACTTCAGAGGCGGGCTTTCGACATCAGCGCGCTATTGGACCAACAGGCGCTAAGTCTTGGGCAAGCCGAAGGCCAGCAGAGCGCTAAAGCCTATGTGGAGAAGATCAATCGCAGGATCAAGGAGTTGAAGCACCTGGAGCTCTTGGTGAAGCAAGGACGGGCGCGCTTACGCGGCGCTAGTGGTAAGGCGTTCGCATCGGGTGATTGGGTGCAACCGAGCCGTGGGCAGCAATCCGCCGGCTCTCAATCCAACGGCGATCATGACCCCTTCGAGGGAATTAAGGATGTCCTGGGCGACATCAACGCCTTGGACTTGCCATTCAGCCAGCACATCACTGTCGAGGCGCTGAGAAGAGAACTGGCTGAGACGCAGAGAGGTCGCATCGAAATCGCAACGACCCTCAAGCGTTTGCAGCAGGCGGTGCATGACGAGAACTTCGAAGTGATCGCAAAATTGGTCCAGGAGATTGAGAAGCTGGATGCAGATGGCCAGTTCGAAGTCATTCGCAACGTGCGTATCGATGATCCCTGGCTGGATGACATTCTTCCTCTTGTCGGAAAGTCGCCGGATGACAACATCAAAGGCCTGACAGAAACGCGACTCGCACAATGGCAGGTGGTGGACATGTGGCAACGGCCGATGGGCCTACAGGGCTGGCGGTCGGAGTCTCCAATCCCGCCGGACTGCAAACGCTTGGGTTGGAGACAACATGGGGAACCTGTTTGTCGCAACCGCTGGCAGCAGGGGATCTTCAAGGAAGCTCGAAGAATCATCGAGGAGGCCCTTGGCGCCGATAGCACCGAGGTTGCCAGCCTGGAGAACAGATGGTCCCTAAGGCGTTGTCAACATTATCTTCTTAATCCACAGGATCAAAACGGCAACCCGCTCACAGTTGTCACAGACCCGAAACTGGCCTTGAGCAAGCGAGTTCAGCAAATCGTGACCGCCCGTCAGGAAGCGCTGGCGTCAGTCCAGCGTGACATTGAGTTGCTGGAAGGACCGCGCTCCGATGGCGTGCTTCCCTTGCTGGAACGTCTGCACAGAGATGATGCGAACTTCGGCAGCTATCTGGATGCGATTAACGCGGCGCTCGACGAGTTGCGCAGGAAGAAGTTCGGCGTCATTGGGCTTAACTCGCAGCAACGCCGAGAGCTATGCACAGAGTTGAACCAGTTGATCGGCAACGCTAAAGTGATCGCGCCCAACTACGAAGGCTGGGATAGCATCATGCCCGATGTTCAGGAAAACTGTTCCGGGAGATGACCATGCGAGTAGCACTGTTGTCGGATATTCACGCTAACTTCATTGCCCTGGAGGCAGTTCTTGACGACATTCGGGCAACATGCCAGGCCGCTTCTCAGCCAATCGATGCCTACTGGTTTCTCGGCGATATTGTTGGCTATGGCCCGCAGCCCCGACAGTGTCTGCAGCGCTTGGAAGACCTGCTGAGCGAAAGTGAGCCATGGCTGGCTGGCAACCACGACCTGGGCCTCGTTCACTGTCTGCGTAACAACATGAGCTGCAAGTCTGACGAGACGCCAGATGATCTCAGAGATTTAATCGGCAATATGGGTTCAGCGGACGCCCTGCAGATTCAGGCATGGGAGCTGGCTGGCTATGAGGATCAATCCTGGTATCAACGGATGGCCGCAGCGCCGACCTGGTCGGCGCCGTGGCCTGGCGTAGTGATTGCGCACGGCACAGTCATCGAAGGTCCAGACAGCATGGAGAATGTCAAAGGCGAGGCTTCGTACTTGCGTGACTCGATCCAGGCTAACAGCGCCTTTCGAAACATCGATCGCTACCTGGGCGCTGACGTAGCTCGTCTGCTCGTGGTAGGCCATACCCACGTCCCAACGCTCATGCAGAGCGGTGATCGCAACCTGAACAACTCCTGGAACGAGACACGGTCGCCCAAGCACGGCGATGCCACAGAGCGCAGTGAAGTGGTTATCGAACTCGCAGAGCTGGACGGCCAGCGGATCGTGCTTTGCCCTGGCAGCATTGGCCAGCCACGCGACCACGATGCCCGGGCCTCCTACGTCATACTCACATTTAATCACGCTCACTTGGATATCTCCTTTCGACGGGTTCCTTACGATATCGCTTCAGTTCAAGATCTGATGTTAGACAGCGGTTACCCAAAGTTTCTTGCCGATCGTCTTGCCTTAGGGAAGTAGAATCCCAAGGAGGAAATCCGATAATGCCTCACCCTTTCCGCCACACTCCGCATGGTATCGCACTGCTCCTTGCAGTTCTAGTGCTCGTTGCCACGCTGGTCATGCCCGCTGCTGTTGTTGCGCAAAGCGGCGAGCGGCCTTACGATGGTCTGGATCTGGTCATCCTCGTCGACCAAAGCGGCTCGATGGGCGGGCTTAACTACGGTAGCTCCGATCATCCCGCAGTCAACGACAGCAACGCGTTGCGCTTCGAGGCAGCCAAGTTCATTATGGACTGGCTAGGAAGGGCAAGTCTGACCTACGGTCTGGACCTTGAGAAGGACTTTCGCGTGGCGTTGCTGGACTTTGGCGACACCGTCGAGTCGCGACTTGATCCGCCGATCGTAACCATCGATCCTGGATCAGACCAGGAGTGGGAACCCACGCTTCGAAAGCTGCAACAAGATGTCAGCGCGGAGAGCTTTGGCAGGCGCAATCTGGGCAACACTAATCACCTGCTGGCCTTTCAGCGCGCCAGGCAGATCTTCGATGACATGGATGCTGAGGGACTGTCGGGCAATCGGCTGCGCGCCATTATCATGTTGACGGATGGCATCCCTTACGTGTTGCAAACGCCGGACGCCACCCAATCAGCAACTCCGGCCTCGGATGGCTCGACACCTACACCTGCGCCGCCTAGTCCCATCCCCCTCGATCGCTATATGACAGACCTGATTTCCTTCGTGCGGGAGAATTTTCCGTCCCCTGAGTATCGTATCTTCGTTGTGGGTATGAACGATAGTGACCAGGAGCAGTGGGGGCCGGTGGTACGCTATTGGAACCAGGTCACCAATAGTAGTGCTGAGTTGGTAAAACAGAATGAACAAGCCGGCGCTACACTGCAAAAATACCTGGAAGAACTACGTCGGATCATTGGTATGGGGAGGGGAGGTTTTCCGGCGGAATGCGGTCCGTATGTAGTGCCCCCCTATCTTCAGTTGATTAGGTTCAATGTTCATAAGGCCACCGCCCAGGACAGGATCGGTCTTCGAGTGAACAACGCGGATCTCGATCTGCAGGATCCAAGCAAGGCTACGGTTCGCGGAGCGGACTCAGTCATCGAGACCATCGAGATCCCCAACCCCGAGCCGGGTTTCTGGGACATCGTCTGTCCACCCAGCGCTAAGCTGGATCCCGAAATCTACAGCGAAGAAGTTCAGATGGTAGCCCAATTGCTGGGACCCACGGGGCGACAGCTACAGTACGTGCCTGCACCCATTCAGTTGAAGCTTAGCGGCTATGGCGGTTCTGCCTTGCCCCGCTATGCAGATCCTAAGTATCGTCTCGACGTTGAAGCCAGGCTCACTCAACCTTCAGGCGAGACGGTGATCCCGCTAACCCTGAACGATCAAGGTGTCTATACAGCGCCGTTTACGCCAGTCGAGCCTGGCGTGCATCGCATCGCCATTACCGCCACAACGCAGGATCCCAAGGGCAACCCCATTGAGCTGTTGAATGAGGACAAAGGCGAGTTTACAGTTAGCATCACGCGTCCGCGGCTGGTGGAGGCTCCTGCCACCACGGTGCTTGTGCCTTCTCAGGTCAGGATCGAAATCACCGACGATCAAAGCCGACGGGTAGCGCCTGAGGTTTTCACGACCCTGGGCAGCCAACTGTATCTCGCTCTGGATGAGCCCCAAGGCCGGCAGACATTTTCGTTGCAGGCCCAACAAGACGGCTCACTGCTTGCCTCGGTTGTCCCGCTGGAGCCTGGCGACCACTCGATTGCTCTGACCACCGATCAATCCGGCTCGGGCGTTGGCTCTGGCGCGCTCGACCAGCCCCTTGGTACGCTCGCAGTAGCGCCGTTGGCCGTACAACTGGTTGGATTAGACGACCCTCAGCCACAGTATGGCACTGTCAAGGTGCAGTTGCATCTTCTGGATCGCGATGGCAAACCGGTCACTGGCGCCAATCCAGCCCCAGCCCTGGCAGGTGACATCACTTTGACAGGGGCAGTAGAGAGCTCCCATGCGCTTCAGTCTGAAGGCGACGGACTGTGGACAGCGACCGTTCGCCCTGAGAAGTCCGGCAATGTCAATGTTGGAGCAAGGTTCAGCACCACAGGCGATTCGCCGCGCACGATCTTCGATGCCCAGGTAGGAACGTTCGAAGTGACAGCGACCACGCTGCTGTCGTTGGCCGTCATCTCGCCCAAGAACGGGGACAGGTTGGCGTACAACGGTATCCTGCCTTTCCTGAAGAACCCTCTGGATGTCCGCGTTGAGCTACGCGGCGACGGCCAGCCGATCGATCCGGCTCTGGCCCTGGCCGATCCGGCGAGACCGCCGTTTACACTTGCGATCAGCGATAGCCAGGGACAGGATCGCAGCAGCGAGGTAACCATCGAACCGGCCGGCGAATCTGGCCGCTGGCGAGCCTTCGGCGATGAATTGACCGGCCGCGACACCTATCTGATCAACGTGATCGGCAATGCGCCGCTCAAGCCGGCCTACATCTGGGACGAACAGCCGCAATCGCTCAGCGTGGTTCGTATTCCAAATCGTCTACTGCCGTTGACCTATGGCGTGTTTGCTCTGATCGTCTTGGGTGTGCTGTTCGCCGGATGGTCTTATGCTAACAACCACTTCGTCAAGCAGAAAGCGACAGGTGTGTTAACGATCATTGACAGCAACGAACGGACGATTGGAGCGCCGTGCAATCTGGACGGCCGCGGCGTCCACACCTTGAAATGGAGCCCCAATGCGTCACTGGCTGGTGTGAAATCCGTGCGCGTCACCGGAACCAAGAACGGCGTCAAGGTAAAAGTAACCAAGACCAAAGGCGCTCCTCTTGTGCGCGACCTGACCAACGGCGCACGGGCGCCGCTCAACCCAGGATTCTTCCTGACCTATACGGACCGACGAGGCGGCGGCGCGCCAAGCTCGATCAATTGGTAACAACAACATTCGTGACACCAGTGCTTACTGGCCACAACGTGCAGGTTGAAAGGAGCAGATCATGAAAGCAGGGCTCATCATCGGACTCGGCGGTACAGGCGTACTGACCTTGCAGCACATCAAAGCGCAACTCGCTGGAGGTGAACAGCGCAAGCTGCCGCCCAACGTTCGTTTGCTGGCACTCGATACCGTTCAGGACCAGGAACCAACGGACAACTCTAACAGCACGCTGCGGGGCGTGACCCTGGAACCGGGAGAATACTTCTGGATCGGCGGCGACGTCTACGATTACGCTGTGGAGGTTCGTCGCGGCAAACACCCGCACGTTGCGTCATGGTTCCAGGCCGAAACCTATCTCAAGACACTGCCTCGCGCCTCTTTCACCTTGCAGCGGGGCGCTGGCCAGTTGCGCCAGTTTGGACGCTTGGCGGTCTATCGCGATGTATCTGCGCCGGCTCTCTCTAACATCAAAAAGCTAATCAACAACGCGATCACCGACATCCGCAACACCGGACAGATCAAGAACTTGGATGTCTATCTTGTGAGTTCCGTGGCTGGCGGCACAGGGGCGGGCATGTTTGTCGATCTCGCATACCTGGTGCGAATGATCGCCAAAGAAGAGCAGAACGATCAGAAAGTCACCATGCGCGGCTTTCTCGTTTTGCCCGAGGCGTTTAGCGCCATTCCCACCGGTATTGACAACTCGATGCGGGCGCGTTCCTATGCTGCCATGCGCGAGAATCGCCGTTTTATGGTGGACTTCGCTTGGGACACTGGATATCCGATGTACTACCAGCCGTCGGGCAAGGGGGGCATATGGCGATCCGAAATCAGAACCAAGCTTTTCGACTCGCTCTACCACATCGATGGGCAGCGAACAAACAATCCTCTGACTCAGGTTCTGCCAAAATTCGGCGTGACGGCGACAATCGCTGATGCCGTGGTTGCTATGTTGGATGACCCGGAGGACAAATATGGTCAGCATAACCAGAACGTGATCACCGCAGCTGGCCGGGCCGAGGATGTCACAAGCTCGACGGCATTTGATAGCGCCATTGGAACCTACACGATGACCCTCCCGATGCGGCAAATTGTCGACTGGCTGGCGCATCGGTTGACCTTGCAGACATTGGAGGCAGTTACGACGCCGGCAACGGTGGATGAGGACGGTTACCCGATGACGCTGGCAGAAGATCGCAACCTGGAAGCCGGCGAAGGCAGCCGCGGCCGCGACGCAGCAGCGCAATTCATGCAAACGGGCGAAGTACAATCGCTTATGGGCGAAGAGAAGATCGTGATGACCCTGCTCCCCAGAGAGATCCTGCGCATTGCCTCGCGCTACAGCCTGCAGAATCAAGGGCTCTTCCAGGAACTGGCGGCGCGCACTCCTGACGAATGGGAGACGGTTCTCGATCCTACTGGGGATACCCCAGACGTGCTCGCCATTCGCCAGCAGGTGCAAGTCGAGCTATCCAGCCGGTTGTCAGCCGAGCTTCCACCGAAGCTCGCAGGAGAAAAGCCCCAGGACGCGGTCGTGCGTATCCAGCCAGGCGTTGAGCGCTACAAGGCAGAGCACTTGGGCCGTGAGGACTCGCGCACGGGTCAACGCAGCGGCGGGAAGTACCGGCAAGCGTTGGATTTGTACGCGGCCAAACATGTTGACCGGTTTCGGGATGCTCTGCATTTGGAGATGCTCAATGTACTGAATGGCAGCTCGCAGCGCAAACCTGTGGAGTCAAAGACAGGCAAGCTGGCCTATGCGCGTGATATGTTGGATGGCCTGGACCAACTGCTCGGACGCTTCATCCTCTCATTGGACGCGACGCACGAATTGCGCGAGCAACTGGGTACCCGCGTTTCTTTGGTGGCAAATGTACAGTCCGCTCGGCAGGAGATGGAACGCAAACCCGGCGGCATACTTGGATGGGGCGGCTCTCAAAAGGCATACCTACAGGCCGAGGAGGAGCTGATTGGGATGGTGAAGGTTGATCTGACAGAGGCTGTACTCCGACAGGCGACGCGGCAGATGCAGGACTACGTGCGCAGTCTCAAGGAGTCGGCGGACTCGTGGAGCCAGACACTGGCGCTCGGTTATGATGGCCTATACGGTTGGACCATCAGGGGCCAGAAGAAGCTGGGTGACATCCTTCAGGAACAGGGGGAGGTCAAGGTTCGGAGGGTGCTGCCCGAGTCTGTAGATCGTAAGGACTACTACGATAGCTTGTATAATAAGTACACTCAGGAACTACAGGATGGTCTGGCTGCGGTGCTAAAAGACCTGACCTGGGGCGTTGAGAAGCGACGCAGCGGCGGAAAGGACGTGACCAATCTCACCCTGTCCATTGCTGATCAACAGGCCGACAGTGACAGTCGCGGGCAAGAGCGCAACCTTGAAACGATACTGGGGCGATGTCGCGAGATCTTCCGTGACGTCTGGCAGCAGGAATCGATTTTGAAGTACCTGATGGCCAAATACCCTAGGCCCGAAGCGCTGGCCAAGGAACTTGTGGACAACGGCGGTCCACTGCTGGCGATAGGCGGAGGGCAAGGCACAACGCCTGCCAATTACTTCCATGTCTCCCACGGCAGGGACAGCCAGGAGCGAACCTACCTAGATGGCGTACGAACAGCTCTGGTAAACCTGAGCGGCGCCACAGGTGTGCTGAACGAGGTTATGTCCTCGGCCGATCGCTTTGCCTGTCGGTTGATCTACACCCTCGACCTGGTGCCTTTGGACAGTGTCCTGTCATACACCGGCGCCCGTCCTGCTTATCTCAACTACGCTCAAAGGGTTGAGAACGCTGATGCCCGGGGTGTGCTGGGTCGTGAAACCCTGCACCTGTTTCCGGCGGAAGTCAATGCCGCGAAATTCGAGGCCCGCATTCCTAAGGAACTCACTGTGCCAGCGCGTGAGCTGCACAACGAGGTTGTGCTGCAATTGGAAAACATCGAGCAGTTTCGCATGTTCGTGCGGGCATGGGTCTACGGTGTCATCACCCGAGATCGTCAAGAAACAGGCGGAACTTACCTGCACTATTATGCGCTCAAGCTGCCTGAAGAGAATCTCTCTCAGAGGTTGTTTGGTGAGCAGCGAGAGCTGACAATTCACCTAACACAGTTAGAACAGGGCACGCCCAACCTACTGCAGGCATTGGAAACATTCCAATACATCGGCAAAGATGTCCGCTACGATACTGAGGAGCGCATTCCGTACGATCGAATGCAGCGCGCCATCGAGGACGCGAAGACCGTGGCTGTGTCTCGCCGACTCGAGCAAGATTTGGCTATCGACAAGCCGATCCAGGCGCATCTGGCAAATCTGCCCCCTACCGACCAGGAACGCGCCAGAAAGCTCCTGGGTGAAAGAGACATCGTGAAGGCGCGACAGGACGATGTCCGCAAGGACCTCATGGATATGAACAACTCCGTGCAGATTCGCGATGTCGCCACCGTGTTCTGGTTGGCCCTGGAGGATGAGATCAAAAGTATCCAGGAAGCGATTGTAAGCCTGCTCGACGCCTCACGCGGTGTGCGGTAAGGTCGCTGATGGGCTCTGCCTCAGAGAGGCAGAGCCCATCAGGATTGATGCCAATATTGACGTCCGAAGATGCTTCGCGATAAACAGGTCTGGAACCATCTGATAGAGGCCAGGATCAGCGAGCCAGAGACGGAGATAGCCTAATGACTCAACTCATCTTATCCAGAAAGTCCGTCTTGTTGTTGGCAAGCCTGTTGTTGCTATTGGTGTTCGCCGTTGCATCGTTCGTGATTGCAGCATCGGTCGTCAGCGCAGCACAAGAGACGCCTGTTCCCGTCGCTCCCCAGATTCCTGGCCCCGTGCCAGCCAGTGTCGCCATCGATCGCACGCTCGACCCGCCAGGTCTGAGCAAGGACCAGGACACCCTCGTCACCATCAGGCTGACGGGTCAGAACCTGCCCGAATGTCTCGGCATACCTGGCCGTCCAGTTGACACCGTGCTGATCTACGATGTCTCTACCAGCGCTGGAAGAATCAACTGGTCGCAGACCGTCACGTTCTCGCTGCAGTTACTTAACAACCTCGAACAGCCGGTTTTCGAGCAGCTCACAGCACCGCCTGGTCAATCGCGGGTTGCCATCGTTACCAGCACGGTGGGCGATACCGGCCCTGTGCCGATCCTGGAGAAGGAGCTGACATCTGACTTCGACCAGCTTCGCACGGCCGTAACGAGCATCCAGGTGGGCGGCGACACCGATATCGCTCAGGCCATTCGATTGGCGGCCCAGCACTTGCAGGCGGAGGCAACGGGCAACGCGCAGGCTATCGTGCTCATGTTGCACGACACCGTTCCCTTGACCGCCGGCGCGCAAGCGGCAGCCGCCGAGATCGGGGCGCAGATCCCGATCTATCTGGTCGCTAACAGCCTCGCGATTGATGAGTTGGATCAGGTCACCGCCGAGCGAGCCAGCGCGTTCGTTCCGCCAGAGAGCTTCTTCCCTGATCCCCGGCCTGAAGAGATCCGACGCCTCTTTGTCCAGGCCAGCGAAGGCGACGTCAACCTGGCTGCGCGCAACTTTCATCTGGAGGATATCTGGGAGCCGGGAAACCTGGTCGATCTCTCTGCAGTGACTGGACCGGGTGGACGCATCGAGGGCAACAAGGTCGTCTGGGATATCCCGGAAGCCATGCGCGATCAGTCCGTTGATCTGACCTACAGGGTCAAGCTGCGCCCTACGGCCCCGGATCAGGTGCAGCTTTTCAGTGGCCAGGCGTGCATCGACTGCAACGGTTTCATACATAACAACCTGGCTGGCGGGCCTTGGGCTGTGTCGCCCGGCCCCACCAGCACGCCGTTGCTGATCACCCAAGGGCCAACCGCCACGCCAACAGCCACACCCTCCCCTACTGAACCACCGGCCACGCCGACGCCCACACTGGCGCCGGCGCCTACACCCACGCCGGGGATCACCAACCTGGCCCTTGGCGCAGCAGTAAGCTGTGTGTCTTCGTGGCGGTGGCTGCTTCTGCTGTTACTGCCGCTGCTCGTCCTCCTACTCTGGTTGCTTATTCCGCTCTTGCTGCGCCGCAGCATCGGCGAATGGTGGGCCAACGCGAAGTGGGGCTGTCGCCTCTGTCGACTGGCGCTGGTCTTGTACACGCTGCTTCTGGCCTTTCTGGTGGGTAGGGAGATCTTCGCCTCAGTGTGTCAACCAACTGAGACGGTGTACTTCTGGCGTCTGCAAAGTGGGGCGTCGGGAATCTATACCATCGATCCCATGAGCAATCTGCCGCCAGAGCCGGTGCGCGCGCAAAACAGCGCTGGCTGCGTTGGCTGCCACACGATCTCGGCCAGCAGCGGCCGGATTGCGGCTATCACCACCACAGCCACCGGCTTCTTACAGATCACGACCCTGGACGGTCAGACTGTCCAAACACCGGGCATCCGCGCCTCGTATTTGGCCTGGTCGCCTGACGGGAGCCAGCTTGCCTTCTCACAGAACGACGAGGATATCGCGATTCTGGATATCGACAGCGGGTCGATTACGTTGGTGCCGGGCGCCAGCGATCCCAGTGTGATCGAGACCATGCCTAGCTGGTCGCCCGACGGGCAGACGCTCGCTTTTGTGCGATCGATCAATAGCCAATCAGGGTTCAACATCACGAACGACGCCGCTATCTTTGCGGTGCCTGTTGCAGGCGGCCAGCCGGCGCCTTTGGCCGGAGCCAGCGGCGATGGTTTGAACTACTATCCTGCGTACTCGCCTGATGGAGTCTGGCTCGCCTTCACTCGCCACACCAACACGGCATCCGTAGACAGCTATTCCGCGCCCGAGGCGGAGGTATTCCTCGTGCCGGCGGAAGGCGGAGAGCGGTTGCGCATTGCGGCCAACGATGGGCCGGCTGGCGAACTATTGACCAATGTCAGCAACTCGTGGGCAACCTGGTCCCGAGATGGCCGTTTTCTGGCGTTCAGCAGCAAACGGAACGATCCCAACTACGACATCTTCGTCACCGAGGTTGCGACCGATGGCTCAACGGGTCCCGCCATCCCGCTGCAAGGGGCGGCCGAGCCGGGTATCTTCGAGCACACGCCTGCCTGGGGGCCGCCGCAGCAAGTGTTGCCATTGGGCGACCGTCTCCTGGCGTTGTGGCCCTGGCTTCTGCCGCTACTGCCATTATTACTGCTNTGCTGGCTATTGTGCCGCAGGCTCCCCACCGAAAGCCTGCGCGGCGTGCCGGCCGTGCCTAGCGGCGGCCGTGAACCGCCGCCGTTCCTCGACGTCTGGGCTGGCCCGAAGGTCGAGTGGGAAGCGACACCGACGGTTGTCATTGGCCTGGGAGGCGCGGGGCGCTGGGTGCTCACGCACCTCAAGCATAACCTGTCGATGGCTTCGGCAGGACGACTGGAAAGCCCGGTGCGCCTCTTGTGTCTGGACTCCAGCCGTGAAGAATGGGCGGGCGGTCAGAACGTTGCTGTTCGCTTCGCTGGCGTGCAACTGAGCGACAGCGAGATCCTGGTGCTGGGTGAGGATCTGAGTCCCGTGATCCAGCGCGCTGTTGCCGGTCAGGAATCAGAGATGGCCGGATGGTTCCCAGCCCCGGACTATAGCCGGCGCCTAAGGCCGGTCGAGCAAGACGCGCGGCAGAGCACCGGGCAACGACGGCCGATCGGTCGTGCTGTAGCCTTCCGTGATATTCAGCAGGGGGAGCAGACGTCCAAGCTCTGGCGCCAACTGACCACTGCGCTGCAAGCCGTTGCCCGAGCTGACCACGCGCAGATTCTGATCGTGGGTTCGCTGGGAGGCGGCTTTGGCAGCGGGGCTTTGGCCGATGTCGCCTATCTGGCGCGACTGGCAGCCCAACGAGCCGGACTGAAAGGCGCTACGGTCAGTGCGGTATTGGCTACCGAGGATCCGTTCGCTGAGGCCGGGCGCACGCCGCAGATGCGCGTGAACACCCTGGCAGCTCTGCGCGAGATCAACCGCTTCCTGTTGGCACAGAATCGTCCCTTCCCCATGCAGTACCGCGCCGGCAGCCGGGATGATCTGGGAGACCGCATGCTCACCCAGAGCCTACTGGACGATTGCTTCATCTTCGATGGTCATCGCGATCAGCATGATCTGTGTCTCTACCGTCCGCAGGTAGGGACGTTCCCGATGATGGCCGATGCGTTGCAAGTGCTGATCGACAAAGGCGCCAGCGAGCCGGGCAGCGTGCTGGCGCAGTACCGCGACAACACCCGCACGACCATTGCTGACGAGCAGATTCAGCGCAAGATCGGCGTGGTCAGTGGGCTCGGTTGTTCGACTTATCGCCTGCCGCTAGCCGATCTGGTGAAAGCCTGTAACGTTCGCTTTGCCCGTGAGTTGGTGCAGTTGTGGCTGGTGGGACGCAATGCAGCCGCCGCTCAGACTAGTGACGGCGTTGGGGCTACCCTGGCGCTGGATGTCCGCCATGACCTGGAGCATAAGGATCAGCCGCCAGCGCTGTTGGCGCGGCAAGCCTTACCAGGCGCTAGCGATCCGGTTGCGTTGCTGGTGGAGACTGCGCTGCAAGGATGGTCAACGCACAATGATCGCCGCGCCCGCGAGCTGATACAAACAGCGGAGAGCCAGGCGCGCGACCGCTATGCGACCGAAAGCGCCAAGGCCTTCGAGCAATGGCTGGCGCTGGGTGTGTTGCGGCTCTTGAACGGCCGGCCTGAGACCTTCGATGTGGTCGAGGCACGCAGCGGCAAGATCCGTTATGCCGGTGAGTTCCTGGGTGAGGTCGAGCGACTGCTGGCCGAAGGGAAGCGCCGGGTGCATGGTCATCGCGAAACTGTGGGCGCGGGCAAAATGGTGTCCGCTGATCTGCTCATGGCTTGCGCCGAGCACTGCGGCGCTGTGGCAGCGCGGCTGCGCCAGAACCTGACCGCAGGCGAGGACTTCCTGCTCCGTGCGCCCGTCGCCGCCGACCCCGACAGCGGCGGAGTGTATCGACGCCTGGTGGCGACAGAAGCTGCTCTGCAGCGAGGGCGTGAGGAGATGCGAGCCGTAGTCTCTCGCAAGGCCTTTGCCGACGACGATCTGGTCAACAGCTTGTACATGGACTTTTACGCTCAACATCTGGAACCAGCACTGGAACGCATCTTCTGGCGCACGCGCGAGCAAGGTGGGCTGGAACTGGTAGTGCGGCACTGGGAAGACCGCGTCTTTGTCTCTGACACTTCCGGCGGCCCGGCCTTTATGCAAGCGCTGGAAGAACTCGCCGATGCACTGGGACAAGAGGTGTGGCGCGAACGCCTGGCCGAGCGTCTCGACCGCGACCTGTGGCGCAGCGACAGGGTGGCCAGTGAAAGCAATCGACTGTGGCCGCACGCCGAGCCGCCGCTAACGTTCCGGACCAACGAAGCCCCACGCGCCCAGTTGCAGCGCCTGCTCTGGACAAGCGCAGAGGTGCGTTCCGGCCAGGAGGTTGCCAGACGCATCACGGCCGCGGCGCCGGGCGGCGGCACGGTGCGTGAGGTTCGGGCAACCGATCCTTACGCGGCTGGCCTGATCGCGTTTTTCGATGTGCTGCCCCTGCCGGCGCTGACCTGCTACAGCCGTACCAGCGAAGAATACCTGCGTGTCCACGGGCTGATCAGCGGCACCGATCACCGGCCAGGTGAGACGCGCCCGGAGCCGGTGCAGGTGTTTGCAGCCGAGGTCAACGCAATGGCTTACGAGAGTCGGTTGTGGGAACTGCGAGAACCGCCTCGCCTGTTCCATCCTCTGTTCGTTGCCGGCTTGCACGACCTGGGGCTAGCGCGCTTGTTCGCCCAAGCGTACGCCTGCGGCATGGTGGTGCGCGGTTACCAGGACAATCAATACCGCTATGGTCTGCGCTTCCCCGGTGACAGCGCAACCTACTGGTTGCCTAAGCAGCCCTCGCAGTTCCAGATGGTCGATCCCCTGGTGGAAGCCATGCAGGAGTTTGTGATTGGCGACAATGCGCAAGGCTCCGGCAATCGGTTCAGTCACACCGAACTGACGCAACGAGTTGATGCCGAGATCGAGTCTGTGTTGAGCGACAGCCAGGATCGTCTGCAGCAGTTCTTGCAGGATCAACCGAAGGATCTGAGTGATCGGCCGGTTGGTCTTGGCGTGCAGGACTTCCTGTCGTTTGCCCGTCTCGTCGTGCGTGACGTCCTGATGCAGGACAATACGAGGTAAGGCGCCATGGCGACATCACCCGCTAACTTGGAAGGACGGACTTTCATTCTGGACGGCTTCGGCCAGGTGAAGCTGGCGGCGCGACTTGGCAGCGGCCGGCTCTCGCAGGTGTTCCGCGGCGAAACGCCAGACAAAGGCGCAGTTGCTGTCAAAATCGCAGGCCATGATCTGGACGAGACCATGGCAGAGAGTTTCCGCAGCGAGTTCAAGACTCTGGAAGCGCTGCGCGCCACCGCACAGCGCCTGGCGCAGCAGGGGGAGGTCAAGGACTTTGCCGCGTCCTACTTTCCTGAGCCCCTCAGCTTTGTACCCGAGTACAGGACAGGCGATGGCGGCAGTTACTCGCTTGTCGTCATGGAGTTAGTCCAGGCGCACAAGCTGATCGATTTGGCGGTGGCTCGACCGGGCCACGTCCTGGAGGAGCCGTTTGCCTTGAAGGCGGGCATCCAGTACGCCGAGATGTTGCAGGTGCTGCATGCGGCAGGCTACACAGCCAGCGACCGCAAGATCGACGACATCTATTGGCGCCACAGTGACGCTGGCCCGCTGATCGTTCTGGATTGGAACGTCGTAGGTCGCGGTACGACAGGCATTGCCGACGATTTCCTGCGCTTTGGCAGTTTCTGGTACGAGTTTCTGGTCGGTCACGCGCCAAGCTATGTCAACGTGGGTAAGAAGCGTGTGGCTCGCCTGGACGCCCGAACGGAATGGCAGAAGCTAAGCCGAGGTACGCAGTCGATCTTGGAACGCTCGCTGCACCCGGCGCCGCAGAAGCAGTATCAGTCCGCAGAGGCGCTCAAGAACGATCTGGCGGAGCAGTTAGGCCTATGGCAAGCGCCATACGGCGAGTTTGTCTCAAAGCTCGAGGAAAACGCTGCCGAGCTGCCTTCGATCGCTTTTCTGGACATGGCGCGACGCCGCGGATACAAAGCGGATGACATGGATCTATTGATCAAAACGCTGGATATGAAGAAGCAAAATGAGCGCCTCGACAACTTCCATGCTTTGGTGGATCGCTTTGTCGCACTGGGAGTGACCCATGGCCAATAGCCCCCTTCTCCCCATCATCGAGCAGTTCGAGGAGGAGCGCCTCGAATTCTGGGACGACGATCCCGTGCGCGCTAAAGCTGCACGTTTCTTACTGGTGGCCAAAGCCCATGCGGCTGTCAAGCAACTACCGCCGCGCGACCTGCTCCTGGCGCTCAAAGACTTGCAGCTTGACGATCCTGGCCGGTTAGAGGCAGTCCGCCAACAGATCTCGTCGCGTGGTATTGACGATCAGGCCCTGGCGCTGGCATGTCTCGACGCGGATCTGCAGGTGCATCTCTTGATTGCTGATGCCAGGTCGCTATCGCACGCCGGTCAATTCTTCGCCGCGGCCGAGAAATACAGGCAAGCAGAGGAAGCGCAGCGCGCCATAGAGCAGCAACTCCAGCCGGCGCCAGATTCGGAGCGCGAGGTTCAACACGAATGGCATGATCTGGCTTCCCTGTATCCCAGTCTGACCGCATGCATGGAGGAAGCGTATCGCAACCACGCCACCCAGACCGAGCCGCTGCAACTGGCTCAGGCCGCGATTCGACTGGCGCAAATCGGCGATGGGTCAGGCGCAGAGCGAACGCTGGTGATCGCTGCGCGCTGGACCGAAGAAAAAGGCCCCATCTTTCCCATTCTGGCGAATCTGGCTGGCTTGTTGCCGCATTGGCCCGCCTTACAGGAGGCCATCCTACAAAGCCCCCATGATCCAATTCAAGCGCTAGATCGACTGACATCGTGGCTGAATGATCCACAGCGCCAGATGTTGAGCCAGCTTGTTTCAGAGTCGGCTTCGGATGGCATAGTCGAAGATGCGTTCCGCGCCGATCTCGAACGCGTGATAGGTGATGAGTGGGTGGCTGAATCGCAGGCGGATATGCAGACCGTTTTGGCCCTTCGCCTGGCCATAGCTATCGCCCAAGAGAACCTGGAGAATCTGGAGCGCGCCTGCCAGCAGATCCGAGCCTCAATGAAGTATCTCGGGGCAACTACGACCCTGCGGCAACAACTGAGCCTACTGCAAGCATGGCAAGAGACGCGGCTTGCGGCTCTTGAGAGCAGCTTAGATGAGATCGCCCCGTTTGTTCAGGAACCTGCGGTCATTGGCGTTGAAATTGTCCAAAGCCTTGAAGCGCGTATCCAGCTTCACAAGTCCATCCTGGAGCAGATCAAGGCCCTGGTCAGTGCAGTTGGCCCAGCAACAGACGCACATCTCGAAGAGCCAGGCACGACTGACGAAGCAACAGCCGCTCTCGAAGAACTAGCGCAGGAGGCAACGCTTCCAGCAGAGGCCGTGCCTGGAGTGTCGCAGTTGAGCGAGAGAACCGGCGCTTTTGACACCAGCGTCGCTCTGCCTGGTAGAAACGGATCGACGCAGCCAGAACCGTTGGCCGACGTGTACCGGTCCTTGCGCGGGATGCGCTTCAGTGAGTCTGCCGAGCAGTTGGGCGCGGCCGGCAGTTCGGCTGCCGATGGCCAGGAACGAGCCAGAATAGCGCGCCTGGCGGTTGTGACCCAGGCTTGCCTGGCTGCCTTAAACGCCGGCTCCAATCCATCCGCACAGACGGTTGAGGATATGATCCAGGCCGCGGGCTGTCTGGAGGCTGACAGTGGCCTGGATACAGCTAGCACCTGGCTAGACTGGTCGAACGAGGCTTGTCCTGTCCTGGATGACTCTGGAGTTCGAATGCTGCGTCGCGAGATCGAAGTTCGTCGGGCCTTCAGGAAGGTGGATCAGTTCCTGGCGGAGGGCCGATTCGTCGAAGCAGCCAGGAGTTTTCCTGACGCCAGTCAGGAGAAGAACGGCCTGGCGCCAGCCCAGCAGGGCAGCGATTTTTGGCGCGAACTGGTGGCCGATTGGTCGAGAAAGGGAGAACAGAAGCAGAGATTGCTCAAACCCAACCGAGCGCTGGCCAAACTGGAGCAAGCATCGGAGGCTGCCCTCACTAGCGCAAATTCAGGTGACTTGGGGGATGCGTTGAGCAAATTGGCAGGTCCTTTGCAGGAGGCCGCAGCCCTGAAGGAGCCGGATGCCCACCTTACCTTTCATCCGCTGGCCTTCTGGCTGAACCGGGTGCTGGCCTCCTGGCGTGATGTGCAAGCTATTGACGCTGCCAGCCAACCCGACCAGTCGTTGCTGGTTTTGCAGCAGGCTCGGCTGACGTGTGACCATGCCAGGGCGGTGACACCTGCTGCGGACTTTGGCGACAGCCTGGAACCGTTTGACGCCCTCGTCAGCAAACTTTACGCCGAAATCCATTCCAGGCGTAGATCGGTATGCGACAGCTTGTTGGGCCAGTTGAAGACCGCTTCAGATTCAAATGCATCGCTTGCAGATGTGGACCGGCTTCTCTCGTCGGTGATCACGTGCCAGCATGAGAACATTGACCAGCGACAGATACCGGAAGCACTCAGACAGGTGGCGGCGGAACAAGAGCACCTGGGAGATAGCGAACGTGGTTCCAAACCGTACGGCATCGAACAACTGGCTAGCGCAGCGCCGTTTTATCAGAGTGCTCGTCTACTGGCCTTGTTTGAAGCGAAGAACCAAGCACCATCTGGCGTAACACCAGGGCAGTCATTAGCGGGAAAGCTTGCCGATGTGACTGCCAAGGCTCGGCAAATCAAGAGACTCCAAAACGACTTCGACAATGCGCGACGAGACAGTGATGGAGTAAGAGCTAAGGAGCTGCTCATTGAAGCCAAGAACGCGGATCTGAAGTTGCAGGAGCCTGGCATGGTCGAGGAGTGGGATTACGTTATAGAAAGCAAACGCGTCTTGTATGCTCAGAATGAACGGAGTTCACGGCTCGATGATCTGATCAATGAGTTGTGGTCGCCGATAAACACGACGGTCGCTGATGGAGAGTTAGTACTATGACGACAACCTCTGCGCCAGTAACAAGAAACCATGAGGAAGCTCGCTTGGACTCTATCGTCGTGGAAATCAAAAAAGGGCTACAGGAAATCAACGAGCAAATCGAGTTACAGCCGAAGACCGATCTGCCAGAGGCTCGGGTGGTCATTGACGAACTCCAGGTCAGAAAAGAGCAGATGTTAGCGAAGTGGCTGCTGCTTGCCACCAAGGTGCGAGACCAAATCGGTCAGATAGCACAGCGGAACAGCGACGAGGACTATCGTAAGATCGTGCCACTTGTAAAAATACTGGATGTTTGGAGTAAAGACGAGGCCCTGATCGCCGATAATGACATAGGAAACCAACTGAAGTCGGTTGCTAATGCCGCGAGAGACGTTCAGAGCCAAGCTCGCGAAGAACTCGTTGGTGATCGCGAAGCCAAGGCGCGTGAACAGCTTACCCTCTCACAGCAGGCCGACAATCAGCCATTTGTCAGCATTTGGCCCTTGTTGCGCTCGAAGATGCTTTGGAATGAAGTTGCTAGCATTGTAATGGGTATTGAGGAATTGCCAAGTGAACTTGCTGACATAACAAGGCGAATAGACGAGCTTAACTCAGCGATTCGGGACGAGCTGATTATCAATCAACAGGCTGAGGCTATACGAGCCGTGGGCACGCTCTATGAACGCTGGAGCAAAGCAACCAGCGTTTCAGATATCCCAGAGATTGAGAGAACGTTTGTCGAATTAGGACGTATCTTGGCGGTCTCAACTGAGATCGAAGTTCCTCAACCGTTCCTCGATGCCTACTGGAAACGTGAATACGACATCTTAGCTACCAAGATATCAGCGTCTCGAGTGCGCGGTCTGTTGCAACGGAGTCTAGATCAAAGTTCGTCCATACCCAAGGCGTGGACGGAGCTACAGGAAGCCCAACAGCTTGGCCGCACCCTTGGCCCAGAGATCAATACGGAGTTAGACAGCGCGGAAAAGGCACTAACGGCGAGGACAGTCGGGCAGATCGAGGTTCATGCGACGAGTTTCCGTGCCGCAATGCAATCCCAGTCCTATGATGACGCTCAACTTGAGCTGAGACAGATGAGCAAGTTGATGCCATATGTGAGCGATAGCGCTGAATGGAAGCAGCGATTCAATGAATTGCAAGCAGAGTACGATGCTAGAATCAGCTTGGCACCGGACACTCAAGAACTCAAGGAACTCCTGGACTATCTAAATGAAGTCAATGAGGCTGACGACAAGTTTGATGCGTTGTCGATGATTGGATTACACAAGAATCGAATCCCTAAAGACCTGAATAAGAAGCCAGCAAGTATCAGGATAGATATTGTGGCTGCGATAAACCGTGTGCTTGACAGTCTACCGACCGGCGACTTGCAAGGGTATGCCGAATGGCGAAAGAGCTACCTTGAGCAAATCAAGCGGACCTTCGATAAGTCACTCCAGTAACCGCGGATGTCAGGCTTACATCTGCGCACGGCGCGGGGCACGAGTAGCCAACTGGCCGGCAATGTGCAGAAGGAGAATGACCAGTGAGAGAAAATGAACGTCGTCGAATCCTGGATCAAGTCGCAGAGGCAGTCCATCGGGGCGCCCCCCTTGACTCATATCAGGATCAAGTTGACAGGCTCGTCGTCGAGGCTGGCATGCCCCTGGACGCCATTGAAGCCGAGGTCAATGATCGCATCTCGCGCATACAGACCGACGAGGAGATCGACAACCTGCGCAGTTCGGTCAAGAAAAAGGGGCTGCTCATTGGCGGCGCGACTGCAGCGGCATTGTTACTATTGTCCCTCGTTGGCAGCTATTTGCTCATGCAGTTCATGTTGCCTACCCCTGAACCGACGCCAACACCGACAGCAACGCCTGCGCCAGTTGCCATCGCAGTGCAACCTGCGGGTCACTGGCTCTTCTCCATCGAGACGCGTGAAGTCCAACCGGCATCAGGCGATCCTACTCAGGCCATCGTCACCATGCACGTCATAGACAAGGACGGCAATCCTGCGCCCGATGGCCTGGAGGCGAGCTTCTCGGCCACGTCTGGCGACATCACGCCCCGGACATCGACAGTGCGTAACGGCGTGCTGACCGCCTTGTTTACGGCGGCACCGGGAGCACCGCCTGCGACGCTGAGTGTCACCATGCAGAACGACACGGCGAGCCACCAGTTGCCCGCGTTTAGCCCGGGTGGGGTAGCCCAGGAGCAAACTCCGGTCCAGACGCTAACCCCAGAAGTCACACTTTCGCCGGTGTCAGTAACGCCCACCGCGACGCCTGCACCCGTCGAATTAACCATTGATTGGACGCCTCGATATTCCACTACTATTGAGATTGGAGTTGGGCAGACCTTGACTATGATCCTTGGCACTCGTCGACAAGGTGATGCAGCACCTGACACTAAAGTTGACGTCACCGCAGCCAATGGATTGGTTTCATTTGGCGGTAGTAGTAGTACTACTGTAACCACTGATGAAAGGGGCACGGTATCTGTGGAGCTGGTCGCCTCTCAGAACCCAGGGGATGATACCCTTCAGGTAGGCGGTGCTTTGATAGTCACTACGCAACCCCTTCAAGTACGAGTGCTGCCAGTAGGGACACTGCTCCGGGATTTGCATTTGCGCACAGAACCTGTCATGGCACAAGCCAAGTGGGTGAGTGATGCAGCAGAAAAGAGTGGCAGTAGGTTTGTGATCTTGGGAACGCATCCTTGCTACGACATGAACGGCACCAAGGAGGCGGGAATTCCATGCTACCTGGTCAGAGATTCGGAAGGTACTAAGTTTTGGCTAGAGGGCGCCGATGGGGACATTGACATCAAACCTCTGAATGCCAAAGTTGAGGACGTATCCCGAGATGCTGCGAATGACACCACCAATGCTCTGCCATCATCTTCGTCTTCGGAGGAAAGCTCAGACCCAACAAAAGTACAACTGCGCCTGCAAGAAGGCGATACAAGCGGTGAAGAAAGAGTCCCCGTATTCAAAGCAGACTCGACAGAAGTGGTACTCGCTGAACTACCTGAAGATGTCACAGTCGAGATCCTCGAAGATACCGAAGGCTCCAAAATCGTGCCAGTTCGAGTCGTTCTCTGGGTTCCTGTGGACAATGTTATCGGAACTGATCCAAGCCAACAGCTAACGAATTCAAACGGTTCGGTGGATGTGTGTGTTTATCAACCAGGCAAGTCGCCCAATGATGACAGCGATAAGCATTGCGGCACATTGGCTCAGATTACTCCAGCGATCTCCTTTGCACGATCATTGACGGAGGTAGAGAAAGCGGACGAGACGAAATTTGGAGTCGATACCTGGAAGTTGGCAGTTATCAATGCTTGGGTCAACCGCGGTAACATCAAGTCGCCCTAACCCGCGTCCGTTGGGACGCTCGAATTGGCTTCGAAGGTTATTGGCTCCGCCCTCACTGCCGACAATTGCCGCCAACATGGAAGCAACATCGCAATGGAATTTCCCAGTTCAATCCACAGCCCGAAACTGATCGGCAGCGCCGGCCTGATCGCCCGCTACGAGGCGCGCACCATCACCGAACAGCCGGCGATCGTGTTGGTCGCTCCTTCTGCGCAGTATGGTGCGGTCTCGTTGGATGCGGCGCACAAGGCATTGGTGGTCCTGCGCCAGGACGGCCTGCCCTTGGCCGGCTGTCCTTCGATTATCGACTACCAGGAGACACCCGATGACGGCGCGCTGTTGGCGCTCGGCGTGCGTGGCGCGCCCCTGGCCCTGAATTGGCCGGATGACGCCACGGAGGTCGAGGTGCTCGAACTGGCTGTTCAGCAGGTCAGGCTGCTGGCCGCGCTGCACCAGGCCGGCTTCAGCGGCTTGCAGCCGGGGTTCGATGATCTGCGCTGGGACAGCACGCACAGGTCTTTGATGGTTCTGGGCTGGGAGTGGGTGCGGGAGAACGACGAGAGCCGGCGCGAAGACCTGCAGGCGGCAGCGGCGTTGTGGGTTGAGCTGTTGACCGGCGCCGCGCCGCCTGTCTTTCCACCCTTGACGCCAGAGACGAAGGGGCCGGCATGGCAGCGGGTTAGCCTGAGGACGCGTGCATTGCTTTCGTCGATCCTGCTCGATGCTCAAGCCATGGCGACTGCTGAGAGCACCCACACCCAGCTTGAAGCTATACTCAGAAACTGGAGCCAGCCCGTCGATGAGCTTCTGAGCGAAGGTCTGGACCTTCTCGCCAGCGAGCAGTTCGCGGCCGCCCAGGCCTTGCTCGATCTTGCGGCGCGCCGCGATCCGGACAGCGTCGGCTCCTTCCGCTTGCGGCAGTCTCAGGAGCGCGCGACGAAACGCTTTGTCGAGATCATCGGCGATATCCGCATCGGATCATACTACTCGGCTGTCAACAAGCTCCAGCGAATTCAGACAGACGGCGCCACCACAGTGCAGGAGCGGCTGCGGGCGTGGCGGTGGTGGACAATTGCCGAAGCTCTTGAGCGTCTGGAGCCAGGCGACCAACTAGACAGCTCTGAACGGCTCGGGCTGGAGCTGCTCGAGACCGGGTTGGACTTGGATCGGGGTCAGGTCAAGGCTGCGTTGAACCGAGTGCAGCGGATTCTGGCGGAGGAAGAAAGAAGCCGGATGCTCGACGCGCTGGTGTATGTTGAGGCCGACCTGCGCTCTTGTTTGCTGATCGACCAGGCAACCAACCTGGTAGCGAAGGACCTTACCACAGCCGCCGATCTGTACGAGCAGGCGGAGCGCGATCTGCGGAAGCTTCCTGAGGCTTATCACACTGTGTTTGCGGCGCAGTTCGGCGATCCCGCAATAGGACTGGAGCAGGCAAGACAAAAACTGGCCAGCCAGGAGCTGCTGCGCAGAACCATTAACGAGGCAAAAGCTGCTCTCAAGGCGAATGATCTGGCGTTGGCGAGACAGAAGTGGAACGATGCGCTCCGGCTTATGGATCGCATGGATTCTGAGCGTGCTACGATCCGCCAGGAGCTCCATCGAGTTCAGCTCAGGAGTCAGGCTGTGGCAGCGGGTGTAACGAGCAATGCGGAGTCACAGGGTGATGCCGCAATTTCATCCGCTCTTCAAACTCTATCAGCGCTACGATCTGCATTTCCACGTGACACATGGGGAACGAAGCAGGCGGAACGTTGGCGACAGGCATTGGTGGTGCAACTACAAGAAGATTCGAGTGGCCCGGCAGGTGCATGGCTGATGGAGTACTGGGGAAAGGATCCGCAAGTGCGAGCCGAACTAGATAACGCCGCAGCATCAGTGCTAGGCAGATGGAAGGATCGTCTCGATCAGATCAATAACGGGCAAATTCCAGTTCGCCCATCGGCGTTGGAAATGCGCATCTCGGATGCGAACGATTTTGCCACCTCTATACGTGCCGCGCGGGTTTGGATCGTTACTACTACTTTGTCAAGCGAAATTGCTGGAATTCTCGAACAAACACGTGCGATCATCGCCAGCATGACTGCTCAACGCACGATGCAAATAGCCTTGCGACAGCAGCTTGAATCAGCATTGGAGCGAAGGGCGCCGGTTGGCGAGATACTTAGACAGGCCGCTGAAGCTGATCTGGAGTTATACGACGCCCCTGAGTTGTCTGTGACGCGGCTGCGAGAAAGGCACGCTGATTCACGCATTCACATGCGAGGTGATGAAGGTTTTTCACTGGGAGCATTAGCCGGGCTTGTTGCCGAGGTCGATGCTAGGCTTGTTGAGCACAACGACAGGTTACTGCAACGTTTGGATCCAATGATCTCAGCATCGCTTGAAGCGCATGACGAAAATATCCGGAGAAGGGAGGCTGAGCGCAAGCGAGCAGAGAAGAGAGAAGCAATCCGGCACAAATGTATGGGCCTTCCGAAAGACGATGTTGAGGGTGATAAGTGTCAGGTGATTTTGAGGCACCTTGATGAGGGAGACCTTGTTTCAGCAGTGAGCAAATCTCAACAGCTGGATCGTAACCCAGATGACGTCAGAAAACCATGCGTTGACGCCGTGAAACACTATGTCGAGGAATGTCGGAGCGAGCGAATTGAGTCACTCCTCAAAGTAGTCAATCTGGCATTATCGACGAAGCCTTCTACTTTCGATTCGGACGGACTTGCCGAAGTCGATAGAGACGTGGCAGAACTTGTCAAATTGACAAGGCATCAACAACAGGTTAAGGCCTATATCGAATCTCTGAAGGCATGCTGGGAGCGCCACAAAGCTAGCATGTTCACATAAGTGCATGGACGCGGATAAGGATCACAGAGCAATGTGCCAAGCTGACTCTTCGCTTACAATTCTTAAACTGATCGAAAAATGTCTTCTTGATCCTCCTGCGTGGATGCACGTCTTTAGGGATTGGTGGTGGCTGCCTGTATCGTTCATTGTATTGTGTGCTGTACTGAGCTTCTATCGCGTGGGAGTGATTGTATCCCAGGATGAAACGTCTCACATTGCATTCGGATGGATGCAAGGCGATGGTCGAGCGAATAACAAAGTGGGTAGGGTGCTTCGTGATTACCGCTTCTATATCTTCGTACTTCAGGTCGTCGGTACGGTCGGAATGGCCTGGACATTGTCAAGACTATGGGCCGTCGATTCGATGCTTCCGATACTTGGCGTGTCCAAGGGTACTGTATGGGATCTTTCACCCTTTGGAGTTGAACTTCTGAAAAGCGTGGTATGGAGTGCATGGGTTGGCTGCTGGCTATGGACTCTTGCTTGCGTTCTCATGTGCTTTATCCTTTGGATCGATCCATATGGATGGCACCGGATCCGTCTTACGCCGTCGGACAAGGTTATGTGGAGAAACCCGAAAACCGACGAAGAGGAGATTTGGAAGGCAAGGCGCACCAAGGACCTGTTCGTGAGGTATCTTTACTTTAGCGCCGATGGGAATACTTGCTCGACCAAGGAAAAGACAGGATGGATAAAGCTCGAATGGATGCGGCCGCAGGAGAAGGGGTCAAAGGTCAGCCTGAATGGACCGGGAAACGGCCCTTGCTTCAAACTAGGCGCCCCTCCCTCTGAAGGAAAGGTGGAAAGAGGCGCCAAGTTCGTCGTCGGATCACTGGAGCGAGAGTACCGTTTCCGCTAACCCGAGCGCGTGAAGCAAGTCATATGAGGAGCAATCAAGCCGATGATTCGTTGTAGCCTGCAGTTTCTTTTGCTACCTTTTTTTGTGGCAACTGTTTTCTTTGGCGTCAATGGGCTGCCGAGTGCTTTTGCACAAGAAGTTGCAAGTAACAGTGATAAGGAATGCTTTAGATTGACTAGACCTGCATACTTATACTCGACCGCCGGTGCTGATCGGTGGCTGCTGGAAGTCCCCGTCGCAATCATCGATAGTAATGTGGTGAGGGATCCGAAGCACATTAACGTGCCTATCCCTGCGCAACTCACAGGGTATGCTGAAGTAGTCGATCGTCGGCACAATCCCGATATCGATACGAGTGTAGTGTTTGTGATTGGCCTTTACAGGCTCCTGGATAAACCGCAATATGCAAGACTGCACTTCTACATTGAACATGCAGACTGCGAGCCGTTGGAAGTGAAGGAGTTATCCATTATTCAGGAACAGGTTTCACCGAGTGAAGCGCTCACCTCTAACATCAGCCGCTATGCTCGTGTCTATGTGGGATTCATTTTCCTGGTCTTGGTAATAGCGATTGGACTGATGATCAGCTTGCTATCTTATCGCTTCGATTGGTTCGGACAGAGGACCAAGCTTGATAAGGTATTGAGTTTTCCTTGGACAAGCGATGGTTGAAGGCGATCGACTCATGTTGAAGACGATTATCGAGCTACTCCCAATTCTTATCGTCGCCATTCCCGCGGTGGCAATTGGCTTCTTGCTGGGCGCGGAGCCAAAAGCGAATTGCGAGGAGGATACTGAGCATCCTACGATTGGAAGTGGTCAGGATATTCCCATTCATCTAAGATGGTGGTGTGCTTGGAAGAAGGCGAAGTTGCCGCTTAGTCTACCAACAATCCTCACAGTACTGATACTTCTCGCAAGCGTGATACCGTCTGCTTTTGATGCTGCGGGTATTGCGCAAATCGAACAGAGTCAAGGTCAAAATCTGCTATTGGCGAAATTGCCCCCAACCTATGCCGATGTTGCCGCTACGCAGCCTGGCACACCAATTCCAGAGCCGGCCGTCGTTTATCCTCCAGTTGTTGACACTCCTCAGCCGGATGTGCAGCAACCGAGTGTAATTGACACACCACAGCAAGTTAGCGTGTCACCGACGCCGAGCGAAGAATTGATCATAGAAGTCCCATCACAACTTACGCCTGAGGTCAACGTAGGTCTTGTGGCGTTGACTGTGACCGTTGACCTGACAAGCACACTTGAACCGGATGTCCCTCCGGATGATCTGGTCGACACCTCGGTCATCACTCCCGCCAATTCAATCGCAAGCATTATACCTGCTCGTCGCATCGAATCACCCCTTCCATTAACTGACCACGAATGTGATCAGAGCACACCGGGAGTGCTGGCGCTGTTGTCACCAGTGCGAAACGACGAGCTGACCTGCCGCCAACTCGCGAATGGAGGCTACGCAATTCAGGGGCGAGTACCGAGCAAGTACATATGGTATGAAGTTCAGTATGCCCTGACTAATCAGAACAATCCGAACATCAATGAGGGAAGGTCAGTATATCCGGGAAACCCTCAACTGCGGCTCCCTGACGGGGGTGATTTTGATTGCAGGCCGCCCGATGTTACGGTAGCTTCTCCAAATGAATCCCTCTATAGGCCACCCAATCGGTTCTGCACCGGTGGATCTGAAGTGGCAGGGCAGTTATACAATTGGTCACCTTCACCATGTTCGTTACCCAGCGGCAGCACTATCAGTAACCGTACGGCGGTAACGATATGGTTGAAGGCAACCTATCTGGATCCGATATCGGTTACTACGCAGACAGATCACTGTTTCGTGAGGTTCTGGATAGTGCCATAATTGCAGGATCGAGGTACTGCCAAAAAGCTGGACACTACCGCAGCCCGTTGGCATCTACATAATTCGTCTCCATCTCTGGTGCATGCAAAGACAATTCAATAAGCAGTGGCCCGAATGCGCTGTGACGCTCAGAATTCAGTGAGGAATGTAGGTGATGAAAGGCATCATGATGGCTCTGGAACTGATAGTGTTGGTCAGTGCTGTTCTGTTGCCATGGCTCACGACTGGCTCCACTGCTTTGCCTGCATGGATGCAACAAGGCGTGGGACTTGAGGTGCCCTTGCTGCAACGCTTTGCGCCCCAGCCGATACCGGATGCCATGGCCAGTCTGGAGGCGCAGTCCAGGCTGAGCGCTCTGGATGTTCTGCGGCTGGACTTCATCTCCTGGCGCCTGTGGGTGATCATCTTGCTGCCATTGGGCGCAGCTTTGCTCGGCCTGTTGGCCTTGGTGCTGAGCTTGTTGCGCCAGGATGAACTGGCCCAACTGGCCTACTGGGCGACGGTGATCGCTGCCGCCATCGCGGCTGCGCTGATGGTGATTGGCATGCCGCTGCTGATGCGCTTGAGCCTGCCGCGCGATATGGCTGCCAACCTGCTGATCGCCGTTTTCGACCTTCGCCTGGCCTGGGGCTTCTGGGTCGCCTGGGCAGCCACGGCAGGCCTGGCAGTTGTGAACGCCTTGCTAGCGGTGACACCCAGGTCAGCGCGGCGGCCGGCTCCGAGCTATCCACCGCGCGTCTATCGTTGAGACCTGACTGGTTGAGCGAGGAAATGGTTGCCGGTGACGAATGGACAGGATACTCGCTTCGCATTCGCTCTTTAGTGCAATATCCTACGGAGCAAAAGACCGGTGATTAGCCAGTTGGGTCAAGCAGCTCACGTGCTGCACACTTAGGATAGCACGCTGCCGGCTGACATGGCAGGCCCATGCAGCGACCATCTCAGGAGGTAACCGATGGAACCTACATCGACTCAGAGTGCCCTGCGCACCATCGTGGCCACCGAAATCGGCGTGCGACATTTCGCCGATCTTGATCCCTCGGCCAAGCTCGCGGATTACGGCTACAACGCGCAGCAACTGTTACGCCGCCTCCAGTTCCAGGGAGAGGCTCTCAAGGACGCGGATCAGATTACGCTTGCGCAGCTCGGGTCATTGATCGAGCTACAGCCGCCCAGCGTGCACTCGAATCTGAAAGATCTGACCACGGAGGCACGCGTTACCAGGCTTCTGCTAGGGACCCTCCTGGCCACGCAAAGGGAGCCTGTCTATTACGATGAACCACAGTGGTGGTGGGAGCTTGTGCGCCAGATCTTATGGTGGTACGTTGGACGCGAGGGCAGCATAGGACGTGAGTTGATCACACGCGACAGCCCGGGCCGCGCAATGGACAGCCTAGCGGCGCTCGGATTGCTGGATCTCGACGAATTGGCATCGGATAGGGGCGAGAACAAGACGACATTCTGCGACGTGCTCAGACGCCTTGGCTATCCCGAACAAGTAGCCGGCGCTGCCTATTCAGCCCTCGCCGGACTTGCTAAGAAACTCCTGCATGACTGCGATGGCACAATACAGCAGCTCTTGAGGCCGCATGTTGACCGGATGGCCGAGTCATTGGCGGATGAAATTGCGCGCGCTTCAGGTTCGGAGACCTTCCCGAAAGAAGCAATCCGAGCCTGGACGGCCCTTGTTACTGGCCTACCGGTTACCACCTGGTCGCCCGCCGTCGTCGATTTCATCGACAAGTTCCAGGCGGAAGGCGTGTCCAGCGCAATGCTCGCCCAGATAAGGTCAGATCTAGGGCTATCGTTACCTATCGTCGACGAAAGCATGGCCCAGTTTATGGAGGGGCTTTGCCTGGGCTGTAATCCCGAGACCGTATCCGATCAGCGTTGTGTGCAGGGATTCGCGGACCTTGAATGGGAGGTGGAATGTCCATGGTGTGACCGCCTCATCAGTAGTATTCAAACTGATAGTAGACCCGGCGGGCCGAGGCGCTTGCCAGCAATCGCAATGGGCGGACCGCCACTAGCGAGAGAGTAAGTCTGAACCTGAATCCTACGCTTTTCCCCACCCCGTCGCTAATTGGACCGGAGGAACGCGAGATGTCTGAGATAGTCTACAAAGTGCCATACATTAAGCAGCAAGGGAACCACGATTGCTGGGCTGCATCAGCAGCAATGATGTTGGGAAAAAGTGTTGGGCCTGGTTCCGCGACACTTTCAGTGCCACATGCAGACGGTGCGCGTGGTTTGCCCAGTTCGGATGACAACATATTGCAGTTTGCCGCCTCACACAACTTCAAGATCTTGTCGCTTCGGTCAGACGCACAAAGCCTCACCCTTCAGCGTCTGACAGGCCTCCTTCGCGATGGGCCTCTGTGGGTAGGAGGCACCTTCCGTGTCAACAGGCCGGACGGGACATTTGAGACTAGAGGCCATGCGTACGTCATCGCAGGTGTCAAAGAAAATAACGTTCTCGTTCTTGATCCTCAACTGGGGCAAAGGTGGGTAGACTACAACCAATTGATGCGTGAACAGCCTTTGCGTTTGATGATTTTGTTGCAGAAGCCGAGATTGACTGCTCCAATTTCCTCAATGTCCGTGACACCACAGCTTGATCGGAAAACTTCAGATGCTGTGGCAAACAGTGTCAGCGCATACCCGTTCTCTGGTGCTCTAGGCGGCACCACCAAAAGCGTGCCACGGACTCCCGACAATAGTCACCGAAGTACTTCTGCCAGAGGATCCAACGTAAGCCCCTCTAGTCCTGCTTGGGGCCGGACAGCGAAGAGCCTGGGTCCAAACCTGACGTACGGCAAGCCGAGTAACATCTCTGCCAACTTTTGGCCCGGTCCCCCAGATCCTACGTTCGGCCATACGGCGATAGGTTTGCCGGCGGCGGCAGACTACCGCAAGCTGAGCACGTTTGCCAGGGGCCTCTCTGCCAATCCTTCCAGTCCCACGTCGAGCGAGATGGCCAAGGGGCAGGGTTCGAGTCCCAACTACCCCAGGCCGACTAGCACGGCCAGAAACCTCCAGGCCGGCCCCGCCAGTCCGACCTTCAGCCAAACGGCCATAGGTTTGCCTGCGGTTGCCGACTACAGCAAGCTGAGCACGTTTGCCAGGGGCCTCAACGTCAATCCTTCCAGTCCTACGCTCAGCGAGATGGCAAAAGGCCTGGGGTCGAGTAGAAACTACGCCGGCCCAACTGGCACGCCCGTGCCAGATAGGACGAGTTTGCCGTCTGGCAACCCTCACGGCCAGGAAGCAAACGTCAAATCTTTGCCATCCAGCTATGGCAGTCCGAGTTCTATTCCCACATGGGACAAGCTTCCCAGGAATGTTCGAGACGCATTGAGGGGAGCCGGCTTCGAGAACTGGTATAGGGACCCTAGAAATACCGAAGCCGGACGTCTCACTCTACTCAATCTTTACTCCAAGATGCAAAGCAAGGATTTGTGGAGGATGGTTCAAGGGCCAGCACAGCCATTGAGCAACAAAGGTCCGACGGCAGGTAGCATCCAACTTCGGTTCAAGGACTTCGGAGGCCTCCGCCGAAACCTCTTTGACAGAGACGACTTTACTAACCCCACCTGGTCCACTTCCTCATGGAGTGCCAATTGGGAGTCGCGATCGAAGGACTCGGCAGCCCAACTCCACCTCAAGAACTGGAGCGGGAACGTTGTCGAGGCTCATATAGACCCCGTGGGGTTCGTGTGGCGGAGACCGTGGTCTTTCATTCCTCACGTCCAGGATATGGCTGGCTACACCAATGTTACCAAAATAGGCGAAATTCTCCGATCCCAGGGGCATGCGTCATGGGCGGCTGGCGCATCCAGCGGAGGGTCTGTAGCACGAGGAAAGATGCTAGCGCAACCCCAGGGATCGGTCAGCAGACTGACCACAGGGTCTGCAGGTGGCACGGCCAGGGGTATCGATGCAAGCCTCTCGGACGCTGGCGTGGCGCGAAAAACTCAGAATCTGCCTACAGGTCCAAGCCACGCCAAGGTGAGCGCCATGTCCCAGGGCCTGTATTCAAGCACCCATAGTCCCGCTATCAGGCAGACGCCAAAGGAGTTGGGCTCGAGTCCCAACTATCCCAGGCCGAGTAACATGGCCAGGAACCTCCACGCCGTCCCCACCAGTTCAACCTTCAGTCAGACGGCTATAGGTTTGCCAACGAGTCCCAACTACGGCAGGCTGAGCACGTTTGCGAGAGGTCTTTACGCCAATCCTTCCAGTCCCACATTGGGCCCGATGGCCAAGGGGTTAGGTCCGAGTTCAAGTCACGCCAGGCCGAGCAACATGCCTGGAGGACTCAAAACAAGCTCATTTTCCGGTAGCTCGAACAAGGAATGGGGGTTCCTGCCCGTGCCGCCCGTGTATGGCAATTCAATCTCCATGTCGGGAGGTCCCCATCCCGGCATATCCAACCAAAGCCTGAGCAAGACTGCGGGCGCGGGGCTCAGGACAAGTACACTCTCTAGTAGTCCTAGCAGCATTCCCAGCCCCTCAAATGCGTTCACCCTCCCCGGCAACCAGAGCAGCACTGGGAGCAGTCTCAACTCCAACTCCTCGTCTGGCGGACTGAGTAGCTTGCCCGGCTCGTCAGGTACGCCCTCGCCCTCCAACAGGCCAGGCGGTACCGCCAACGGTTCCAGAACAAGCTCATTCTCTGGCAGCTCGACCGGTCAAGGAAGTGGGCCGGGAAAGTTTAATCCCGCTGCCGTAAAAAACATGGCTAGACCCCCCGCGACAACTGCTACTCCTGGCTCTCAAAGCAGCCAGAGAATGGTCGTCACCCCGGCAACTGCCACCGGCGGTACCGGAGGTGGAGCGTTTGGCGGCGTCGCAGCCAACCTTAGCAGAGGAAGCGCAGCCGCTCATTAGGTGATCGTATTCGCGGGAAAGGAGGATTATTCAATGCGGTCGAACCGTTTCCTGAGATGGCTAGCACTTCTTTGCATCGCTTGCCTTGCCAGCGCATGCGGCGCTGTGCAAACGGACCTCACGCTCTACAGCCACGATCGCTACCGGGTGGTCTCGACCATCACGGTGTCTGCGGAATCGCTAGAACGCCGCGGCGAGGCGGAGGTCGAGAGGAAGTTGGATCAACAGGTTGCAGATTTTCAGGCGACCGGTTCACAGGCTAAATGGCGTCGCGGCAAGGATGATCAAAATGGCGATGCCGTCTATGTTCTTGAACTCAGTGGGCAAGGATACGACAGACCGCCTCTCGCCGCTTACATCAAGATCCAGCCTGCTGTGGATGCAGATGGCAAGCCGGCGCTCAAGGCAACCCTGGTCTTGGGAGCGCCGCTGTTCAAACTGATTCTTGACGGCCTCGACTTCGAGACCGTGACCACCAACAGTGGTGAGATTCTGCAGGCGGCGATTGGCAAATTGACCGAACTGGTCGAAGGAGTCCTCAACCCCGGCGCCGTACCGGCCCAAGAGGGTGACACGATGGATACGATGAGGGCGCAACTGAATGAAGTGATCCACGGCGCCCAGGAAAACAACCTGGCCCTCCCCTTCACTGTCTACGGCAGTAAGATTATCGAGAGCAATGGCATAGAGACCAAGGATTCCGTTACGTTTGATTTAGCTTCTGTACTGGTATCGGGACAGCTACCATACGTGATTTTACGTCCTAAGGCTAACTTGTTGGTTGGCATTCCTTGGTTGTACCTGGTCATCGGCGTCGTTGGCTTGGCGCTTGTGGGTGGGATGGCGTTTCTCATCTTCCGACCACGGCCCAAGAAACGATACGTTGGGACCGTATTCTGTCCTCATTGTGGCTCGGCGCAGAAGCGCGGTACACGTATATGCAGCCGGTGTCGCCGCCCGCTCCCGAGACGTTAGCGTTCCCGAAGGAGGCTTGAGATGAAGTGCAGCAACTGCGGCAATCCTAGTCCAGGTCCAGGCCCGTACTGCATGGCCTGTGGCGGTCGATTTTCCGAATCCTCGATGAACGAGCGTAGCGCTTGGCTCGTTGCGACGCCAGTCATGCAGGATCCCCTGCCGGGTGCGCTTTCTGCCTCTTCCAGAACGCGCGACACTGACCTGGCTGAAGTATCGCCAGAGCCTGAATTGCAGCCAGAAATCGGCCAGATCGGCAACGCTGGCACCATCCCGTTCAGCGTCTGGGGGCCCTTCGCCGGCCGGGGCACGCGTGGTCGCCACGCCACGTGGCTGCTAAACGACAAGGGCGCACAAGCGGAGGAGTTGCGCGATGTAGTTATCGAGCGCTTCACCCGTCGTACCATCCCTGACGCCGAGGTAGAAGAAGCAACCCTTGTGCGCCGGGGCCTCCTGGTAGACTCGCGCCCGTTTTTCCTGGTTCGGCGTAGGTTGAGCACCGTGGGACTCTATTTGGCTCGCTTTGGCCAGGATCTTTACATCTCGCAAGTCACCTACTCCAAGAGCCCAATTAGCGCTGGGCGTGTGCTTCTTCTTATCATGATGACCCTGTTCATTCCGGCTTACACCATTGTTTACGGCGACATGGCCGATAGTGTCCCACAAGCAGCAGGGTTTCTGGGGCTGCAGGTGCCCGATCTTCGACCCTTAATCGGTTTGACGTGTTGTCTTGGCCCATTCTATATTCTGAACTACCTGGCACTCGGCTTTTTTGTGGTTTTCTCGCTGTACAAATGGCTGACGGACAGGGACATCCTGGCTGCGCTGCGGCAGTCGCCAAATGAGTTCGATCTCGACGACACGGCATCTTTGGAAAAGGCCGTGGAGCAGACCGTGCGCGAGGCGTTGGATTCGCTTGGCCTGGAAAGTCGGGTATTGATGCCCCCGGCTGTGGAACGTCCCGTGTTTCGCGTGATCTAGCACTCACTGGAGGCGCAAAATGCCAGTCATACAGATCTTTCCTGAGCAAGGTTACGTGTCAACAGGACGGTCGCCGGCGTCGCTTGACGGCCGGGGGATGCCGGCCATGTCAGACTCCAAGGACAGCCTGGCACAGGTTAAGCGCGCTGTGCTGGGGGTACGCATCCCCTATCTGCCGGATTTCCTGGCGGATCAGACTCTGGTGGGATCCTCCGACTCCGAGCGGTTGGCCGAGTGGTTGGAACGCCAGGTGCAGTTTGTAGCCAACCTGTGGCGATGGCAGACGGCGGCGTTCAGTCTCCGCTTTATCTATCGGCCTGAGCGCGCCGGTATCGAGATCGCTCTCCTTGCACGATTGTACGCGACTGGCGGGACCGTGCGCGACGCGGCCGCGGAGCTAGAGGCTGATTTGACGCGCCTGCTGCAGACCTTCGGGCTGCCGGTGGCGCCGCTTGCGTCTGAATCCGATCTGTCAGTCTTGCAGCGTCCCTTCTCTCACCCACAGATTGTGGAATTGCGACAGCGCGAAGACATCGTCCTTTTTCCTTGGGTCAAGGCTGAAGCCTACGTCGTCTATCCCATCTGGGAAGCTGTAGGAGCTTTCCTGCAACCGTTCGAGGCGTTGTTGCGCCAACGGGCGCCGTGCATGATCAACCTGCACATCGAACCAACGCGATTGACGGACGCGGAGTCGCATGCAGTGACAAGCGCAGCGGCAAAAGCACAAACCATCTCAGATCTTCAGCGCCAGACCTACGACCCGCAGAACAGCGGGCGCTGGGCCGACCCCCAAGCTACCCTGGTGGCTCGCATTTATGCGGCTCAATTGCGTCGGCTTGCGCAACCCTTTGTCGTTCTGGCACAGGTCGCCAGCGAGGATCCCTTTGCTGCAATGTCAGTCTCCCAGGTGGTAGGGGCAGCGCTTGTGACACGCCGACAGACGCACTCAGACGATGGTTTGGTGTCAGCGTTTGACACCGCGTACCCCCGTGAGGCGGGAGACGCCGACGCTACCATCTCGACATTGCACGACCTGGTCTTGCACTCTTGGGGAAACACATTGGCCCAGGGGAGCCCAAACCTGGCGCGGTTGCGCTATCTCGCTGACGCACGCGGCGCAGCGGCGCTGTTTCGTTTCCCTGCTGCCGTGCGCGGCGGGGTGCCGGGCATCGAAGTGCGCCAGCCCGTGCCTGACTTTGAGCTCGGCGCGCGCCGTGCTGAGGCCATGCCGGAGGAGTTGCATCTAGGCGCCTTTCAACGCGGCGGTGCGGTGACGATGCAGGTCAAGGACCTGGTGCGCCATGGGCTGGTCGCCGGTCTGCCTGGCAGTGGCAAGACCAACACTTGTCTGTACCTGCTGAGTCAGCTCGCTGCCCGCAACATCCCGTTTCTCGTGATCGAGCCAGCCAAGACGGAATACCGTGGCCTGGTTACCCAAAGGGGTACGGAGAAGGTTCTGGTGTTTACGTTGGGCGATGAAACAACCGCCCCGTTTCGGCTGAACCCGTTTGAGCTACAGCCTGGTGTCCGGCTAGAGGTACATCTGGAGGCGCTCAACGTGGCGATCAATGCGGCATTGCCTCAGTTCGGCGTTCTGCCAACCATCGTCGAGGAAGCACTGGAAGTAGTCTACACGGATCGCGGGTGGTCGCTCACCGACACTGGCCCTGAGCTAGATATTCCTACGGATGTGACGCGGTTGTTCCCCACGCTGTCTGAGTTCTATCGCGCAGCCATCCGCGCAGCAGAAGGACGAGGTTACTCAGGTGAACTGCGCGATAACATTCGGGCGGCCGTCAAGGGGCGTATCGGCAGTTTTTTACGCGGAAGCAAGGGTCGGATGTTCAACTGTCGACGCTCCGTGCCGCTGGATGTCTTGTTTGGGCAGCCGGTCGTTCTGGAGCTGGATTCGTTGAACGATGATGCCAAAGCTTTGACGACGATGTTTCTGCTGATCATGTTGCGCGAATATCGGCAGGTGCAGGCGCGGCGTTCAGGTACGCCAGAGTCCGGCATGCGGCATCTGGTGTTGCTAGAGGAAGCCCATCGAATCATGGAAAACGTGGCGGCTACGGGCAATCCTGAGGTGTCGGCCGACACCCGAGCTCGCGCAGTGCGCGCGATGACCGATTTCCTTGTGGAAATGCGGGCCTATGGCCAGGGCGTTCTGATTGCCGAACAAAGCCCGGAGAAATTGGCGCCTGATGCAGTGCGGAACACAAATTTGAAGATCGGCCATATGCTGCCGGGCCGCCAAGACCGCGAAGCGTTGGCCTCATCTATGATGATGGATGAGGCACAGGAAAGATTCCTTGGTAAGCTTAAGGTAGGCCAAGCAAGCGTGTTTATGACCGGATTCGAGAAGGCTACGTTCATGACGGTGCCAGACTACAAGCGTGAGAATGGGTTCGACGATTTCCTGTCCGATGCCACCGTGAAGACGCACATGAGGCATTTCTACGATGCATATCCTTCGGCCTTGTTGCCCTTTGACGGGTGCCGGTATTGTGGCGAACAATGTGCGCATCGAGAGGCCATTGAGCCTGTGACCCGGCAACCAGACCTGGCAGGACGGCTCCAGGCGGCGTTCTTGGCCTTTGAAAATGATCCCGGAAAGGCTCATTGGCCAGAAAACTGGCGGCGTGTCGCGTCTGTGGGCCTAGAGGCTGCGGATACGGCAGGCCGAGCCGGTAATGCCGAAGCTGCATACTGCTACTTTGCGCACGAAACGGATTTTCCGTTTTACGAGCATATGCGCCGTGAGTTCATGCGGGCTGTTAAGATGTTGTCAGCTAGCGGATAGTGTTGTGAGTTGAAAGGCAGACTGATTGAAGCTGCCTCTTGGATTGCAGGAACTCTATTTCCGAGGCAAGGCCTGAATGCTAAGAAACCTCTCCTCGATGCATGTTCAGCATTGTTGGATCGACTTCTATGACCGGCACATCAGAGATGCATCTGTCTGTCGCTTCATGTCAGCCTGAGGTATTGGCAATCGATGTCGTAGAGCTGACGCATAGATGCACTGGAGAGAAAAGATGCCCTCAGAAATCTCAGATCGCAAGGACGCACCGAAAGTTCAAGACGTCAAGACGGAAGGCGCACTATCAAAGAAACTGGGGCAAACAGGCATTCATTCCATTCAGGGAAAGTCGTCCTCCGACGCGTCCACACCATCGCTGAACTCCTTACGTCAGAAAGCTGTGCGCGACGCGTGGAAGCAGGAGAGCGAATTGGTTAAGGCGACTGGGAGTGGCACACGTGACTGGAACCATCGCGAGATCCGCAGTCTGAGCAAAGGCGATAAGCTCAAGGGCTATCATGGTCATCATATTCGAAGCGTCAACGGCCACAGCCCTAAATGGGCAAGTGATCCGCGCAACATCGAGTTTGTGACGCCTAGCGAGCACATCAAACGACACGGTGACGACTTTCATAATCCAACTACTGGCAAACTCATTGATCGGCAAAGGCTTGCCAGGATGGAGAGCAAGAACCGACAACCAGTACGTTATCTCAACTCCCAGCAATTCCAAATATGACTTTTAAGCGAAAGGAGTAGTGTGGTAGAATGGCGGCACAGAGCAAGGAGAGCCGCCATGACCAAACCAGTGACCTTGAATCG
>Ga0056914_10000392_pt1 | contig 41010 bp, 37 predicted proteins | sample TNRBio252014_DNA_FD_55168 | JGI IMG/M metagenome (GOLD analysis project Ga0056914, IMG submission 55168) | Wastewater treatment Type I Accumulibacter community from EBPR Bioreactor in Madison, WI, USA - TNR Reactor_6/25/2014_ DNA | ecosystem: Engineered > Bioreactor > EBPR > Anaerobic-Aerobic >...
AAATGATCGAATGTATTTCCGAAAGCAGTAACAGCCATCGGTTTTGCTTTGTCAAGCATTTCATCGAGCGAAGTATAAAGCAGGCTGAGCGGAAGGTTGTATTGATTTAATAATTTTTCGGCAAGGGCCCGATTGCTTTCAGCCACACCAACAATTTCAATATCACCATCGTATGCGCGGTTCAAAATCCAATGTACATGGCCATGGGTTAACCCGGCAACACCAATCCGAAATGGCTTTTTACTTTCCTGTGCAGCCACAGAAATGGTAAGAAACAGCAGGAGCAGAATTCGGATCATAAAAAAATGGACTACCACAAGATAGTCCATTTTACTGAAGAAAAAATTTTTAATCCGGAGCGCTTATGCGCCTGCCTTTTCGTATTCTTCAAGAGGCAAACAACTGCACACTAAATTACGATCGCCATACGCATTATCTACGCGGCTCACACTCGGCCAGAACTTGGCTTCTTTCACAAAGGGAAGCGGGTAGGCAGCTTTCTGCCGGCTGTATGGTCTTGTCCACTCATCGGCTGTAATTACCGCGGCCGTGTGCGGAGCATGTTTCAGTACATTGTTTTCTTTGTCGGCCCTGCCTTCTTCTACTTCATGGATTTCATTTCTGATTTCAATCAATGCGTCAATGAACCGATCCATTTCCGCTTTGGGTTCGCTTTCGGTTGGTTCAATCATTAATGTGCCCGCTACCGGGAACGACACCGTTGGCGCATGGAAACCATAATCCATTAAACGCTTGGCAATATCTTCTACTTCAATGCCTGCTTTTTTAAAGTCGCGGCAGTCCACAATCATCTCATGAGCACAGCGGCCATTAGCGCCTGTGTATAAGATTTTAAAATGCTGGCTTAACCGTTCTTTAATATAGTTGGCATTAAAGATGGCCATTTTGGTAGCATTGGTTAATCCTTCGGCACCCATCATGGCAATGTAAGCGTACGAGATAACTAAAATACTGGCGCTGCCATAAGGCGCAGCCGATACTGCTGAAGTTGCCTTGTCGCCACCGGTTTTTACTACAGCATGGCCCGGTAAAAAGGGTTTTAATTTATCGTTTACACAAATAGGTCCCATGCCGGGACCACCGCCACCATGCGGAATGCAAAATGTTTTGTGCAGATTTAAATGGCACACATCGGCACCAATAATAGCGGGCGAGGTTAAACCAACCTGGGCATTCATGTTGGCACCATCCATATACACCAGGCCACCGTTTTTATGAATGGTTTCGCAGATCTCAACAATAGATTCCTCATACACTCCGTGTGTAGACGGATACGTTATCATTACACACGACAGCGTATCTTTGTATTGCTCTGCTTTTGCTTTCAGATCGGCTACATCAATTTTTCCTTCAGCATCTGATTTTACAACAACCACTTCCATGCCTGCCATTATAGCACTGGCCGGGTTTGTACCGTGTGCGGAAGCCGGGATTAATGAAATGTTACGATGACTTTCTTTACGATTTTCATGATAGGCACGGATAACCAGCAACCCGGCATACTCGCCTTGCGCCCCGCTGTTGGGTTGTAACGATACGCCTGTAAAGCCTGTAATTTCTTTTAACCAGTTTTCAAAATTGGTAATCATTTCCTGGTAGCCGAGGGTTTGATCAGCCGGAGCGAAAGGATGCATTTGTCCTAACTCGGGCCACGTTACCGGAATCATTTCGGTAGTGGCATTCAGTTTCATGGTACATGATCCAAGTGAGATCATGGAGTGTACCATGCTCAAGTCTTTGTTCTCTAATTTTTTGATGTAACGCAGCATTTCGTGTTCGGAATGATGTGTACTAAACACCGGGTGAGTAAGAAACGAAGACGTGCGAACCATTGATGCAGGAAGTTTTACAACCTTGGTCTGATCTTCAGCAGGCGTTCCACCGAAAGCAGATAGAATTGCATTTATATCCGCAAGACTGGTGGTTTCATCTACTGAAATACCAACATGGTTATCAGTAAAATACCTGAAGTTAATACCGGCTGCTTCTGCTTTTTGTTTAATAGCATTCTTATCGGCCACAGCCAATTTTAAAGTATCGAAATAGTGTGCATTAACTTGTTTGATGCCCAGCTTTGCTAAACCGCTTTCCAGCAGTTGTGCAAGACCGTGAATTCTTCCGGCAATTTTTTTCAAACCTTCTGGGCCATGGTAAACCGCATACATACTGGCCATTACCGAAAGCAGTACCTGTGCAGTACAAATATTTGAAGTGGCCTTCTCTCTACGAATGTGTTGTTCGCGGGTTTGTAAAGCCATACGATAACCGGGGTTTCCGGCAGCATCTATCGAGATACCAATAATTCTTCCGGGAATCTGACGTTTGAATTCATCTTTGGTGGCAAAAAAAGCAGCGTGCGGACCGCCAAAGCCCATTGGTACACCAAAACGTTGTGAGTTGCCCACCACTACATCGGCTCCCATTTCGCCTGGCGACTTCATTAATACCAAACTCATTAAGTCGGCACCCATTACTACAAACACATCTTTTTCGTGAGCTGTTTCGATAAAGGCTGTGTAATCTTTTATTGCCCCGTTGTTATCGGGGTTTTGAAGATAAACGGCAAACAAATCGGGGTTGGTAATATCCAGCTTGTCAACACTGCCAATCTGCAACGTAACACCAATTGGGGCCGAACGTGTTTTTAATAAATCTATTACCTGAGGAAAGGTGTTTTCATCAACAAATAAGGTGTTGGCGTTTTTCTTGTTTGCTTTGCGTGCAGCATATAACAAGTGCATGGCTTCGGCAGCTGCGGTGGCTTCATCGAGCAACGAAGCGTTGGCAATCTGCATTCCCGTAAGGTCTATTACCATAGTTTGGTAATTGATTAAAGCTTCCATGCGGCCCTGTGCAATTTCGGCCTGGTACGGAGTGTAGGCTGTGTACCAGCCCGGGTTTTCTAAAATATTACGAAGAATTACACCCGGAGTAATACAATTGTAGTATCCGGTACCGATGTATGACTTATAGATTTTGTTTTTAGAGATAAGTTTTTTGAAGTTGTTCAGAAACTCAAACTCAGACTGCGCAGCAGGCAGGTTTAATTTCTTTTTTAACCGGATGTTGGCCGGTATGGTTTGGTCAATCACTTCGTCTACCGATTTGGCCTTTACTACCTTCAGCATTTCGGCAATCTGCTTTTGATCGGGTGCGTTGTGGCGGCTTTCAAATTTTTCGGAGTAGGTGGGATTGATGTTGCTCATAAACTTAATTGTGGAAGGAATAACCAGAAAGAAATAATAATTGTTCGCGGAGTTACCCGTTTCCGGTTACCGGTTTGCCAGTAACCAGAAACGAGCAGGCAGCAACTAAAATCTCTCGAACTGCGAGAAGAAGAAGTTGCCTTCAATGGCTGCATTCTCGTCAGAGTCTGAGCCGTGAATGGCGTTGGCATCAATTGATTTGGCAAACAACGCGCGGATAGTACCCGGGGCTGCTTTTTTGGGATCGGTAGCGCCAATCAACTTGCGGAAGTCTTCCACGGCATTGTCTTTTTCTAAGATCATGGGTACAATAGCTCCGCTGCTCATATAAGCACACAGTTCGCCATAGAAGGGGCGGGCCTTGTGGATTTCGTAAAACTTACCGGCCAGCTCGGCACTCAGTTGTACTTTTTTCATCGCAATAATGCGAAAACCAGCCTCTTCAATCATTTTGGTAATTGCACCAGTGTTTCCCGCGTTTACGGCATCGGGCTTAATCATAGTAAATGTTCTGTTTCCTGCCATTTTTATTAAGTATTTAGATTTGTTCAACTGCCAAATAAAACTGCCAATGTGGGTTAAAAGTCCATTCCATTAGCCTGTTAATTGGCCGCAAAAATAGCTTTTTAACTAATAGGGAAGTGGATGCCGCAAAATGATTTTTAGCGACCCTAAGCATTGGGTTTTGAAGCCGGAAGAAAGGTTATGCACTCCCGATTAAAATTGCCATTTTTGCCGCTTCGATGAAGAATATAACCGCCTTTAAGTCATTACTCAGCAAACCGGCTGCGGTGGTAATTGTTACCCACTTTAAGCCCGATGCTGACGCGCTCGGTTCTTCACTTGGCCTGGCGGCTTTTCTCAAAAAATCGGGCCATTCTGTTTCTGTTATTACCCCAAGCGATTACCCCGATTTTCTGGCCTGGATGCCCGGCAACGAAACCGTGGTAGCACTGGCTAAGGATAACCCGGAACCCGAAGCGAAGGCCACTGCACTTATCGCGAAAGCGGAAATTATTTTTTGCCTCGACTTCTCAAACCTTTCGCGCATTAACAGCCTGGGCGATAAGATTCGTAATGCAACGGCCACTAAGGTGTTAATCGACCACCACCTGGAACCCGAAAGGTTTGCCATGTATGAGCAATGGGATCCGGCTTCGGCTTCAACAGCCGGATTAATTTTTGAATTAATTGAGGCGTTAGGAGAGAAAGATAAACTTGATGCCACTATAGCTACCTGCCTGTATGCCGGGTTAATGACCGACACCGGGAGTTTTAAACACAATAATACACGCCATCGCGAGTTTCAAATTGCATCGGAACTGGTGCGGTGTGGGGCTAATCCGCACACGATAGCCCAACAGATTTATGATACTAATTCGTTAGAGCGGTTGCGCCTTACGGGATTTGTATTAAGTAAAAAATTAGTGGTTTTGCCCGAATACCATACTGCGTACATGACGTTGAGCCAGGAGGAGTTGAAAGAATTTGGGGCACAAACCGGAGATACAGAAGGGTTGGTTAATTACGGACTTTCTATAAAAGGTGTGAAAATGTCTGTATTGATGTACGACCGCAAAGAAGAAATAAAACTTTCGTTTCGCTCGCTGGGTACCTTTTCGGTAAACGAACTGGCGCGCAAATATTTTGAAGGCGGAGGGCACCGAAATGCAAGTGGCGGACAATCCAAACTTTCGCTGGATGAAACTTTAAAAAAACTACTCGCTGTATTGCCCGAGTATAAACAACAACTAAACCAAGATTAAAACTTATAATTCAATTTAAAATGAAAAAATCCTTATTGCTGAGTGTGTGTGTAGCGGGTTTAATGATGGCATGTTCCAACACGAAAGAAACTCCTTCCGGTTTAAAATTTACAATGGTAAAGTCGGGCGGGGCAGGAGTAGCGGAGAATGGCCAGATTATGGTTATCTCTTTCATGTTTAAAGATGGTAAAGACTCCGTGTGGTCAGACAGCCGAACCAGCCCATTCCCTACCATGATTAAAATAGATTCGGCAATGGCTACCGATCAGGTTATGGAAGTAGTGCAAATGTTAGGTAAAGGCGATAGTGTTACCTTTCAGATTCCGGCCAAAGAATTATTTGCTAAAACGTTCCGCTCGCCCGTGCCTCCTAATGTAGATAGCACCGCAAACTTTACTTTTCAGATTGGGGTAACCGATGTAGTAACGGAAGAGCGTGCACGCGAAATGCAAAACGAATATGTGGCTAAACAAAATGAAGACGCGCTAAAATTACAGAACGAACAACTGGCAAAAGATACACTGGCCATTGATCTTTATCTGAAGGATAAGGCTGTTGTAGCACAAAAAACCACTTCGGGCCTGCGGTATGTAATTACTAAAGCGGGTAATGGACCTAATGCGCAACCCAGCCAATCGGTAAAAGTGAATTATACCGGCTACCTGTTAGATGGTACTTGCTTCGACAGCAGTATTGAATCGGTAGCGAAAAAAGAAAATGTATTTAATGAACAACGCAAACCATACGAGCCCCTGCAATTAACATTAGGTATGCAACAGGTAATACCAGGCTGGGAAGAAGCGTTAGGGTTAATGAACAAAGGTTCGAAAATGACCGTGTACATTCCTTCTACCTTAGCGTATGGTAACAGACGCAGAAGCGAAGTAATTGCCGAAAATTCGATTCTGATGTTTGAAATGGAGTTGGTTGATATTGTAAAAGCGAAGTAAGAAAATGAAATCCGGTAAAGAGATTATTGGTGTATTGTGCCTGGGGATGGTGATGGCTGGTTTGCTGGTAGTGCAAAGTTGCAAAAAAGACGATGACGATGCTGCACCAAGCTGCACCAAAGAAGTAGCCGATTCAAAACTGAATGCACCCAACAAAGATAAATTAACCTCCGACTCGTTGTTGATTGTGCAATACCTGGCCGACCACGAGATTGACATTGAGACAACAGAAATAAAAAACAAGGTGCGCTACCATATATCTGAATTAGGAACAGGCGAAACACCTTGTTTGGAAAACTACATAAAGGTTAAGTATCGCGGTACGTTAATGAAAACCGGTTATATCTTTGATCCGGATCAGGAGCAATCCAGCGAAGTAAATTGGCAAGAACGCGAATCCACTTTTAATCTTAATTCGCTTATTACCGGCTGGCAGATTGTATTGCCTACTGTTCCGGTTGGCACCAAACTTACGCTTTACATTCCTTCGGGGTATGGGTATGGCGTTAACGGTGGAGGTAATGGAACTATACCGGTTAATGCCAATTTAGTTTTTGATATTGAGTTGTTGGAGATTGTTCAGTAATGACGATTTGTTTCGCCACCAACAATACCAATAAGGTAAAAGAAATTCAGGCTTTGCTGGGAAGTTCAGTTAACCTGCTTGGCCTGGCCGATATAGGATGTGCTGAAGAGTTGGCCGAAGATCAGGATACGCTTGAAGGAAATTCGTTGCAGAAGGCCAGTTATGTATTTGAAAAATACCATGTAGCCTGCTTTGCAGATGATACCGGGTTAGAAGTAGAAGCCCTGGCAGGCGCACCGGGTGTGTATTCGGCACGCTATGCCGGCCCGCAGCGCAATGCTGGTGATAACATGAACCTGGTATTAAAAAACCTGATGGGTAAAGATAACCGTAAGGCGCAGTTTCGTACGGTAATAACGCTTGTTACTGCGCAGGGCATACACCCATTTGAAGGTGTGCTGAAAGGGTCAATTACCGATAACAAAAAGGGAACGCAGGGTTTTGGTTATGATCCGATCTTTCTTCCGAACGGATTTAACCAAACGCTGGCCGAACTTGATTTAGCCGAAAAGAACAAGATCAGCCACCGGGCGCTGGCCCTTCAAAAATTAGTTTTATTTTTAAAGCAACATGAGTAAACCATTTACCATAGGTATTACAGGCGGCAGTGGCTCGGGCAAAACTTATTTTTTGCAGGGCCTATCGGCTTGTTTTGGTGCTCATGAAATTTGCCTTATCTCGCAAGACAACTATTATAAACCGCGCGATCAGCAACCGATAGACGAAAACGGAGTTAAAAATTTTGATTTGCCGGTATCGATCGATCGTGAAGCCTTTCGGCACGATTTGCTTATTTTGAAATCGGGGCAGAATGTAGTGAAGCAGGAGTACACCTTTAATAACCCGCTGGCCGAAACCCGCATGCTGGAGTTTAAGTCGGCCCCTATACTGGTTGTAGAAGGTTTGTTTGTACAATACTTTGAAGAGATAAGCAACGAATTAGATCTGCGAATATTTATTGAAGCCAAAGACCATGTAAAGCTGGGCAGGCGTATTAAGCGCGACCAGGTTGAGCGCGGCTACGATATTGATGATGTGCTGTACCGCTATCAATACCATGTAATGCCGGTGTACGAACAACTGATAGAACCCCTTAAACACAGTGCAGACCTGGTAATACCCAACAACAGTAAGTTTGAGCGGGCGTTGGATGTATTGGTGTCCTTCTTAAAATCCAGACTGGCTTAGTAACCCGTTAGAAGTTTTTCCGGAAATACACGCTGAATTAAGTTCGGGGTTAAAACCGTAGTGGTTAAATTTTAAGATGGTTATGTTAACCCCAGGCACATAAATAAAGCCAAGTACATGTAACGCTCAAACATGCGTATTACATACCTATAGCTTCTGGATATACGCTACAAATGCGCGTATATTTAGGAGTTAGCAGTAATTCTACGACCGACCGTGAACACAGACCAAATAATCAAACTTGTTAAATTACTTCGACCGAAGTATTACAACATACTGACACGGATACTGGTTCTCGGTGGACTGACCCTTTTATCAAAACCTGTTTGGGTTGACATCTTAAATATTTTCCTTAGTGGTTTTAAGTTTTCAATTATCGGAGAACTTGATTGGTTACTTGGACTGATAGTAATAATTATTGCGTTGACCTATAATACAATTCACCGATACTTAGAACTGAAATTTGAGAATAGAAGTGAACCTGCGTTTAAGCATGTTGCAATCAAAACTGCATCTTCATTTGCAGAACTTTGTCAAGAAATTCTTCCATTAGTTAAGGACAACGAGTATATTTTTAAAGCAACTGGACCTAACTCTGGAAGTGAAGAACAAGAGCCTTTACGAACAGATTTAACAATGTGGGAGAAACTAAAAAGAGAGGCTATTCTCCCAAACAATGAGGCTATCAAAAAACTAATTTCTGACAACAAACAAACTATTCCAGCGAAATACACAGATGTCTTTAATCAATTGCTCCTGCACATTGACGCATTTAATGAGCATATAATCAATCCTAACTTTGACTATTCAGAGTTTCAATTTCCTAAACAGTTGCCAACAATCATTTTATCAACTTGCTTTCAGACAGCAAAGACTAATCAAAATCTAATCAAAAAGGTTAAATGGATTTCAACCAAGCTCAATAAAAATTACGTTTCAGATTGGTTCATATTTGGTTCAGCAGCTTTCATTCCTGACAAAGCTAATGACATTGACATCGCCATTTTAGTTGACAAAGCAACAACCGACCAAAGAAAATTAAACGACAATATTCTTGACATCAAGAATGATTTTAAATTAAAGTTCAAAAAGGACTTGCATGTATCAATTTTCGACAATGAGAGCATCAACGATTATTCCCAGTTTTCATCCAAAAATCCTTTAAAAATAGACAAGCCAAATGGGTAAAGATTTACACTATTCAATAAGACCCTTTATAGAACGGGCTCTTAACAGTCACAGTGCCGTTGAAAGCATAGAACCAATTGCTTTGGACGACTTCTATGCTTATAAGGTAAATAGACGAAGAGGAATGACAAGCTTGGTAGTAGTTCTTAGTGACGACTATCACTTTGGCTCTGCTTCATTACAAAGTAAACCGCCTATTTTGAAAGATGGAGGTTTCTTTCTCATTGCAAAACCAGAGGCAAGTGGATTTGAAGGAAATGAACCAAACGAAAAATTGGGAATAGGAAAAATTGGAAAACTATTGGGTGCTTTAAACAGGGAGGACTTTTGGAATTACGAACCACCGAAAAAGGACGAGGAGAAATAAGAACTACTGCTAACAGCGTGTTGCCTCAATTGGCGGTGAAGTGCAGAATTGAAGCTGAGTGCTACTATCAAACTTTTGTGCAGGTTGACAGTGTAGTTCTCCGAAATCGCCAACTGCGGCAACACGCAAAACGTTACAGGCAAGCGTAAAAAGACAGTGCAACCCTGACAGTGACGACTGAAAAAATGGTGACTTTGCAACCTTACAATTAAGCGGACCTTAAACCGACAGTTCTTTAACAACCTGACACGGAACAACGAGCCGACACGCAAGCCGACCCGAATGTTTTTAAAATTTTTCCCACCGCACATTTTAAAAAATAATTTTAGCCAGCCGCGCATTGGCACATTTGCAAGCCGCTCAAAGCCAGCCCACAAACCCAAGCTTGCAAAAGAGCCAATTTTGCCGACCCGCTATGAAGAGCAATAAATGAACGTTTATCCGTAAAAGTTGATATATTTGCACCAAATGCTAATTGATATGAGCAAGAAAGCAATTAACAGACTGAAAGCTGTTTTGGCGGAACAAGGCAAGACCAACAAATGGCTTGCTGAAAAACTCGACAAAAACGAAACAACTATTTCCCGTTGGTGCACCAATGAGGTACAACCCTCAATGGACACTTTTGTAGATATAGCCAAACTGCTTAATGTAGATGTGAAAGAACTTATTAATTCTACTAAAAAGTAACAGCATCTTATGGCAGCCAATAAATACATAAAGGGTTCTGAGTGGCGTAAATGGGATTTGCATGTTCATACGCCTAAGTCAATTATACAACATTATGGTGGCGACACTGATGAGGCTTGGGAAAAGTTTATTTCAGATTTGGAAAGATTACCCTCCGAGTATAAAGCAATAGGTATTAACGATTACATTTTTATTGATGGATACAAGAAGGTTTTAGAATATAAAAATGAAGGCAGGCTTCCAAATATTGATTTAATAATTCCAGTTGTTGAATTAAGAGTTGACAAATTTTCCTCAATAGGAGATGAAGCATGGAAAAAAATTAATCTTCATGTTTTATTCTCTAATGATATTAAACCTGAAATGATTGAAGCACAATTTCTAAGCGCAATTCAACATTCCATTAAAATTTCTCCTGACATCGAGGGTGTTGATTTTAAAGGAGTAGCTACAAAAGAAGCATTAGAAGAAATAGGGAGAAAGATAAAGGCGAGTTCTACAACAGAAATTACTTGGTCAGACCTAAAAGTCGGGTTTTGGAATGTATTCTTTGATTATAAGACAGTTATTGATATTACGAAAGGTTTCTTTAAAGGCAGCTGTTTGACGGCTGTGGGAAAATCTGAGTGGGATACTATGAGATGGGATGGCTCCGCAGCACTAAAAAAGAGCATAATTAATGAAGCAGACTTTTCTTTTATTTCATTAACAACATCCAGTGATTACAAAAAGCATTCAACTGCGTTAGAAACACAGAAAGTACGCAATATGCTTCTTGATTGCAGTGATGCACATCACTTTTCAGATTCTACAGATAAAGACCGAATTGGGAACTCATTTACTTGGTTAAAAGCGGACACAACATTTGAGGGACTTAAACAAGTTTCCAATGACAAAGCGAGGATATATATTGGTAACAAACCTCCATTGTTACAGAGGTTTGAAGCTAATAAAACCAAATTCATCAAGTCTTTGGCAATAAGTAAAATAGAAGATTCGTCATTGACTGAAATATGGTTCGATAATTTTGAGTTACCCTTAAATCCTTCGATGGTTGCAATCATTGGTAATAAGGGTAATGGCAAAAGCGCTATTGCTGATACGATAGGTTTAGTTGGAAACACTCCTAACTATTCATTTTTCTCTTTTTTAAATGACCAAAAGTTCCGTAAACGAAAACCAATAAATAAATCAGAACATTTTGAAGCCTTTATAAATTGGCAAGATGAAAGCAGTGATTCTAAAAAACTGAATCAGAATCCTGATGGCATCAATGTTGAAAAAGTGAAGTATATACCACAAGGCTTTTTAGAAAGACTTTGCAACGAAGATGTTGATGACTTTGAAAAGGAACTAAGGCATGTTATTTTTTCGCATTTATCGGAATCAGAAAAATTAGGCAAAGGTAATCTCAACGAATTAATTGATTACAAAACCGAAATTCTTAATGAAGAAATTGATGAACTGAAACGTGAAATCAATTCAATTAATAAATTGTTAGTTGACTTGGAAAAAAAGCAATCTGATGAATACAGAAAGTCATTAGATGAAAAATTAAAAGAAAAGGAGAATGAGCTTAAAGCCCATGAACTAACTAAGCCTAATCCAGTTGACCCTCCAACCGACCCAACAATACTGGAACAGAATAAAATAATTTCTGACCAAATAGAGGAAAAGAGAACAAAGCTTAAAGAAATTGAAAATGCTGTAACTGAAAAGGAGTCACAACTCAAGTCATTGCGGTTGGACATAGCTGAACTAGAAAAAGCAAATCAAAGTATTTCGATTTTTGAAGGGCAATTTGAAAAGTTAAAAGGCGAAATAAGCCATACTCTTTCAAAAGCTCAATTATCAATAGATGCTATTGTTTCTGTTAAGGTTGATAAATCTAAAATAACCGCTTTGATAGCATCAAAAGGCAAAGAAGCAAATCTGATACAAGATGCTTTAGGAAATCTTACTGAAACCGGATTATTGAGAGACAAATCAATCCTTTTGAATGATATTAAGGAACTTCAGGAAAAACTTGATGAACATTCAAAAAAATATCAGATATATATCAGCGACTTAAAGATTTGGGAGGAAAAACGAAACACACTTATTGGAACCAACGATAAAGAGGGCTCAATTAACTTTTTAAAAGCTCAAATCGAATATTTAGAGAACACGCTACCCTCCGAGATTGAACAAAATAAAACCGAAAGAATTGATTCTGTAAAAAAACTGTTTGGTAAAAAAGAAGAAGCAATTGCTTTATATAAAGCCTTGTTTAAGCCTGTGTCTGATTTTATTCAAACGTATGGTGATGTACTCGAAAATTACAGCATCAACTTGGATGTTGATTATAAGATAAACGGTTTGGTTGAAAAGTTTTTTGACCATGTAAGTCTTGGCTCTAAGGGCAGTTTCATTGGTTATCCTACAGGAATGGAAAGACTTAACCACATTGTAACTAATCATGAGTTAAAAACTGAGGCAGGCATTGTCGCATTTCTTAATGAGATGATGGACAACCTGCATTTTGATAAGCGAGAAGATTTTGAAGGGGAAAAAAGAGATATTGAAAAACAGCTAAAGAAAGGCTACTCAGTATTAGACCTCTTCTCATTTTTGTTCAACCTTGAGTATCTGGAACCTGAATATAAATTAAAATTGGGAGACAAGAATATCTCTGAACTTTCTCCTGGTGAAAGGGGTGCATTACTTCTTATTTTCTATTTAACCCTTGACCAAAATGATATTCCTCTAATTATTGACCAGCCGGAAGAAAACCTCGATAATCAAAGTGTATTTAAAATACTTGTTCAATTTATTAAGGAAGCAAAAGACAAGCGGCAAATTATCATTGTCACACACAATCCTAATCTTGCAGTAGCTTGTAATGCTGAGCAAATTGTTCATATAAACATTGACAAACAAAATAAAAATGCTGTTCAATTCATAAGTGGTTCATTGGAAAACAAAGCAATCAATGATGCTGTCATAGACATTTTAGAGGGCACTTTTCCTGCGCTTAATACAAGGACGAACACCTACAAAGTAATTGAACGAAAATCATTAGTGAATTAAGCCATGCCAACATTACACTGGATAGGAAAAGATAAAGTTATCAATCATCACATCGATGTGCCGTTTAAGGTTTTGGAACACTCCTACGGCTTTGACAACGGAACACAAACAGAACAAGAAACCAACAGTGGAAACAAAATAATACATGGCGACAACCTCGAAGCCCTGAAAGCCCTTTTGCCCGAATATGAAGGACGAATAAAATGTATCTATATAGACCCTCCTTACAACACAGGAAACGAAGGTTGGGTATATAACGACAATGTGAACGACCCAAAAATTAAAAAATGGCTCGGTCAAGTGGTGGGTAAAGAAGCCGAAGATTTAACAAGGCACGACAAATGGCTTTGCATGATGTATCCGCGCTTGAAGTTGTTGCATAAATTACTCTCAGATGAAGGTGCAATTTTTATATCCATTGACGACAACGAACAAGCTAATCTAAAACTGATTTGTGACGAAATATTTGGTGGTGGAAATTTCGTTTCTGATATAATCTGGCGTTCAAGCGACAATAGCAACAATGACGCAAAGCAATTTTCAGTTGACTACAATCATACAGTCGTTTATTCTAAAAGTAGTGGGTGGCTTTCAAACAAAGTCAATCGTTCATTAAGCCAGCAAGCTCATTATAAAAATCCTGATAATGACCCAAGGGGTCCATATTTTGACGGCAATCCTGTTTCTTCGCCAAATCCAAGACCGAATTTGTGTTATGATATAGTAGCTCCTAATGAAAACGTAATTAAACCGCCAAAAAACGGTTGGAGATGGAGTAAAGAAACATTAGAAGAAAAAATGAAAACAGGGGAAATCCGTTTCAATGAGAAAATGACCAACATAAAAAGAAGAACTTATCTCAATGAACAAAAGGGTTTGCCTCCTTCAAACTTGTGGATTGATTTGGAAGAAACAGGACATAATCGTCAAGCAAAATATGATTTAGTAAAAATATTTGAAGCCGATTCAAGCAAATCTGTTTTTCAAACACCTAAGCCAACAAAATTCATTGATAGAATTTTGGAAATCACCACAAATGAAGACGATATAATTTTGGACTCTTTTGCTGGCTCAGGAACAACCGCTCATTCAATTTTAAATTTCAATAAGGAAATTAAAGGAAAAAGAAAGTTCATACTTATTGAAATGGAATCTTACGCAGACTCTATTACAGCCGAAAGAGTAAAAAGAGTTATCAAAGGCTACGGCACAGTCGAAGGTACAGGCGGAAGTTTTGATTTTTACGAATTGGGGCAGCCTATGTTTTTGGCAGATGGCAACCTAAACGAGTTGGTGGGCGAAGAAAGAATAAGGCAGTATGTGTATTACACCGAAACCAAAACGCCTTTATTGGCTCATAAGCAGAAAGACAACAAGTATTTACTGAACAAACACAACGATACGGCTTACTACTTCCATTATGAGGCAGACGAAGTAACCACCTTAGACCATGCTTTTTTAGCCACCATGAAAACCAAAGCCGAGCAGTATGTTGTATATGCCGACAATTGTTTGCTCACCAAAGAGTACATGACTAAGCACAATATTATTTTCAAGAAAATCCCACGGGATATAACAAGATTTTAGAATATGGAAAAACTACTTGCGAATACGCATTACAATACATGGCTTTCATTACTTGATGTGAAGCTGGAGGCAGAATTTGAAAAAATAAAAACTAGGGAGTGGACTGCTGAGAATTTCAAATTTGCGACTGCCGTATCGGTAATGTCCTCTTCAAAAATTGAAGGAGAAACGTTAGAGGTGGATAGTTATGTGAAACATAAAATGCTTGACATTGAGTATCTGCCCAATCTTACCGAAAAACCAAATGACTTATACGCAGCTTACGAATTTGCAAAAGACAACAATTTAACAAAAGATCATTTTCATAATTGCCATGCAATTGCCACCCTGCATTTATTACCAGAACAACAAAGAGGTCAGATTAGAAAAGGGAACATGTTGATAATGGAACAGCAATCGCAACGAGTGGAGTATGAAGCAGCATCAGCCGGAATAGTTCAACATGAATACGAACAATTTTGGAAAGAATTAGAGAAACTTCTAAACACTAACATGAATATTGAAGAAGTGTTTTATTATGCATCGTTGATTCATTTAGTATTTGTAAAAATTCACCCATTCAACGATGGTAATGGCAGAACGGCAAGGTTACTTGAAAAATGGTTTCTATCTTCAAAATTAGGAGAAAAGGCTTGGTATATACCAAGTGAATTGTATTACTACAACAATCTGAAAACGTATTATCACAATTTGGCTCGTGTTGGATTGTTTTATGAAGAATTAAAGTATGAAAGAGGAATACCCTTCTTGCTCATGCTTCCGCAATCATTAATTTTTGAAAAGTAACATGGAACTAAAACCATATCAACAGCAGGTAATCAACGACCTTTCATTGTTTCTGGAATACATACAGGAAACCAAAGATGTAAAGGACGCATTTCATAATTTTTGGTCGCTACACCCAAGAACACCGCTGCAACCTTTTCCGGGAACAGCCATTGAACCATACAAGAACAATGTTCCCCGTGTTCCGCATATCTGTGTAAAAGTGCCAACAGCAGGCGGAAAAACCTTTATCGCCTGCAATGCCATTAAGACCATTTTTGATGCATTTGATTACGACCGTCCTAAAGCCGTTGTATGGTTAGTTCCTTCCATTACCATTTTGGAGCAAACCATTAAAAATCTAAAAGACCCTTCTCATCCTTACCGCCAAAAAATCAATTCGCACTTTGGTAATAAAGTAGAAGTATTTGACAAAGAAACCTTGTTGCAAGGCAGTGGCTTTAACGCCACAACCGTAAAAGAGCAACTAAACATTATGGTTTTCAGCTTTGACAGCTTGAGAGCCAAAAACAAGGAAGACCGTAAAGTATTTCAGGAAAACGGCAATCTGCAAAGTTTTGAAAACCTGCTTGGCAAAAACACCGAAATAACTTTAGGAGCAGTAATCAAATACCTTAATCCGTTAGTGGTGGTGGACGAAAGCCACAATGCTGAAAGTGATTTGAGCGTAGAAATGCTGAAAGAAGTAAATCCGTGTTTCATTCTTGACCTTACGGCCACACCACGCAAAAATAGCAACATTGTAAGTTTTATTGATGCTCTTGAACTGAAAAGGGGAAACATGGTAAAACTTCCTGTCATTGTTTACAATCATCAGGACAAAACAGAAGTAATCAATTCAAGTTTACAACTACAAAAACGGTTGGAACTGCAAGCCATTGAAGAAGAAAAGAAAGGTGGGAAATACATTCGTCCTATTGTATTGTTTCAGGCACAACCAAAAAACGGCAAAGACTTTTTGAACGAAGAAGAAGAAAAATCAAACGTTCAGAAACTGAAAGAAAAACTCATAGAGTTAAAAATTCCTGCCGAACAAATCAAAATCAAAACCGCAAACATCAACGAAATAAAAGGACTTGACCTAATGAGCAAGGATTGTGAAGTCCGTTATATCATTACCATAAACGCATTAAAGGAAGGGTGGGATTGCCCGTTTGCTTATATTTTAGCTTCATTGGCAGATAAAAGTTCAGCCGTTGATGTAGAGCAAATTTTAGGCAGGGTTTTACGCCAGCCTTATGTAATGAAACACAACTTTCCTTTGCTTAATTTGAGTTATGTTTTAACGGCATCATCAAAATTCCTTGACACTTTAGACAACATTGTGAAAGGTTTGAACAAAGCGGGTTTCAGCGACAAAGATTACAAACTTGCCGACCCTTCTATGTTGGAAGAAGTCAAAAAGCAAGACCCATTACAACAATTAACAGTTTTCCCAACCACAACAGAAGCAACCGAAAGCGAAGACATTACCAGCGACATAGACAGCACACGTATTGTATTGCCAACAGAAACGGCAACACCAAACGACACAATTTCAGAAATTGAACAAACCGCTATTCAACAAAATGAAGCATTTGAAAAAACAGTTTCCGAAATGGAAGCAACCAATACACCTGCATTACCAAACGAAATTCAACAATTAGTGAAAACATACGAAATAAAAGAAGTTTTCAAAGACGATGCTGCAAAAATCAGTTTGCCTCAGTTCTTTTTGAAAATACCTGCCAACGATTTGTTTGGTAAGAAGGAAGAAGATATTGCTTTAGAAAAAGAAAATCTGTTAGACGGTTTTAAGTTAAGCCAACAACCGACAGACATTGTTTTTGATAACATTTCATCGGAACTCTACAAAGTTGACCTTGATGAAACCAAAAAAGAACACACGCCAACTTTCGTAAAACTTGACGGACAAGTTAAAGATAGTATCATGGCTTACATGCTTGACCCATCAAGAAAAGAAAGCAGGGTTAAGAATTTCACTAAACGCATCATGGACATTATTGGAAATATGTATCCAATTCCAGACAAGGAAATTGAAAAATACATCAACCGAATTTTGGACGATTTCAAAGACGAGCAATTCAACGACTTTGCAAATAATGAATACACTTACACAGACAAGATAAAACAGAAAATCAGAGACCTTTCAGAAGCATTTGCAGAAAAGAAATTCAAGGATTTCTTGGACACAGACAAGGTTTTCATTAAACCTGTTTTCACTTTACCAAACAGCATTTCACCAGGCGACACAGCGAAAGACATTACAAAATCGCTATATGAGAAAGAGGGTAAAATGAACGACTTTGAAGCGAGAGTTATTAATGAAATTGCCAATATGCAAAACATCTCATTCTGGACAAGGAACATAGAACGCAAAGGATTTAGAATAAACGGCTTTGTAAATCATTATCCTGACTTCATTATTCAGACCAAAAGCGGTAAGACTGTTTTATTAGAAACTAAAGGCGACCACTTAGACGCAGAACAAAAAATAAGACTCGGAAACCTTTGGGCAAGTAAGGCAGGTAATAATTATCGTTACTTCATGGTTTACGACAGACGGACAGTTGACGGAGCATATAAATTGGAGGACTTTTTAAACATCATTAAAGACATTTAGCCCACGCATTTGGTGGCACATTTGCAAAACCACACAAGCCCACGTTAAAGCCAAGTTTTGCAAAAGAGCCACCAAGCCAACGCACCAAGACAGACACAGAATGACAACGAACAAACACGATAGAAACGGAAGGGCAGCCTGTAACAAGGTATTGCCAAAATGGCGGCAGAAGTGCTTCTATGAAACATTTGTGCAAAGTTCAGCAGCAGTAATTCGATTGAACTTTAGTGCTAAAACTCCCCGCCATCGCAAACCCCCGAACCGTTAGCGGTCAGGTTTGGACGACACAAAAAAGAATGAGATGAACACAATTAAAAAATATGACAAACAAATAGCAATTGTATTTTTCTTGTTGACAGTTGGCTTTATAACGTTAGCAATGACGAACAAGACATTTTTAAATTGGGCATACGAAAGACACCAAAATCAAATAAGTTGGTTTATACGACCTATTTTTCTAATTCCATTTTGCTTTTTTGCGTATAAACGAAGTTGGACAGGAATTGCTGTAACAATTTTTTGTCTATTGACAAGTATGTTTTGGTTTAACAAGCCTGAAACAACAAGCGAAGAAGTGAAAGCATTTCTACAGTTTGAAATAGATTGGTTAGGTGGAGAATGGAACATTCAAAAATGGCTTCTGACGTTGACAATTCCTATTTCATTTTTTGCACTTGGACTTGCATTTTGGAAACGAAGTTTATTTATGGGACTTGGTGTCGTGGTGCTTATGGCAACAGGAAAAATTATTTGGAGCATACAAAGTGCAGGAGAAGCAGGAAAATCAATTTTAGTTCCGGCAGTTGTAGGACTGTTAGTCTGCACAGGACTAATTTATTTTGGATTTAAGCGACTTGAAAAAAATAACCCGAACCGCTAACACGGGTTTTGCGTAAGGCGGGCTGACGGGCTAACTTGAGCTTTGTGCTTCTAATAAACTGAGTAATAAATTGAAACTTTGTGCTCCGAAACCCGCCCTTCGCCAAGCCGCAAACCGTTACCGGTCATGCTATTGGGACAGTGCAACCATTAAACAGACGGGCTGACAATAAACTTAAAGACCACCTATCGTAAATTGGGGGCCAAACATGGATTTGACTTCAGAGCCATCCATCATTGGGTATCAAAAGCCCGTGAGAAAAATAAAGCCCAAAATTAAATCCATCGATAGCCTTCCCCAGGAAGAAAACGTGAAAGTCTCCCTTCATTCGGCTCTTCCTGTTTGATCATACGGTTCTGTGAGAACCTGAGGGTGAAACTCCCTCGGGTGTCTCGACTATGCGTCATTGTACAGACCCGTCTTAATGATATTCATTTGACCTTGATGAAATAAGGCTAATGCAAGAATAAAAAACACTTATCCTGACAAATAATAACAAAATAGACTTGTTTGTATGTGTTTATTTTTACTTATTTTGTAATAATAAAAGATTTTATGAGCATTTCAAGTCTAATTCCGACAGAAAAAATAGTAGAGCGCTTACGCTATGAAAACCCTTGGTGGCTTAATAAGCAAATTCCTGAAGCATACAGCTCTATGGCAAAACGGTTATACTTTAGTTTGTTTTATCCATATGTGATTGAAAAAAGTGTACGTAGAGCCCTGGTACTTATGGGCCCAAGACGTGTTGGCAAAACTGTAATGCTTTTCCATAGCATCCATCAACTATTAACTGAAAATGTAAATCCCCATAAAATCTTCTTTATAGGTATAGACAACCCTATTTATGTGCATTTAAGTTTAGAGGACATTTTAAATCTTTGTAAACAATCACTCAATCAAAGCAACCTAAATGATTGCTTTGTCTTTTTTGACGAAATCCAATATCTAAAAGATTGGGAAAGGCACCTAAAAGTGTTGGTAGATTCTTATCCTGAAACCAAATTCATTGTATCTGGTTCAGCAGCCGCTGCCCTAAAATGGCATAACACAGAAAGCGGAGCGGGCAGATTTACCCACTTTATGCTGCCACCGTTAACATTTCAAGAGTACATTCATCTTAAAAATATGAATCACCTCATGTATAACGGAAAAATAAATTATGGCGACAATCAAATTCCTTATTGCCTTACGCACGACATAAAAGCGTTGAATAAAGAATTTGTTCACTACCTAAATTTTGGCGGCTATCCCGAAGTTGTTTTGAGTGAAAAAATTCAGAGCGATATGGGTAGGTATGTGAAGAGCGACATTGTGGACAAAGTGCTGTTGCGGGATTTACCAAGTTTATACGGCATAAAGGACGTACAAGAGTTAAATCGATTTTTTACTTACATAGCGTACAACACAGGTAATGAGTTTTCTTACGAAACAATGAGTAAAGAAAGTGGTATACAAAAAGAAACGTTGAAAAAATATTTAGAATATTTAGAAGCGGCTTTTTTGATCAAAGTGTTAAACAAAGTGGACGTAAATGCGAAACGCTTAAAACGTGTAACAAGTTTTAAAGTTTATTTGACAAACCCATCACTACGCACAGCTTTATTTTCACCAATAATCGAAACTGATAATGAAATGGGCAATATGGTAGAAACAGCCGTTTTATCACAATGGATGCACAGAGAAAAATTAGATTTAACTTATGCACGTTGGAAAGAAGGGCGTAGCGAAGGCGAAGTTGACTTGGTATTGGTTGACGACAAAAAATATAGACCCGTTTGGGGTGTAGAAATAAAATGGAGTAATCGCTATTTTGACAAACCAAATGAATTAAAAAGTTTAATCCATTTCTGTAAAAGCAATAATTTTAAGCAAGCTTTGGTAACATCCATTAACCAATCAGGAGTAAAACAAATTGACAATTTAGTGTTTTCATTTTTACCTGCATCGGTTTATAGTTACAACATTGGCGACATAACTTTGAAAATGAAGACAAATTAAAAGAAGAAACCAACAAACACACAACACGGGTTTTGCGTAAGGCGGGCTAATAAATTGAAACTTTGTGCTTCGAAACCCACCCGAACGCATAGCCCGAAACCGTTGCCAGCAACTATAAAAGACCATTAAGCATATATGAAACTTTCAACGAAAGGAGAAAATATACTCACACAAATCAACGACAAGAATACCAAACTTGGCGACTTACGAAACATTGCCAAAGACATAAAAAATGACCACGAATTAGCAATGGAACTTTGGTGGTCCAAACTCTTTTTTGCCCGACAATTAGCTATTTTGATTATGGACAAGAAACTGCTAAGCGAAGAAGTAATTGACAAATTAATTGGTGACATCGACCAACACAACGAAAAAGAAAAACTTCAACTCATTGATTGGCTAATGGCAAACCAACTTACCAAAGACAAAAGGGCTATTGTTTTGATTGAAAGTTGGGAAAACAACCCAACGGCACTTAAAAGACGAATTTTTTGGTATTATCAAGGTCGTTTACGTTGGACAGGTCGAACACAGTCAAATAGCGGAGAGTTATTAACTGAGATTGAAAAACAAATTGAAAATGAAGAAACCGAAGTACAATGGGCAATGAATTTTACAGCAGGCTGGATTGGTGTTTACGAAAAGAAATATCGAAAACGGTGTATTGAACTTGGAGAAAGAACAGGTTTGTATAAAGGCAAAATGGTTTCTAAAGGCTGTACTCCTGAATATTTACCAGAGTTCATTACTATTGAAAGTAATAAACGGAATTTATAATTCTTGTGGCAACTGAACGGAGTATAGGAGCGGCAGCGTGTAACATCGTATTGGCAATAGGCGGGCTGAATGCATCATATCAACGAAAAATTCAGCTCCACATATTTTGGAATTCTTCAATCGAACTTTTATGCTAAAAATTCGTACTTAAGGCGATAGGCAACCCGATGTGGGATATTTTAATTTGAGACATTAAATAATGGAGAAGATAATTTTCAAACTTAAATTGCTTTGGCCTTTTCAAGTGTTTACAATTTTTGTGAGATACCTGCTGGGCATAGCCTTCGTATGGGCAAGTATTTTAAAAATAGAAGGAATACGATTTGAACCTCAGTCGGGCGAGAATATGCCGATTGATTCATTGTCTCATCTTTTAGAGGCTATGTATCGTTCAGGTTTTTATTGGTATTTTATTGGATGGGGACAATTCATAGCAGGGGTTTTAATCATGTCACAAATGTTTAGCACATTAGGTGCAGTTGTATATTTTCCGATTATGTTAAGCATTTTTATTCTTACCACAGCTTTTCAAGGACCCGTTTTTTTGATAATGACGTCTTCCATGCTTCTTGCAAATATTTATTTGCTATTGTGGGATTGGAATAGATTAAAATTCTTGATTTTAAATAAACCAGGTGAATATGTCGATCAATCTACTCAGTTTTCAAAGAACAGAAGCTGGACTTACCTGGGGATATTTTTATGTGTAGTAATTGTAATTTTTCGCGTAATAAGTACAAGGCATTTGGTTTGACCAATTTCAAACATCTAAACTGCAACAAACCTTTTCAATATGAAGTGTGATCTGGTGAAATTTAAAAAAATTCTCTCCGCATACCAGGCACATACCAATGTCGTGCAAACCACCGCAATACCACCGCATTGGTAAGAGTCAAATCACCCCGAATTGTTAATTTTGAGCCACCAAGTGGCAAACAATAGCAACAACAGAACAATGCAAAACATACTATTTGACTTTATAGCAAAGTACATTTCGCTGACAGAAGATGAGAAGAACGTACTACTCTCATTAGACTTGTTTCACCCGGTAAAGAAAGGCACGATTTTACTCAAGAAAGGACAGAAATCGCGAGAGAGCTATTTTGTTTTAAAGGGCTGTATCCGGGTCTATTACATTAAAGACGGAGAAGAAAAGACAACAGCTTTCTACACAGAACTAGATGCTTTAACACCTCATTGCGTTGTAAATAATACACCTTCAGATTATTTCATAAGTTGTGTGGAAGATAGCATTCTTCTAATTTCAAATGCTGATATGACAGTGGAGATAAACAGTAAATTCCCAAAGTTTGATATTATGTGTAGAATGCTATCGGAAGAATTGTTAGCCAAGCAACGAATCGACTTTGATGAGTTTAAAACTTCTTCCCCTGAGCAACGCTATCTGAACTTACTACAAAAACGGCCAGACCTTATTCAGCGTGTGCCGCAACACCAGTTAGCGAGTTATTTAGGTATCAAACCCCAATCATTAAGCAGGCTAAGAGCAAGGATAATTGAGAAGGATAAAGGGTAAGATTCATTACTTAACTTAAGTGAACCAGATACGGCCTCCCGCCAATCTACTTTTGCAGTATCGTTTATTAGTAAAAGTAAAGGCATGCAAAAGAAAATTTTATGGATTGGGCTTGTCCTAATCATGACAAGCGTGCTTCAGGTTAACGCTCAAAAATCACAAGATGCGAAACAAGGCATTACCAACAGAAAATGGTTTATTGGGAGTACGCTGTTGCTATTAGGTAATTTTGATGATACGAACAATCCTGAGTACATACAAATAAATGCAGGATATAGGATTACACCTAAAGATGTTATTCAAGTTAGATTTAAAAGGTCCATTTATGCCTGGCCACTAGGCATCCCATTCGGACCGGATTTTGATGCACCCGGGTTAAACTATCCCGGACATGCACGCATACTTGCTCCTCAAATTGGATACCAGCGGTTTTGGTGGAAAGGACTCTATACATCTGTTTATGTATTGAATGCTTTTGAAAAATATAGGGATGAAAGTAAAAAGAAGATTGGAAATGGATTCACATTATATACAGACTTTTATTTGGGCTACCAATTTAAGTTTTTTAATGACCGTTTCTTTTTTGAACCCGCTATTGGAATTAGCTATTGGCCGATAAGAACTGGTGTTCCGGACTCTTTTAAAGCTGTGGAACAAAGGTGGTCTAACTACTTTATTCAACCCGGGCTTGATTTTGGATTTAAATTTTAAAATGCCGAGCCTGAATACTTGAAAAAGTAAGAGTCAATTTTCGCTTCTTAACTTTAGTGAACGAGTTATAGTATTTCGCCAATCCACTTTTGCAGTATCGTTTAGTATCAAACAGAAAACAAATGCAAAAGAAAGTTTTATTCCTTGGTTTTGTCATCATGATGATAAGCACGCTCCCACTCAACGCACAGTATGCCAAAACAGATAGTGCATACAAAAAATGGTTTGTGGGCAGCACTTTATTTTTATTGGGAAATTTAGATAACGTAAACCCGCCCGGCTTTGCTCAACTTAATGTAGGCTATCGTATTACAGGAAAAGATGTAATTTCTCTTGAGCTAATAACCTGGAAACATGCCTGGCCACTGGGTATTAATCCATTTTATAATAAGGCATACGGAACACCAGAAGAGAAATATCCTGGTTATATAAGAGAACATGGTTTTGGTTTTGCTTATCAACGATATTTTTGGAAAGGTCTTTACGCAGCGGTACACCTGGCGCCTATGTGGCAAACCTATAAAAATGAAAACGGGAATAAGGTGGGAGATGGTTTCATTCTATTCAATACGTATCGCGTTGGCTATCATGTTAAACTATTTAAGGATCGTTTTTTTATAGAACCATCTCTTGGTGTTGCCGGACGGCCCTATTACACAGAAATGCCCGCTGGTTTTAAAGAAAAGGATGACAAGTGGCCTAAGTGGACACCTGAACCAGGGCTGCATTTCGGATATAATTTTTAGTTGCTAATTATGCATAACTCAAAATCATCAGAAAAAGCACTGGAAGACATCAATGTCAGTGTGAAACTGAAGCTTGCTGCGCTGTGGACGAGTTTAATGTTTCTCATTATCTATCTTGATTATTTTCACTTATACATGCCAGGTAAGGTAGAAGATATTCTGAATGGGAAGGTGTTTGTATTTGATATCACGCAAGGATTTCTTTTAGCAGCACTCGCCTTAGTAACTATTCCGGCCTTGATGATTTTTCTTTCTGTTGCCTTGCCGGCTAACGTAAATCGCTGGGCTAATATCATTATTGCCGCGGTGAATATTCCTTTTATGTTGTTTAATCTGGCAGGAGAAGCCTGGATGCACATGGTGTTTGGCGCTGCTGTAGAAGTCGTTCTTCTTTGTCTGATTATCCGGTATGCCTGGAAATGGCCTCGTATTGAAACATGAAAATTATATAATAAAGTTTTATGAAAGTATGCGTGTATAGTTTCCTAACCATTGTAGTTCTGTTCTGCTAGCGGGGAAATTTCAGAAAATAAAGCGATTTTTGGGTTTTAACAAAGGCAGTGCTTTTCAAAACTCTAATAGTAATAATCTAAAAATTGTTTTACATCGCTTCCATATCGATTGCATTCCTGCTTTCACTTATTCTATTTACAAAACAAGGAAAAACAAAAGCCGATGTAATCTTAGCTTTCTGGTTAGTCATAATCGGGGTGCATCTGGCATTTTATTATGCCAGTCTGGTAGCTGATCCATATTATTATCCATACCTGTTAGTGGGCTACCCATTTCCTTTGCTTCACGGGCCCTTTCTTTATTTCTACACGGCTTCCCTCACTAACCAACACCCGTATTTGAAAAAACACCTTGCCTGGCACTTTATACCTGTGTTACTTATTTATAGTGTACTCATTCCCTTTTTTCTGCGTCCACATAGCGAAAGACTTGAAGTATTCGCTAACCATGGAGAGGGTTATGAGTGGTTTTTCATGATCCATCGAATTTTGGTTTTGTTATCAGGTGTGGCATACACCATTCTTTCATTGTGGTTGCTGCATGGGCATATCGGCAATGTACAGAATAGATTCTCGCAGACAGAGAAGGTAAATTTGGCTTGGTTGCGATATTTGATTTATGGGGTTGGTGTTGTGTGGTTGGCTGTTTTTTTTGGCAATGACGTTATCATTTTTTCTTTGGTAGCATTATTTGTTTTGCTGCTGGGTTATTTCGGAATAAAACAGGTTGGCATTTTTACCCAGGCCAGTTTAATCGATTCATCTGTAGCTTTCAATGTTGTTGATAGTTCCCCGATAGAGGAACGGGAACAGGGAAAGTACCTTAAGTCGACACTATCATCCGAAAGACAAACTGAAATTCACGCTAAACTTGCCCGGGCTATGGATGAACAAAGATTATTTCTCAATCCTGAGCTTACCATCGCTCAGTTAGCGGAGTCCATAGCGGTTCATCCCAATCATCTGTCGCAGGTCATTAATTCAATGGAGGCCAAAACTTTTTATGATTTTATAAACACATATCGGATAAACGAATTCAAAAAGTTGGCGGCCCAACCCCAAAATCAAAAGTATACGTTACTGGCGTTGGCTTTTGAGTGTGGTTTTAATTCCAAGACAGCCTTTTACAGAAATTTTAAGAACCTTACAGGACAATCGCCAACGCAATATCTGAAAGACCAGGATATTCAAATTCAGGCGGGGTAGCTTATTCCATCGCTTTACTATTAGTCCCGATATCTAGTTCCACTTTACAGGGACGTTGATTACCAACAACATAAGAACATTTCGCCTTGTCTCAAAATGACTCCTTACTCATAGGGTGGAACTTTTCGTTGAGCTACGTGCCATTTCTTTGTGGAAAAAATTAATCAATGAAGTCATCGACAAGGGAGAGAACAAATACGCTGACCTTCGGGTGCTTAATCCTCCTTTTTTTACTGCAACCTTTTGCAAAGGTCCATTCTCAAAACAAAGAGGGCTTTTCACTGAAGAATAAAGAAGTAGTAAAGATTGAGGGTAAAGATTATGTTTTACTAAGAGGTGAATTAACGGTTCCGGAAGACAGAAGCAAACCCGATTCAAGAGTTTTAATAATCCCGGTGCAAATTATTAGAGCGTTTGGTGAAAATGCAGCCGAGCCAATTTTTTGGCTTGATGGAGGGCCGGGAGCGTCCAACATTTTGTCAATAGAAAAAATAGCTTCCGCCTCTCCCTCAAAGTTACTAACCAATCACGATTTTGTGTGTATCGGGTACCGGGGAGTAGATGGTACAACGGTGCTCAAGTCAAGAAAAATCAACAAATCGTTTAAAGGGCTCCATCATAAAATGCTTAGTGACGAATCCTTGAATAATGTTGAAGCAAAAATAAAAGCGTATTGCAGCAGTTTAAAAAAAGATGGTATTGATATTAACCAGTACACGATTCTTAATGTGATTGATGATCTTGATTATGCCAGACAGCTATTAGGCTATGCTAAAATAAACTTGTTATCAGCGAGCTATGGAACACGGGTAGCTTTACTCTATAGTTATAGATACCCATTAGTGATCAGACGCACAATTATGATTGGGGCCTGCCCTCCTGGTTATTTTCTAACAAGACAGGAACAGGCAGAAAACATAATAAACTATTACGATAGCTTGTACAAGGTAAGCTCCGGTATGGAATATAAAGGATCTATTAAAGATGCGATGCAAAGGGCATTCGACAATTTACCAAGACGATGGGCAACATTTCGATTAGATGCTGATAAGATTAAAGCCGGAACTACGGGGATGCTCTATGCGCGTGGCTCTGCTGTTTGGGCATTTAATGCTTACTTCAAAGCCGCTAATGAAGGAGACTTTAGTGAGTTATACATGTTGCAAAAAATATTCGAGATGAGCAATAAAGCTATTATAGGAGATGTGTATGCCAAAACCGTGGGTGCAGATTGGGAGAACACCATTGACCTTCCCACAAGAGAGCAATTCAGGAATTCATCTACCCTATTGGGCAACAATATTTCTGCTATATATGGTTCAACCGCTCATGCCTGGTCAATAAAATCAATACCGGATGAATATAAAAAATGCAGAGTAAGTGAGGATGAAGTACTGGTCATCAGTGGTGATCTCGATTTCAGAACACCTGCTGACATTACTAACAGAGAATTGATGCCTTTCTTAAAAAACGGAAAGCATATTGTGCTCAAAAATATGTCGCACAGTGACATTCTGTTGAATGTGATGAAGAGTCAGGATTTTCTTTATCAATACTTTGAGTCAGGAATAGTAGATGAATCATTGATACGTTCCGTTCCAGTCTTGGACCTTACCTCCCAATCGAGACTTGGAAAAGTAAAAATATTTGTAGCAGGTTTAATCATGTAATGAGTATGAATATTAAATGGCTAAGCCGGTTCGCGATTGTAGTTGCTTACCTACCATTGATCTCTTTTATCATTTTTATTGGTTTGTATCCGTTACAGTTTTTTTTGTCTGATGGCACAGTAGGTATACTCAATATGAAGAGCGATACGCTTTTGAAAGATAAAGTCTGGAAGACTTTTTTTAACACGCATATAATTTTTGGTGGCCTGGCCTTATTGGTAGGCTGGATTCAATTCAATAAGTATATCAGGAATAACTATCGCAGGCTTCACCGAATTGTCGGAATGCTATATGTATTTTTTACCTGGTTAAGTGTTCTGGGTATTGGCTATATCAGTTTCTTTGCGGAAGGCGGAGCCATCGCTTTTTTTGGTTTTGTTATAGGCGGGTTAATCTGGTTTTACACCACTATTCAGGGATACATTACAATCAGAAACGGGCTGTTTACTAAACATCAACAGTATTTAACGTATAGTTATGCTACTTGCCTTGGAGCTGCAACGTTGCGCATATGGTTGCCAATCTTAGTGAGATATACCGATAATTTTATTTTGTCTTACCAATTGGTATCATGGATCAGTTGGCTTCCTAATTTGATAGTGGCATTTTTTATTATAAAGAGACAAGCGAGCAAGGCAACAGAGAAAATCAGTCTTATAGGTAATAAACATTTTACATAATGAAACCGGAATCTGTTTCCTTTGGGTTAATCATTAATTATTGCGCCTGGCTTTTTATTTTAAGCTGGGGATTGCAGATAATGGCAATTATAACGACTAACGGCCTGGATGACCCTGAAATGAAGTGGTGGTTAGCAGTCACTATGCTATCTCCTGGTATAGTTACGTTTTTCTACTTGTTCTTCAACCCTTCATTAAAATGTAAACTACAGTGGAAACCAAGTTTGAGGTTAATTAGTACTATGTTCTTTTCAGTTTTGGTTCCAATCGCATTCGCCTTTATAGTAGTAATAATTTTTGAATCGTTTCAGTGGGGCACATCAAGATGGTTTGTATTTTCAATTAAGAATGTTATTATTTCTGGTGGCCCTTTTCTATTAGGTTTGGGTAGCCAATCCTGGGTACTTTTCTCACTCAACATATTTACAACTGGATTTGTCTTTGCCGTAGCTAACAGTTTTTTAGCGGCTGGAGAAGAGATAGCGTGGCGTGGTTTACTTCAGGGATTGTTAATTGAGCGCCTGGGTGTTTGGAAAGGTATTTTGCTTTTAGGGTTTCTTTGGTCGATGTGGCATCTGCCGATACAAATATTTGGCTACAACTATCCAGAAAGCCCTGTAGCGGGAAGTTTAATTATCTCGCCATTGATACTAATAGGCTACTCATTTTTCATGGGTTGGCTTACAATTTATTCTAAAAGTTTTATCCCGGCTGCAATGGCGCATGGAGCCGGTAATGGAATACAAGAAGGAATTATTTCGCAGATCGATCTTGTTACACCGGAGTTGTATATGTACCTAATAAGGCTTTTAACGTCATTAACCATAGGGTTAATCTTTATGTACTTCATCCAAAGAATAAAATCGAAATGAAAATGCCTTATTTACTGAAAGAAACCACAACAATCTGGTGCTTTATTAACTTAAGTGAACGTCCGAATTTTTATCTGAGCTCTATTTTGCGCAATTGTTGGCAGAGGCCCGTATAACACATCTCTCCTCAAAAATTTTAATTAACCAAGTTACTGTCTAGCGTATATGTCATATTGTAAAAATTTAAAAAAGTACTTTATATCCTTAATTGCCTTTGCACTCTTTGTTCAATGTGAAGATCCATGCAATGGAGAACCGCCAAAAGCGAAAGTAGAATCCAATAGCGTAAGTATCAGTAGCAACAGGGTTTGGGTAACCTTTAATCATCAATCCGGGCAGACCTTTCAGCTGCAGGATATTACAGAAGATAACCCTAAAACTACCGGACCGCTTCCGGCTGGCCAGTATTCCATTCATGCAACAGTATCGAAAAGCACCGGTACACAAACCATTCGGTTGAATGCTCAACTCAAAGACTGTATTGATTACAAAGTATTTGTTAATGCCACAAGCTTAAGCATGTATGTGAGCGGAGAGGAACGTTGAGCGCAATACCATTCTCGGTAAATTAGTTTAACAACCTGAAGTATTACTTAAATTTATAAACCAACAAAATGAAAAAATTGTTTTTTGCTCTGATTGCATTACTTTCAGTTTTAACGTCATGCAGCAATGATGACGATAAAGAACCACAAAATACATCGCGTACACTACGGTACGAATTAACAGGCAATTTCTCTGGCAGTAACATCATTGCGGTATATACCACTGCAAGTGGTGGAACCGTTACAGAACAGATAGCTTCACTACCCTGGAGTAAAGAGATTACCTTCGACTCTACCGTAAGGGGCGCGAACCTGGTAGTCTCCGGAGCTGGCGGTACTGGAGGCCAGCAAACTACTCTGATAATCAAGAGAGGGGGTAAGCAATTAGGAACTCCCACAACCGCTACGGCTGATGCCGGAGGTATTTTCACGATTTCTTTACCGGTGATAATCTTTTAGTGTTGCGCTAAAATCATAATGTAAAATGCCTTTCCTGAAATTATTGGTGATACCATTCTTCTTATTAACCACAATTCATTCAACCGCACAGAATAGTACCCATGAAACAAAAACAGATTCTCTTCTGTTACCAGAAGTTTTTCCCGCATTTCCAGGAGGTGCAATTGAATGGCAAAAATTTCTGCAAAAAAATCTAAATCCAGAAGTGCCGGTAGACTTTGGTGCAAATGTCGGGCATTACATCGTAAAAGTTAGATTTATTGTGAACGTAGATAGCACCGTTTCTTCCATTGAAGCCCTAACGAAATTTGGTTACGGTATGGAAACGGAAGTGATTAGAGTGATTTTAAAATCTGGAAAATGGATACCTGGTTTGCTTAACGGAAGTCCGATAAAGACTTATATGGTGCAGCCAGTAATCTTTGTGATCAATGATGAATGATATAAACTACTTCTACTTTCACTAAATAGTAAATCGAATGAATAAAAATAATAAAATTTTAATACTGCTGCTTTGCGTAAGTTTCATAGGTAATGCTCAGAAACGAGATACGATACAGATTACATCGGAGTATATTAATACCAAAGTTCTACGCGAGGGAACCCATCGCTACCTCGTCTACTTCAAAATGAAAAAAGATGCCCCCCGCACTCAAACACAATTCTGGACCCGGACGATTTCCCGTACAGTATACAACGGAAAGCCCTGTATCGAAATCAATCAGGAATGGGAAGATAAGGACAGCATCATGCACGTGGTAAAATCCATCTCCGATGCCGAAACCATGCAACCGATGTATCACAGAACGTGGTGGAAGGTACAGCGATCCAGAGCTGCCAATACAAAAACGGTAAGCGAAACAATTGTGGATTTCTCAAAAAAGAAGATTGAGTATAACGGAAAGCAGGTAAGTGATGCCGATTCAATTAAGCAGGTGAAAAAAATATGGGAAGGCTATCAGTCTTCGGTCGATAAATACTTCCTAAACTGGCATTTAGATTTGGAAGTCTTTCCATTATTACCTTTTAAAGAAGGTGTAACTTTTGTAATCCCTTTTTACGATCCCGGCACAGGCTCTTCTTTTCAACAAGTAGCTTACACCGTTATGGGCTCTGGGGAGTTGGTTGGGTACAACGACCAAAAAATTGATTGCTGGTTAATGTCACATGAAGAAAGGGGTAACAAAGAGATCTTCTGGATAAGTAAGAAAACAAGAGAGGTTTTGAAACTTGAGCAAGAAATCAATGGAAGCCTTTATCGTTATAAAATTAAACTAGGATTCAGTATTTAAGCAAAACAATCCTAGTGAAACGGCACGTCAAAGTTGAGAGCTTTTAGACTTCTTCAATCATTGTTTGGGATTTCATTTCTCATTAGGTAGATTAGATTACATGTTCGATAGATATGAAAAGTAAGATATTTACATTCCTTAAAATCTTTTCAGTAATTATTCTTTTCTTATTGTTAATTATTGTGCTGGCTATTTTATGGCCAATGCCTCAACTAAAACCACCTGCAAAGCACAGTACGGTATTCATAAAATCAATAAATATAATTGATGTGAAATCCGGGAATCTGCTAAAGAATCGGGACATTCTGATAAAGGACAATATTATTTTAGCTATAGATACCTCTGGCATCTTAAAAGCGCATGCTGCTTCCCTGCTAATTGAAGGCACCGGCAGGTATGTAATGCCAGGTCTATGGGATATGCATACGCATTCAAATCAACATTCCGAGTGGCTTCATCACCCGCTTTTTATTGCCAATGGTGTTACTGGAATAAGAGATATGTCGGGGCAGCTTAGCAAAAGAGATAGTTATTTTGCTGGCAGCAAAGAACGCTTGAGGTGGAATGATGAATTGAATGAGAACAATAGCGTAACGCCAAGATATGTTTTGCAAAGTAGTTTTCAGATTGATGGAGCATTTTCTGTTCCCGGTGGCTTTCCTGAGTTTTTCAAACTTCAGAAAGTTGAGGATGTTGATTCCCTTTTACGCTTTTACAAAAATGAAAAAGTTGATTTCATCAAAGTATATAACCAAATACCACCAGAACCATATAAAAGACTTGTATCAGAAGCTACCAATTACGGAATGCATGTTGCCGGTCATAAGCCAATATTTGTGAGTCTTAAAGATGCCATTGTATTAGGGCAAAAAAGTTTTGAGCATGGACGTATTTTCTTATACGAATGCTTCCCTAATGCAGATAGTTTACGAACATCAGATAATTGGAATAAATTTCTCTCAAAATCCAGGGCATCAATGGTTAGAGACTATAATCCAGAATTGGCAAAAGGATTAATGCTATTGATGAAAGAACGTAACGCACATTGGTGTCCAACGCTTCAAACACTCAAGTTTGAGGCGTTTGCTCATGAGCCGGCATTTCTGCAAAATCCAAACTTAAAGTACATCAATTATATTAGCAAAAAACTTTGGTGGGATGGTGATGTCCGCAACAACACAAAGAGAAATCTATCGAAAGAAGGAAAGGGTATTAGTGCGGCTTTTTATAATGCTGCCAAAGAACAGATAAAAATAGCGAGTGATATAGGGGTACCCATTATGACAGGCACCGATGTCAGCGATTCCTATATTTTTGCAGGATTTAGTATGCATAATGAATTAGAAGATTTAACCAAAAGTGGGTTGTCAAACCTAAAGGCATTGCAAAGCGCAACTATTGTTCCGGCAAAGTTTGCTGGAGCAGATAAGGATTATGGAACAATTGAAGTTGGAAAGATTGCCGACTTAGTTATTTTAGATAGAAACCCTTTAGATAATATTGCCCACTCCAAAACAATTAACGGTGTTATCTTGAATGGGGTATATTACGATTCACAAAAAATTGAAGAATTAAAAAGTTTTACGCAGTCACTTTCCTTAAGTTTTCATATGAACGTAAAAGTTTTTTTCAGCCTTATAGGTAGCCCGCTGATTAGAGTACAGTGGGCTGATTAACGATAGACAGCACTAACAAAAATTAAACTCGACTTAATAATAAAAACATTATGTCTAACATTAATTTAATCATAGAAGAGAGGGCAGCCGATATAGGGAAATTTTTAGTAGGCCGACTGCTCCCCTTCAGGCAGAAACGAATGGTGGGCCCCTTTATTTACATTGATCATATGGGCCCGGTGAAACTGAATGAACGAAGTGGCTTTGATATATTGCCGCATCCACACATCGGTCTTTCTACTCTTACATTTCTGTTTGAAGGTAGCATTATGCATCGCGATTCGATTGGCAACGCTATAGAAATTAAACCCAATGAAGTGAACTGGATGACGGCAGGAAAAGGAATTGTTCACAGCGAACGAACCCCGGATCATTTGCGAAACTCAGAAATGCACATGCATGGCCTGCAAATCTGGATTGCGCTTCCAAAACACTTAGAGCAGATGAATCCTGAGTTTTTTCATATTGCTGAAAATGAAATTCCGGCCTGGCAACAAGACGGAATTTCGTTTAAGCTGATTGCCGGAGAGGCATTCGGTCGTAAATCAGGAGTGCCGGTGTACAGCAAACTATACATGGTTGAGATAAAGAGTAAAGCAACGCAACACATATCGCTTGGCGAGTATCTGTATGGCGAATCAGGTTTGTATATTTTAGAGGGAGGCGTTGAAAGCGATGGTAACGTATATGGGCCAAAGCAGATGTTGGTTACAAAAGACAGTCATTTGTGCAACTTCACCATTCAGGCAAACAGTACTGTGTATATTTTTGGAGGCGAGCCATTTCCTGAAGAACGCTTTATTGACTGGAATTTTGTGGCATCAAGTAAAGAATTGATTGAAGAAGCAAAACGAAAATGGAGAGAACAAACATTCGATAAAATAAAGGGAGACGAAACAGAATATATTCCTTACCCCACACTTTCTAAAAAGTAACAATCATGGCGAAAGTAACATCAAGTATAAAAAAGGAGAACTATAAGATTGAAATCAAATCTCCATCGGGCAATACGGTAATTGCTGACGAACCAGAGAATATGGGGGGCAAAGATTTAGGATTTTCTCCCAAAGAATTATTGGCTTCTGCTTTAGCAGCATGCACAAGTGCTACTGTAAAAATGTATGCCGACAGAAAAGAATGGGATTTGCACGAGGTTAAAATCAATATTGAGTTGGATTTTAGGGCCAGCGAAAACAAAACGGTAATTAGTCGTAAGATCGGATTTGTTGGAAACCTTGACGCCACACAAAAGAGCAGGCTGCTGGCGATAGCCAATGCATGCCCGGTTCATAAAATATTAAGTAACCCGATTGAAATTATTTCGCAGGTAGAGCAATGATGCACATAGCTTTACGGTTTTGTTTCCTGCTATCAGGCAATGGGTAGTATAATATAATGGTGCCCCCCGGTGTACATCGATAAGGGTAAGTTCTGGCCCTGTTGCAAAATTGCCGGTAAACGTTACTTTTGTGGTCTTCTAATTAAGAGGCAGTGCTAAAAAAACGTGTTTACAGAGGTATTTTGATGATTGTGGGCCTTTTGGCAGCCACTGTTATCGTGCTTTCGCACGTATTTAAAAGTCCTGATTACGAAGCTGAAAAAAGACCAGCTACCGAACAATCAGCTGAATCAGAGTCTAAAACAGTACTATCGGCCCCAACCGAGGCTGTTACACAAGGTAGTGCCGTTCAGGTTGGCGAGCAGTCTCCTCAGGCTTTATTAGAAGTAATAGCCGAGCCTCAAACGCAACAAGCCTTTGTTCCGCTGGTAAAGGAAATGGCGAGTGGGTTTTTACGAACTCTGTTTCGGGTAATCATTTCGCCCAACGCCCCCTAAGTAAATCTGTAATCTTAGTTTTCATGCTACCGGTTTAGCGGTTGCGTGCTTTTTTCTTGAAATCAATTTTAAATTTTAATAATTATATGCGTAATAAAGGTTTCGTTGTTGTACTAGGCATAGTCATTACTCTTCTATGCTTGTACTATTTGTCATTCACATTTGTCTCTCAGGGAGTAGAACGCGATGCTATAGCCTATGCTACCGATGCAGATGGTTCGCTAAGCCTCGGTAAAAAACAGAGCTATCTCGATTCTGTTTGGAACAAACCGGTATATAACCTGTTTGGTGCCGAGTTTACCTACAAACAAGTAAAAGAAAACGAGTTGAGCCTGGGGCTTGACCTGCGTGGCGGTATGCACGTGGTTTTAGAGATCTCTCCTGTTGATATTATTAAAGGACTTAGCGGAGATAATCAAGATCCGGCATTTAAAACGGCTTTGGAAAAAGCACGCGGTTTGCAAAAGTCAAGCTCCGATAGCTATGTAAATTTATTTTATAAAGCATTTAAGGATGATAACCCGGATAAGAGCCTGGCACCGTTATTTACTTCTGCAGCAAACAAGGATCGTGTAAAAATTACAGATTCGGATAATACCATAGTTGAGTTTTTAAACAAAGAAGTAGATGATGCTATTGATCGTTCATTCACAATCTTAAAAACACGTATCGATCAGTTTGGAACTTCGCAACCCAATATTCAACGGTTGCAGGAAAAAGGCCGCATTCAAATTGAAATTCCTGGAGCAGATAACCCGCAACGGGTGCGCAAATTATTGCAGGGTGTGGCCCGGTTAGAGTTCTGGGAAGTAGTGGAATACACCGACCCGCAATTAAATCAATCGCTATCGGCAATTAACGATTTTATAGTAAGAGAGCAGAATGCGGCCAAGGCACTTACAACTACTCCAGCCGAAGTAAAACCGGCCACCGATACAACAAGTACAAAGTCAGCATTAGAACAACAATTATCGCAAGTACGCGATAGTACTGTATCCTCATTAGACTCCCTTCGCCTGGCAACTACATCGCCCTTGTTGGCCCTTATGAATCCGAATTTCCCTTTTCTCTATCAGGTAAAAGATACTTCGGTAATTAATAAACTATTAAAACGCGAAGAAGTTCGCAATTTATTACCCCGTTCAATTGGTTTCTTTTGGGATGTAAAATCCGATCCTAAAATCACACCCGGTGTAGAAGATATTCAACTCAACTTTGTAAACCTGGGCCGTACCGGCAAACCTTTATTAACCGGTGAAGTGATTAATGATGCCCGTCAGGATTTTGATGAGAATGGTCGGTATGCCGTTTCTATGAATATGAATACCAATGGTGCTAAAAGCTGGGCAAAAATTACGCGCGAAGCAGCGGCCAAACAACCGCAGGGCCGTATTGCAATTGTGTTAGATAATTTTGTGTACACGGCACCTACCGTAAATGGCGAAATACCCAATGGTAGTTCACAGATTTCAGGAAACTTTGAACTGGAAGAAGCAAAAGACCTGGCAAACGTACTAAAGGCAGGTTCGTTACCAGCACCAACACGTATTGTGGAAGAAGCCATTGTAGGCCCAAGTTTAGGTAAGGTAGCGCAAGATCAGGGATTGATTTCAATGGCTGCCGGCCTTGGCATTGTGGTATTGTTTATGATTGCCTATTATTCTAAAGGAGGCTGGGTTGCCAACATATCCTTATTGTTTAACATTTTTTTCATTCTTGGAATTTTAGCCCAGCTTAAAGCGGCATTAACATTACCCGGTATTGCCGGTATTGTGCTTACCATGGGTATGGCTGTGGATGCAAACGTATTGATTTACGAACGCATTAAAGAAGAACTAGCCCTTGGGCGTAAAATACGCGAAGCAATTGATAAAGGATTCAGCCGGGCCTTTACAACTATTTTTGATTCTAACCTGACTACGATGATCACAGCAATTGCTTTGTTTGTGTTAGGCCAGGGACCGTTAAAAGGCTTTGCAATTGTGTTGATGATCGGTATTGCCACATCATTCTTTTCGGCTGTTTATATTTCACGGGTAGTTATAGAGTGGATGGTACGCAGGGGCGATGATGCAAAAATATCGTTCGATACCCCGCTGGCACGTATGGTGAAGAGGCGTCCGTCATTCGACTTTATCGCATTCCGCAAAAAGGCGTATTTGTTCTCGGGTGGGGTAGTGGTAATCGGATTTATCCTGATTGCATTTCAGGGATTAAATATGGGTGTTGATTTTAAAGGAGGACGTTCATATGTAGTGGCCTTTAATCAACCCGTTGTAGCAACCGATATGAAGGTGGCGATCTCAGAAAATTTTGAGAACACCGGTGTTGAAGTGAAAAACTTTGGCAGCGACAAAGTAATGAAAGTAACCACCTCTTACCTGATTGATGATGAATCGGATGAAGCAGATGATAAAGTAAAGAGTGCCTTGATAGCAGGTGTGGAGAACTTTAAAGGCGTTAAATACACAGCCAGCGAAGCACAATTAGACGATCAGCATTTTATTATTTCATCTTCTTCAAAAGTAGGAGCAACCATTGCCGATGATATTAAAGGTTCTGCATTTGAGGCAGCCATGGCATCACTAATCCTTATCTTTATTTATATTCTGGTTCGCTTTAAACGCTGGACGTACAGTGCAGGTGCCATTGTAGCTACCGTGCACGATACATTGTTTGTGGTTGCATCTTTTGCTATTGCCCGTGTGTTTGGTATTTCATTCGAAGTAGATCAGGTATTTGTGGCTGCTATCCTTACCGTTATAGGATACTCCATTAACGATACTGTAATTGTTTTTGATCGTATTCGCGAATACCTGGGATTAGGTACAACCCACGATCGTGCAAAAGTGTTTAACGATGCTATTAACGGTACATTAAGCCGCACCCTTATTACTTCGGGTACAACATTAACTGTGGTTGTAGTGTTGTTGCTATTTGGTGGCGAGGTATTGCGTGGTTTCTCTTTTGCATTATTTATTGGTATTGGCATAGGTACGTTTTCATCTATCTTTATTGCCGCACCCGTAGTGCTTGATCTTGAAGACAGTTCTACTCAGAATAAAAAGACAGAAGCGAAGGCCGCTGCCTGATACAAGGGTTAAGGTTCTTAAAAGGGGGTGGATTAAATCCACCCCTTTGTTTTTTACAAACCTTCTAACAAAATTTTAATAGAGATTGCCTGGTAAGGGTTTAATTTTGGATCGATGAAGATTCTTCTGATTGAGGATGAGCGAAAAACCATTCAGTACATTAAAAAAGGACTGGAAGAAAACGGATATGAAGTAGATACTGCTGAGGATGGAAAAACCGGCCGTGCGCTGGGATTCAAGAATCAGTATAATCTTATTATTACCGACATTATCATGCCCGAAATAAGCGGAAAGGAACTATGCAAAGAATTACGGGCCGCAAAAATTGAAACTCCCATATTAATGCTTACGGCATTAGCCGGTACCGATGATGTAGTAGAAGGTTTAGATAGCGGAGCTGATGATTATCTGTCGAAACCATTTGAGTTTAAAGAATTACTGGCGCGCATTCGCACACTTACCAAACGCCAACCCAAACCCGGTAACGATAGTTATTTGCGCCTGGCCGATTTGGTTCTGGATTTAAATACCAAAAGTGTGGTACGGGCAGGAAAAAAGATAGAGTTAACATCTAAAGAGTTTGCCCTAATGGAATATTTTCTGCGCAACCAGGGCCGGGTAATCCCTCGTGCAGAGCTCTCCAAACATGTTTGGAATGTAGATTTTGATACCGGAACCAACATGGTTGAGGTTTATGTGAATTACCTGCGCAAAAAAGTAGACCGGGATTTTGATGTTAAGCTAATTCATACGCAATTTGGGATGGGCTATATCTTAAGAGAGCCTACCTGATCCTGTGCAAATACGAACCCGACTCACCCTTCAGTTCACCTTATGGGTAAGCACAATTGTGTTGCTTTCGTTTCTGGCTATTTATCTTTTTTCAAAACAACTGGCTGAACAGGATTTTGCCCGCAGGCTTAGAGAAAAAGCCATTACATCGGCTATTCTGCTAATTAAAGTAGATCAGGTAGATACCATACTGCTAAAAATTATTGATCGCGCCAAGCGCGATAACCTTTTTCGCGAGCGCATTCGCGTATATGACCAGGCCGATAAAGAAATCTATGCCAGTGGCGATACCATGAAGTTGCCCATAAGTCAGCAGGTAATCGAAAAGATAAAACATGAGGGTGAACAGCATACAGTGTACAATGAATTTACAGTGGCCGGTATTCCGTTTAACGATCGGGGTACAAACTATACCATTGTAGCTTCAGCCGAAGATGTAATTGGCTACAATCGGTTGGTAGATTTAAGACGCCTTTTAACGGCCTTGATTGTAATTGTAATCGGGTTGGTTTTTGTTTCAGGATGGATTTACTCGGGCCGCGCGTTGCGCCCTATCCAAAAAATTATTGCCAATGTTCAAAACATCTCTCCACAAAATCTTTCGCAACGCCTTGAAATAAGCCCATACCCGGATGAAATGGGAAAACTGATTTTGATTTTTAATGGACTGTTAACGCGCATCGAAAATGCGTTCAAACTTCAGAAAATGTTTGTGTCTAATGTATCGCACGAACTTAAAAATCCGCTTACCAATATTACCTCGCAACTGGAAGTAACATTGTTGAATGAACGATCGCAGGAAGAATATCAGCATACAATAGAATCGGTTTTAGACGATATTAAAAGCCTGAACCATCTATCGGTAAGTTTGCTTGACCTGGCACGGCTTACGCACGACTCCGATACATTTACAATGGCCGAAGTTCGGTTAGATGAAATTCTGTGGGATGCACGCGAACGGGTTCAGGCTATTGACCATGCTTACAAAGTAGAGGTAGCCATAAAAGATATGCCCGAAGACGAAAGCCGGTTATTGGTAAACGGTAATCCCCACTTGCTTAAAACGGCTTTTCAAAACATAATAGAGAATGCCTGCAAGTTTTCTGAAGATGGCCGTGCAGAAGTGGTACTAAGTTGTAAAACCAATGAGTTATTGGTAGAGGTGGTTGATCGGGGGCCTGGTATTGAAAGAAAGGATATTGAAAATGTTTTTCAGCCCTTTTTCAGAACCGATGCTACTTCTAAAGTAAAAGGCTATGGTGTGGGGTTGTCGCTAAGCCAACGTATAATTTCCATTCATAAAGGCAAAATTAAAATCGAATCAAACCCGGGTGTTGGTACGCGTATTTCGGTCGTGCTTTTACCCGCACACGGTTTCTAATTCCTTTCTAATCGTTTGCTAAGCCGAAGCTAGGTGTGCACGGTTAAATTTGTTACATAGTTTTTTTCTAGGTTGTTTGAGTTTAGAACTAGTTAACAGGTTTCGGTGGAAGAGCAAGTATAATCAAACGTAAGCCAACTAATGATTAAGTTCTCTTCCTGAAATGGGGCTCGCAAGGGTCCCATTTTTTTTGATCATTTTTTCGAAGAAATTTCTACGCGCAATCCAATAGCGAGTACCCCGGCTACTGTATCCTGCCGGTTTTCCTGTTGTAAAGTAAATTTATATTTGCCACGTTGTGCAAAGGTGTATTCGGGT
>Ga0056914_10000394_pt1 | contig 40978 bp, 37 predicted proteins | sample TNRBio252014_DNA_FD_55168 | JGI IMG/M metagenome (GOLD analysis project Ga0056914, IMG submission 55168) | Wastewater treatment Type I Accumulibacter community from EBPR Bioreactor in Madison, WI, USA - TNR Reactor_6/25/2014_ DNA | ecosystem: Engineered > Bioreactor > EBPR > Anaerobic-Aerobic >...
AATCATCGGGCTGCCCGCCGTGGCGACCTGAACAACCCGGCTCTGGCCGGTGAGCGTGGCGATCAGCCCGCAAAGTTACACCACGCTGTGGGACACGATCCGAAACTGTGTTTGGTTCAGCCGCATGGGCCGCACCCCCGCGGACTGAAACGTGCATCACCAGCTCGGTGAGCGGCAGACGGCGTTCAGCCGCATGGGCCGCACCCCCGCGGACTGAAACTTTCTTCACGGGTTTGTCCAACGTCATTTGGGTTCAGCCGCATGGGCCGCACCCCCGCGGACTGAAACCGCGGTCGCTTCAACAAGAGCGCGAAGCCTGGTCGATCAACCGCGCGGGCCCCAGCCCCCCGCGCACGGACGGGGCGACGGTCGGTTGGCCGGCGTCAGCGCGGCGGCGCGCAGGGCGTCGCCTCGATGACGACGATGGCCTGCGCCAGCGGATATTCGTCGGTGATGGTGAGGTGAATCACCGCCTCGCAGCCCTCGGGCGTGATGGCCGCCAGACGCGCGGCCGCGCCGCCGGTCAGCGCCAAGGTCGGCTTGCCGGACGGCAGGTTGACCACGCCCATGTCGCGCCAGAACACGCCCTTGCGGATGCCGGTGCCGAGCGCCTTGGCGCAGGCCTCCTTGGCGGCGAAGCGCTTGGCGTAGGAGGCGGCGCGCGCGGCCCGCCGCTCCGATTTCGCCTGCTCGACCGGCGTGAAGCAGCGCCGCACGAACCGATCGCCAAAACGCGTCAGCGACTCTTCGATGCGGCGGATGTCGCAGAGATCGTTGCCGAGACCCAGGATCATGCGACGATCCCCCCGCGCCCCTTCTCCCCTTGCGGGAGAAGGTCCGGCCGAAGGCCGGGGATGAGGGGTTTTTCGCGCGATAGCGCGAAGCGGGCGAAGGCGTTGCGCTTAGCCATGCGCCCGGCCCTCGTTCATCGCGGCGCGCATTTTGCGGATGGCGCGGTCGAGGCCGATGAAGATCGCCTCGCCGACAAGGAAATGGCCGATGTTGAGTTCGACCACCTGGGGCAGCGCCGCGATGGTTTTCGCCGTGTCGTAATCGAGCCCGTGGCCGGCGTGGCATTCGAGGCCGAGCGTTTCGGTCAGCGCGGCGGCGGCGCGCAGGCGCGCGAATTCGGCCGCCGCTTTCGCCGTCTCGTCATGGTCGAGCGCGTCGCACCAGGCGCCGGTGTGCAACTCCACCACCGGCGCGCCGATGGCGACGGCGGCGCGCAGCGATTCGGGCGACGGCTCGATGAACAGCGAGACGCGCACGCCGGCGCGCTTCAATTCGTCTGTCGCGCGCCTCAGCCTTTCGTGCTGGCCGAGGACGTCGAGGCCGCCCTCGGTGGTGCGCTCGCTGCGCTTTTCCGGCACGAGGCAGCAGGCGTGCGGGCGCGTCCGCAACGCGATGCCGACCATTTCGTCGGTGCAGGCCATTTCGAAATTGAGCGGCTTCGCCAATTCGCGCTTGAGGCGCGCCATGTCCTCGTCGCGGATGTGGCGGCGGTCCTCGCGCAGATGCGCGGTAATGCCGTCGGCGCCGGCCATGATCGCGAGATGCGCGGCGCGCACGGGATCGGGCTTGAGGCCGCCGCGCGCGTTGCGGACGGTGGCGACGTGATCGATGTTGACGCCGAGGCGCAAGTCGCGGCTCACCCGTTCACCCTTTCCACTTTCGACACGACCGACTTCGATTTCAGCAGGCCGATGATGTCGTTGAGGTGTTTCAGGTCGTGCACCTCCAGATCGATGGTGATTTCGCGGAAATCAGCCGAGCGATTGAGGAAGGTGATCGAATCGATATTGCCCTGCGTCTCGCCGATGGCGGTGGCGATGACGCCCAGCGCGCCCGGCTCGTTGATGGCGGTGACGACGATCTGCGCCGGGAAATAGCTGTGCTCCGCGTCGTCGATGTCCCAACGCACGTCGAGCCAGCGCTCCGGCTGATCGTCGAAGGCGGTCAGGGCCGGCGACTGGATCGGATAGATGGTGATGCCCTCGCCCGGCGTCAGAATGCCGACGATGCGGTCGCCCGGCACCGCGCCGCCGTTGGGCGCGAAGCTGACCGGCAAATCGCCGCGCAGGCCGCGAATGGGAATGGCCATGTCGCTGGATTCCGGGCCCGCTTTGGCGCCGACGCCCGGAATCCTGAAGACGAGGCTCGCCGCCTTCTTGAGGCCGAACCAGCCGCTTTCGCCGCGCTCGGGCGCGGGGCCCGGCTTGGCGCGCGGCTCATCCTTGAATTCGGGATGCACGGCCTTGACGACGTCGCCGGAGAACATCTCGCCGCGCCCGACCGCCGCCATGACGTCATCGACGGCGGCGCGGGCCAGGCGCGGCAGCGCCGCCTTCACCTTATCCTCGTCGAACGGCTTGCCGGCGCGCTCGAAGGCGCGGCGCACGATCTGGCGGCCGAGGCCGGCGTATTGGGCGCGCACGGCCTCGCGCGTGGCGCGGCGGATGGCGGCGCGCGCCTTGCCGGTGACAACCATGCCTTCCCAGGCCGCCGGCGGCGTCTGGCCGTCGGCGCGGACGATTTCGACCTCGTCGCCGTTCTGCAATTCCGACAACAGCGGCGCGATGCGGCCGTTGATCTTGGCGCCGACGGCGGCGTTGCCGACATCGGTATGCACGGCGTAGGCGAAATCGATGGGCGTGGCGCCGCGCGGCAGCGCGATCAACCGGCCTTTCGGCGTGAAGCAGAACACCTGATCGTGGAACAGCTCCAGCTTGGTGTGCTCCAGAAACTCCTCGGGGCTGTCGCCCTCGGCCAGCAGTTCCACCGTGCGCCGCAGCCATTGATAGGCGCCGCTCTCATGCGACAGGGCGGAATGATCGTCGGCGCGCCCGTCCTTGTAGAGCGCATGGGCGGCGATGCCGTTGAGCGCGACATCGTCCATCTGCTCGGTGCGCATCTGCAATTCGACGCGCTGGCGGCCGATGCCGACGACCGTGGTGTGGATGGAGCGGTAATCGTTCTGTTTCGGCGTCGAGATGTAATCCTTGAAACGGCCCGGCACGCAGGGCCATTTGGAGTGGACGACGCCGAGCGCGCGGTAACAATCCTCCACCGTTTTCACCACGACGCGGAAGCCGAAAATATCGGACAATTGCTCGAAGGCGATGGATTTGCGCTCCATCTTGCGCCAGACCGAATAGGGCTGTTTCTGCCGCCCCGCGACGGTCGAAACAATGTGGCGTTCGGCCAGTTCGTCGGACAATTCGCGCTCGATGCGGGCGATGATGGCGCCGTTCTTCTCGCGCAGGTCGGCGAGCCGCGTCTCGATCATCGCATGGGCCTCGGGCATCAGGTGCCGGAAGGCCAGATCCTCCAGTTCGTCGCGCACATTCTGCATGCCCATGCGGCCGGCGAGGGGCGCGTAGATGTCAAGCGTTTCCTCGGCGATGCGCGCCCGCTTTTCCGGTGGAACAAAATGCAGCGTGCGCATGTTGTGCAGACGGTCGGCGAGCTTGACCAGCAGCACGCGCACATCCTCGGCGATGGCGAGCAGCAGCTTGCGGAAATTCTCGGCCTGCGCCGCCTTCTTGGATACGAGGTCGAGTTTCTTGATCTTGGTGAGGCCATCGACCAGTTGGCCGATGTCGGCGCCGAAAATCTGATCGATCTCCTCGCGCGTGGTCGCGGTGTCCTCGATCGTGTCGTGGAGGACGGCGGCGACGATGGTGGCGTCGTCGAGCCGCATGTCGGTGAGAATGGCGGCGACTTCGAGCGGATGCGAGAAATAGGGATCGCCGGAGGCCCGCTTCTGCGCGCCATGCGCCTTCATGGCGTAGACATAGGCGCGGTTGAGCAACGCCTCGTCGGCTTGCGGATTGTAGCGCCGCACGCGATCGACGAGTTCGTATTGCCGCATCATGTCGGGAGCGATCCTGCGAGAAGGCGGCGCCGCAGCCCATGGCCGGGCCACGAGTCGCTGCAACGCATCATTTCCGCAATATCGACGGTCAAACGGCGCGACACAAGCGCCGCGCCGCGTCTAAAGGGATGAATTGACGGCGCTTGCCGGCCTATTCGCCGTCATCGTCGGATTCGGCCGGCGGCACCAGACCCTCCAGGCCACGCAACAGGTCTTCCTCGGTCATGCGGTCGAACTGCACATCGCCCAGCGCGTCGGACTGCACGCCTTGCGGCGCGCTCGACAGGGCCGGCACGGCCTCGCTCTCCGGCTCGTCGACCTCGACGTGCTTCTGCAGCGAATGAATGAAGTCTTCCTTCAAATCCTCGGGCGCGAGGGTCGAATCGGCGATTTCTCGCAGCGCGACGACCGGATTCTTGTCGTTGTCGCGGTCGACGGTGATCTGGGAGCCGGACGAAATCATCCGGGCGCGGTGGGCGGCGACGAGCACCAGCTCGAACCGGTTCTCAACCTTGTCGATGCAATCTTCAACTGTGACGCGGGCCATCGGCGCCGGCTCCTCGCAAAGTGGTCAAATTTCAGTGATTGGCGCCGACTTATCACGGCTTTGCCCCGGCTGGCAAGCAATCGTGGCATGCGGGCGCGCTGTCGGCGCGCTCCGGCAGCGGGAGAATTCAAAGCGAAATTTGCGTGATATTCGCATACTTTAATCCAATTCTCCCTTGACGCGACGACGGGTTATAACCAAATAAGTTCCGGCCATGCGTCGGCTCAGGTCGAGGTTGCGGGATCGGGAGTGGGAGCGCGATGCGTGTGGCGTTGGGTTCTCATATCGCGTATCACTCAATCGTGGCTCACTTTCACGTTAGGGTTCGACGATTGTTCTGAACTTTTTTGCCCCGAAAATCGGACCTCTTCAAAGACAAAGAAAGAAGGCTATGGCTGACCAGGAACGCATCGCGCTGTTCATTGACGGCGCGAACCTCTACGCGACAGCGAAATCATTGGGCTTTGATATTGATTACAAACGGCTTCTGAAAGAGTTTCAGGGCAAGGGCCGGCTGATCCGCGCCTTCTATTATACCGCCCTGGTGGAGGATCAGGAGTATTCCTCCATTCGTCCGTTGATCGATTGGCTCGACTACAATGGCTATTCGGTCGTCACCAAGCCGACGAAGGAGTTCGTCGACTCGATGGGCCGGCGCAAGGTCAAGGGCAATATGGACATCGAACTCGCGGTCGACGCGATGGAGATGGCCGAGCATCTGGACCATATCGTGCTCTTCTCCGGCGACGGCGATTTCCGCTCGCTGGTCGAGGCGTTGCAGCGCAAGGGCGTGCGGGTTTCGGTGGTGTCGACCATCGCGACGCAGCCGGCCATGGTAGCCGACGAGTTGCGCCGTCAGGCGGACGAGTTCATCGACCTCACCCATATCGCCGCGCGCATCGGGCGCGATCCCGGCGAGCGTCCGGCCCGCTACAGCGAGCGCCGCGCGCAGCCGCAGCAAGCGCAGGCGCCGGAAAACGAAGCCTTCGATTCCTGAGCGCGATGAGCGTTCGTCCTTCGCCCGTCGCGCCCGCCCGCGATAGCGAAGGCCCCGGGCGGGACTGCGATCTTTGTCCCCGCCTCGCGGCTTTTCGCGCCGCCAACCGCTGCGCATGGCGAGAGTGGCATAACGCGCCCGTGCCGTCGTTCGGCCCGACGGACGCGCGGCTGCTGATTGTTGGCCTTGCGCCCGGGCTGCGCGGCGCCAACCGGACGGGGCGGCCGTTCACGGGCGACCACGCCGGCCTTCTCCTCTATCGAACGCTGATCGATCACGGCTTCGCGCGCGGCGTCTATGGCGAAAGCGCGGATGACGGGCTGGAGCTTGTCGACTGCCGCATCGCCAATGCGGTGCGCTGCGTTCCGCCGCAGAACAAGCCGCTGCCGGCCGAGATCGCCGCCTGCCGCCCGTTTCTCGCGCGGACCATCGCCGCCCTGCCCCGCCTGCGCGCGATCGTGACGCTTGGCCGTGTGTCGCATGATTCAACGCTCCGGGCGCTGGGCTTGCGGCTCGCGGCGCATCCGTTCGCGCACGGGGCGGCCCACCGGGCCGGCGCGCTCACGGTTTTCGACAGCTATCATTGCTCGCGCTACAATACGAACACAGGCGTGCTGACGGAGCCGATGTTCCGTTCGGTGTTCGCCGATGCGCGCGGTCTGCTCGGGACTCAGCCGGCGTAGCTGATGAACTCCATCAGCGAGCCGTCCGGATCGCGGAAATAAACGCTGGCTCCCGGACCTTTCGCGCCATTGCGCGGCACGGGTCCGAGTTCGACCGGCACGCCGCAACGCGCCAGATGCGCGGCGGCCTCAATGATCGGCCCCGGCCATTCGAAACAGAGATCGCTGTTGCCCGGAACGACCGGCACGCGCGCCAGCGGAACGGCATTGACGCCTGGCCCATGGCAATTCAACTGCGTGTCGCCGAAGCGGAACGCAAAGCCGACGCCGCGCCGCACCACCTCGGCGCCGATGACGTCGCGATAGAACGCCGCCGACCTCGCCCAATCCCCGACGTGAATGACGCAATGATCGATCTTGACCGGCATGTCGCGCCTCGCCCCCCCCCCCGCAAAGATCAGGCATCCATGCGCGGAACGGCCGCGAAAGCAAGGGCGGCGACTCGCCGCCGGCGAAACCCCGCGCAAATGGTCGCGCCCGCGCGATGCGGCCGCAGTTTCCTTGATCCGGCAAGGCAAATGAGGCACAAGGCGCGCGGGTCCGTCCGTGAAGGCTCGACTCGCGTGCTTCTTTGCTGTGGTGTGCTGACCATGATCGATTCCGCCCCTCTGCGCGTCGGCATCGCCGGCCTCGGCACTGTCGGCGCCTCCGTGATCCGTCTGCTCGAACGGCAGGCGCAGGCGCTGAAAGGGCGCGCCGGCCGCCCGATCGTCGTCGCCGGCGTCTGCGCCCGCGAGAAAGGCAAGGACCGCGGCGTGACGCTGGACAGCCTCGCATGGTTCGACGATCCGGTGGAACTGGCGAAATCGGGCGAGATCGACCTGTTCGTCGAGTTGATCGGCGGCGACGAAGGCCCCGCCCGCGCGGCGGTCGAAACCGCGTTGTCGCATTCGAAATCCGTGGTCACGGCCAACAAGGCGCTGCTCGCCAAACATGGCCTCGCGCTGGCGCGCCTCGCGGAAGCGCATCACGTCGCCCTGGCGTTCGAGGCGTCGGTCGCCGGCGGCATTCCGATCGTCAAGACGCTGCGCGAGGGGCTGGCCGGCAACCAGATCGAGCGCGTTTACGGCATTCTCAACGGCACCTGCAATTATATTCTCTCCAATATGGAGACCGCCAGGCGCCCGTTCGCCGATTGCCTCGCGGAAGCCCAGAAGCTCGGCTATGCCGAAGCCGATCCGACGTTCGACATCGGCGGCTTCGACACGGCGCACAAGCTCGCCATTCTCGCCTCGCTCGCCTTCGGCACGCAGGTCGACCCGGCGGCGATCTCGATCGAGGGAATCGAGCAAATCACTCTGGCCGATCTCGAGGCGGCGGACGAGCTTGGCTACCGCATCAAGTTGCTGGGCGTGGCGCAGCGCACGGCCTCCGGCGTGGAGCAGCGCGTGCATCCGACCATGGTGGCCAAATCCTCGGCCATCGCGCAGGTGATGGGCGTGGTCAACGCCGTCACCATCGACGCCGACGCGGTGCATGAGCTGACGCTCGTCGGCCCCGGCGCGGGCGGCGGCGCGACGGCCTCGGCGGTCGTAGCCGACATCGCCGACATCGCCAAGGGCATCCGCTCGGCGCCGTTCGGACTGCCCTCGGACATGCTGACGCCGGCGCCGCGGGCGCCGATGCAGATGCATGAAGGCGGATATTACATCCGCCTCACCGTCGCCGATCGCCCCGGCGTCATGGCGGCCATCGCGACCCAGATGGGCAAGCGCGAGATTTCGCTCGAAAGCATCGTGCAGCGCAGCCGGCCTGGCAAGAAAGCGGCGGGCGTCGCCACGGTGATCCTGCTGACCTACGCAACGACCGAACACACGGTGCGCGAGGCGTTGGCGGCGATTCAGGCCGACGGCATCGTCAGCGAGACGCCGCAAGTCATCCGAATCGAGCGCGAGTGAGTTGAAGCGTGATTTTCGCGGGGCCGCCCGAGGCCCGCAACTGAAGGACCGACCATGACCGACCTGCTGATCCAGGAAAACAAAATCATCGAACGCATTCTGTCGATGGAACTCGTGCGCGTCACCGAGCGCGCCGCCGTGTCCTCGGCCCGCCTGCGCGGACGCGGCGACGAGAAGGCCGCCGACCAGGCCGCCGTCGACGCGATGCGCCGCGAACTCAACCGCCTGCCGATCCACGGCACCGTCGTCATCGGCGAGGGCGAGCGCGACGAGGCGCCGATGCTGTTCATCGGCGAAGAGGTGGGCACGAAGACCGGGCCGAAGGTGGATATCGCCGTCGATCCGCTGGAGGGCACCACCCTCTGCGCCAAGGACATGCCCGGCTCCATCGCCGTGATGGCCATGGCGCAGTCCGGCTCGCTGCTCAACGCGCCTGACGTGTATATGGACAAGATCGCCATCGGCCCGGGCTATCCGCACGGCATCGTCGATCTCGACATGACGCCGGAGGAGAACATCCGCGCGCTGGCCAAGGCCAAGGGCGTCAGCCCGAACGAAGTCACCGTCTGCATTCTCGACCGCCCGCGCCACAAGGATCTGATCGCAGCCTGCCGCCGCGCGGGCGCCTCGATCCGCCTCATCACCGATGGCGACGTGGCCGGCGTGATCCACGTCACGCAACCCGACCAGACCGGCGTCGACCTCTATCTCGGCACCGGCGGCGCGCCGGAAGGCGTGCTGGCGGCGGGCGCGCTGCGCTGCGTCGGTGGCCAGATGCAGGGCCGCCTCATCCTCGACACGCCGGAAAAGGTGGCCCGCGCCGCCAAGATGGGCGTCAAGGATCCGAAAAAGAAATACGATATGAAGGAGCTGGCGTCCGGCGACGTGATCGTCTGCGCCACCGGCGTCACCGACGGCGCCCTGCTCTCCGGCGTGAAGTTCAACAAGGACAATATCGAGACCGAGACCGTCATCTACCGCTCGATCACCGGCACGGTGCGCCGCATCAAGGCCGAGCATCGCGAATACGGCAAGTTCAAGCTCGATTGAGCGGCGCCTCTGGCGAAAACGCGAGCGGCCGGGCGTTTGCCCGGCCGTTTTTTTATCTCCGCTCGGCCAATGCCGCGGCAAGCGGCTTGTCGCCATGGCGCAAACGAGGACCGCGCGCCCCTTCTCCCCTTGCGGGAGAGGGCGCCAATGTCGCGTGAGTTGTGGCGGGAACGCCCTACCCCCGCGCCTGAAGCGGCACGACGTTGTGCAGCGTCTTGTCGGCGCCGTCGAAGAAGCGGCGGACGCCGCGCGCGGCCTGGCGGATGCGCTGCTCGTTCTCGACCAGCGCGAGCCGCACGTAATCGTCGCCGTGCTCGCCGAAGCCGATGCCGGGCGCGACCGCAACGTCGGCCTTCTCGATCAGCAGTTTCGAAAACTCCAGGCTGCCGAGGTGCCTGAAGCGCTCCGGCACCGGCACCCAGGCGAACATCGAGGCGCGCGGCGCGGGAATCTCCCAGCCGGCCTGCGCGAAGCTCTCGACCATCACGTCGCGGCGCTTCCGGTAGGTCGCGCGCATCTCGTTGATGCAATCCTCGGGGCCGTTCAGCGCGGCCGCCGCCGCCACCTGGATCGGCGTATAGGCGCCGTAATCGAGATAGGATTTCACGCGCCCGAGCGCGGCGATCAGCCGCTCGTTGCCCACCGCGAAGCCCATGCGCCAGCCCGCCATGGAGAAGGTTTTCGACATGGAGGTGAATTCCGCCGTGACGTCGAAGGCGCCAGGCACCTGCAACACGGACGGCGGCGGGTTGCCGTCGAAATAGACTTCCGAATAGGCGAGATCGGACAGGATGAAAATCTCGTGCTTCTTGGCGAAGGCGACGAGATCCTTATAGAAATCGAGGTCGGCGACCATCGCCGTCGGATTGGACGGATAGCAGACGACGACGGCGATCGGCTTGGGGATCGAGTGGATCACCGCGCGCTCCAGCGCGACGAAATAATCCGGCGTCGGCTCGGCCGGAACCGAGCGGATGACGCCGCCGGCCATCAGAAAGCCGAAGGCGTGAATCGGATAGGACGGATTGGGGACCAGCACCACGTCGCCCGGGCCGGTGATGGCCTGCGCCATATTGGCGAAACCCTCCTTCGAGCCGAGCGTGGCGACGACCTGCGTGTCGGGATTGAGCTTCACGCCAAAGCGGCGCGCATAATAGTTCGCCTGGGCGCGGCGCAGGCCGGGAATGCCCTTGGAGGCCGAATAGCGGTCGGTGCGCGGCTTGCCGACCGTCTCGATCATTTTGTCGGTGATGTGTTTGGCGACGGCGAGATCGGGATTGCCCATGCCGAGATCAACGATGTCGGCGCCGGCGGCGCGGGCCTGAGCCTTCAGACGGTTCACCTGTTCGAAAACATAAGGCGGCAGCCGCCGCACGCGATGAAAATCCGACATGAAAACCATCCTCTTGTCCGGCCGGGCCGGCGACACCATCGATCGGGATCACCCGATCTGCGCCTTTTAACACCGCTTCGGCGTAAAAGTCAGCGGTCAGTTGGCGGCGGCGGGGGCCAGAATGACATGCGGACCGGCGATTTTTTTCTTTTTCTTTTTCTCGGGGCCCGCCGCGCTCTTGCCGACGTCTTTCGGCGGCTTGCGGCCGGCGATGCGGTCGTGCCGGGCGCGCGCGGCGTCGAGTTGCGCCTCGGTGGCGCGAATCTCTTCATCTGTCTTGACGCGCGTCGGGCGCGGCCGATCCGGCGTCTGGGTCGAGATGTGCCCGGACGGCATGTCCGGCGGCCGGGATTGCTTGACGAAATCCTTCGGCTCGGTGACCTCGGTGGAAAGGTTGAGCGCCCGGAGCAGGCCGCCATCGCCCTGCTGGGCCGAGGCGGAGACGCAGCCGGCGAGCGCGGCGCCCGTCACCAGAGCCAGAACCAGCGTTGCGCGCCGCTTCATGATCTTACGTCTCCTTGCCGATCCGTTCGCTTGTCGCACGCCCATGGCGACGCCGCCGCCAAAAAAAAATTCCGCGCCGACCGCCGGACGATTGGCGTCATTTCGTCATACCGGCCTAATATGTCGGAAACGGGACGAGAGCCATAGCCCATGCAGGCGGCTCCGCATGAGCGAGGAAACGACATGAGCGCACAAGACACGCGCGATCCGACGCCGCAGGCGTCGCAAGCCCGGATCAGGCCGCCGCGCAGGCCGCGCGCCGCGCCGAAGAACCCGGCGCCCGCGGCGGAAGCCAGGGACGCGCCCCCCGCGAAAGCGAAAGCGAAAACGGGGAACGCGAAGCCCGCGAAGACGAAAGCGGCGGCGCGGCCGGCCGCCAGGGCGAAAAAAGCGCCGGCGGCGAAAGCCAAACGGCCGACGACGGGCGACGCCACGACGTTTCCCGCGCCGCCGCCGATCAGGCCGTCGGCGCCGATTCTCGCCGACGCGCCGGCGGGCAAGCCCGCCACGGCCGGCAAAGCCGTCGAGGACGCCATGAGCGCGCGCGCCATGCCGCTTCCCGACATCGAGCGGTTGTCGACCAATGTCGCGCATTTCATCGAAAAAGGCGGCAAGGCGCTGGCCGCCTATCTCGCGCCGATCGAGGCCAGCCCGACCGCGCCGACCTTGTCGGACGAAGTGGCGCAGGCGCTGCGGTCGATCGGTCATGTCGCGGAATATTGGCTCGCCGACCCGACGCGCACGGTGCAGGCGCAGAGTTCACTGTCGCATGATTTCATCAATCTGTGGGCGCATACGCTGCGCCGCCTGACGGGACAGGAGGAAAAACCTGTCGCGCCGCCGCCCCCCGGCGACAAGAGGTTTTCAGGCAAGGACTGGGAGCAGAACCCGTTCTATGACTTCCTGCGGCAGGCCTATACGCTGACGAGCAAATGGGCCGTCGATCTGGTGGAGAAGGCCGAACAGGTCGATCCGCACACGCGCGACAAGGCGGCGTTCTACGTGCGGCAATTGTCGAGCGCGCTGGCGCCGTCCAATTTCCTGCTCACCAATCCCGAGCTGCTGCGCGAAACCATCGAGCAGAACGGCGAGAATCTGGTGCGCGGCGCCGACATTCTCGCCGAGGACATCGAGGCGGGCGGCGGCAGCCTTAAAATCCGTCAGGTCGATCACTCGAAATTTGAACTCGGCGTCAATCTGGCGACGACGCCGGGCAAGGTCGTCTATCGCAACGATCTGATCGAACTGATCCAGTACACGCCGACGACGGAAGAGGTCTACAGGCGGCCGCTACTGATCGTGCCGCCGTGGATCAACAAGTTTTACATTCTCGACCTCAACCCCGAGAAGAGCTTCATCCGCTGGGCGGTGGCGCAGGGGCTGACGGTGTTCGTCATCTCCTGGGTCAATCCCGACAGCCGCCATCGCGACAAGGATTTCGCCGCCTATATGCACGAAGGCGTGTTCGCCGCGATGGACGCGGTGAAGGACGCCACCGGAGAGGATCACATCACCGCCATCGGCTATTGCGTCGGCGGCACCCTGCTCTCCTGCACGCTCGCCTGGATGGCCGAGAAGGGCGACACGCGCATTGACTCGGCGACGCTGTTCACGACGCAGGTCGACTTCCGCTATCCGGGCGACCTGCGCGTGTTCGTCGACGAGGCGCAGATCGCCGCGACCGAGGAGAAGATGAAGGACACGGGCTATCTCGACGGCTCGAAGATGGCGACGGCCTTCAACATGCTGCGGCCGAACGATCTCATCTGGTCCTACGTCGTCAACAATTACATTCGCGGCAAGGCGCCGATGGCCTTCGACCTGCTGGCGTGGAACTCGGATTCGACGCGGATGCCGGCGGCCAACCACTCGTATTATCTGCGCAATTGCTATCTCAACAACAACCTCACCAAAGGCGAGATGGTGCTCGACGGCGTCAGGCTCGACCTCGGCAAGGTGACGATCCCGATCTACGATCTCGCCTCGCGCGAGGATCACATCGCCCCGGCGAAATCCGTGTTCATCGGCGCGGAATATTTCGGCGGGCCGGTGCGCTACGTCATGGCCGGATCGGGCCATATCGCCGGCGTCGTCAACCCGGCCGACAAGCCCAAATATCAGTATTGGACCGGCCCGCAGCCGACGGGGACGTTCGAGGATTGGGTGGCGCAGGCGAAGGAGACGCCCGGCTCCTGGTGGCCGGACTGGATTCAGTGGATCGCCGCGCAGGCGCCGGAAAAGGTGAAGGCGCGCGTTCCCGGCGACGGCAAGCTGAAGCCACTGTGCGACGCGCCGGGCGAATATGTGAAGATGAAGTGCTGAGGCGCTTTGGTCATCCGTCATGGCCGGGCTCGTCCCGGCCCTCCACGCCTGGCGGATGCGTCACCCTCGGTCCGCCAATGTCCTGGACACGCGTCAGCGTGACGCGGCGTCACGATTTGCGCCAGACAATCAGAAAAGGCCCTGCCCCATGATCGACCTGCACTATTGGCCGACGCCGAACGGACACAAGATCACGATGTTCCTTGAGGAGGTCGGGCTGCCTTACCGGATCGTTCCGGTCAACATCGGCAAGGGCGAACAATTCACGCCGGAGTTTCTGAAAATCGCGCCGAACAACCGGATGCCGGCCATCGTCGATCACGCGCCGGCGGATGGCGGAGCGCCGGTTTCGGTGTTCGAGTCGGGGGCAATCCTCATCTATCTCGCCGAGAAGACCGGACATTTTCTGCCGAAGGACATCCGCAAGCGCGCGCATGTGATGGAATGGCTGATGTGGCAAATGGGCGGCCTCGGGCCGATGTGCGGCCAGAACCACCATTTCAACATCTACGCGCCGGAGAAGCTGCCCTATGCCATCGACCGCTATGTGAAGGAAACAAACCGCCTTTACGGCGTGCTCGACCGGCAACTGGCGCATGGCCCGTTTGTGGCCGGCGACTATTCCATCGCCGACATGGCGATCTATCCGTGGATCGTGCCGTGGAAGCGGCAGGAGCAAAACCTCGACGACTTCCCCCATCTGCGCCGCTGGTTTGACGCGATCCGCGCGCGCCCCGCCGTCGAGCGCGCCTATGCCGCCGGCGAGCCGTGGACGGCGCGTCTGCCGATGAGCGAGGAGGCGAAGAAAGTGCTGTTCGGCCAGACGGCGGCAAATACGGCCCGCTGACAAAAAGCCGGGGCGGACCCGAAGGCCCGCCCCGCTTCCCAACTCATCACGCGCTCACGGGCACGGATAGCGCTGGCCGTCGTAGCCGACATAGGTGCGCGAATACGGGTCGTAGGAGCGATAGCGCTGCATGCAGTAACGCACGCTGCCGCCATAGGCGCGCGGCGCATAGACAGGCGCCGGCTCGTAATAGGGCTCCTCGACAGCCTGACTGCCCGCGATGGCGCCAAGCACGCCGAGCGCGCCGATGGCCGCCGCCGCGCCCGCGCCGCCGCGGTCCCAACCGCCGCGCCGGCCCCAGCCCCGACCGCCGCCGGCAAAACCGCCCCGGCCGCCGCGACCGCCCATCACCGCGCCGCCGCGACCGCCGCGGCCGCCCATCACCGCGCCGCCGCCGCGACCACCGCCGCCACGCATGGCGCCGCCGCCGCCGCGACGATGCTGAACCTGCACCGCCTGCCCCTCATCCGAGGCCTGCGCCAAAACGTTCGCCGCGGCGCCCAGCGGCGCCGCGGACGCCGGCATCGCCAATGCGAGACCGAACAGCGCGCCGGCCAAGATTGTGGAGGATTTGAGCAACATGCCAACTCTCCTTTTTCGCGGGTGAATAGACCCCGCCTCATGGTTCAAGTGTAAACCAAACAGCATATAAGACATTGATCCGTATCATTTTTCCGACGCCGCCGGCGAGGTTGGCGAACGCCTTGCGAAGCGCGAGGCCAAGCCCGCGCCGGTTGACGCGAGGCTGTCGAAGGGCCAGGAGACAGGCTGAAATCCGAACCGGAGAGCCCGTCCATGTCCGTCTCGCCTCAAGCCCTGCAGAAGCAGCTCATCGCCGAACAGACCGCAAAAATGCTGCTGGAAGTTCAGGCGGTTCTTTTCAACGCGGAGAAGCCCTTCATCTTCACGTCGGGCTGGGCGAGCCCGGTCTATACCGACATGCGCAAGATCATCTCTTATCCCCGGCTGCGCAAGCGCATTCTCGACTTCGCCGTGACGACGGTGGAGCGCGAGATCGGCTACGAGTCTCTCGACGTCATCGCCGGCGGCGAGACGGCGGGCATTCCTTTCGCCGCCTGGATGGCTGACCGCTTCGCCCTGCCGATGCAATATATCCGCAAGAAGCCGAAGGGTTTCGGCCGCAATGCCCGCATCGAGGGCGATCTGCACGACAACGCGCGCACGCTTCTGGTCGAGGATCTCGCCACCGACGGTCGCTCGAAGGTGAATTTTTGCAACGCGGTGCGCGAGGCGGGCCAGCGCTGCGATCACGCGTTTGTGTTTTTCTATTACGACATCTTCCCCGCCGCGAAGCAGGAGCTGACGGACATGGGTCTGAAGATGCACCACCTCACCACCTGGTGGGATGTGCTGAAAGTGGCGCGGGACACGAATTACCTGCCCGCCGCGACGCTCGACGAGGTGGAGAAATTCCTGCGCAAACCGGCCGAATGGTCGGCCGCGCATGGCGGTATTTCGGATTTCGGCGCCAAGGCGGGCTGAGCCGGTCTATTCGAGCCCGAGCGCCTTGCGCCATTCGGCGCCCATGTTGTCGTCGGTGACGCTGGCGAGGGTTGCCGTCCGCGCCAGAATGGAGGCGCAGGATTCCAGACGCGGACCAGGCGCGCCATAGGCGGACACGAGGCCGTCGAGCGCCGCCATTTGCGCCGGATCGGCGCGGTCGAACACCGCGCGCCCGTCAATGCGATAGGCCAGCAGGGTGTCGCGCCAGCGCTGCGCCGACGGCGCGGCGGCGTCGCGCCCGACGGCCATGTGATTGGCGAAGCGCAGGCCGCGCGGATCGGCCTCGCAGGCCGTCTTCTGCACGCGCGCGGACTCGGTGGTGTTGAAGAAGAAGATTCCGCCCGGCGCCAGGCGGCTGCGGGCGAGCGCGATGAATTCGGCCGACAGCAGATTGGTGACGTTGGCGCGGAAATGCCATGTCGTGTTGGAGACGATGGCGTCGAAGCGCGCGTCCTTGTTGAGCGCCAGCCAGCGCCGGCCGTCGTCGACGACAAGGCGCACCTTCGGATCGCTCAGCACCGAGGCGACCTCGGGCTGTTCGGAAACGAGTTGGCGATAGCCGGGGTTGATCTCGACCACCGTCAATTCCTCGACATGCGGATTGCTGGCGATGACGCGCGCCCAGGAACCGGACGCCAGACCGATCATCAGAACCTTCTTCGGCGCGGGATGCAGCAAGCTCAGCGCGAAGGGCCGCACCACGCCATTGGCGTCGTGCATGATGTCGGTGTTGAACACGCCGTCATACATGCCATGGCCCCAGACGGCGCCGTTGGCGTCGACCGCGATGACGCCCGACTTGTTCTCGATGACCCGTTTGAACGGCAAATCGCCGAGCGGGCGGGCGCCGAATTGCAGCTTCTCAAGCAGGCCGGCGCTGAGCGCCGGAATGGCGAGAACGCTCGCGGCGAGCGCGGCGGCCGCGAGACGCTCGCGGCCGAAGCCGGCCGAGTCGCGCGGCAGCGCCGCCGACAGCAGCAGCACGCAGGCAAGCCCGGCGGCGGCGAGCGCCTGGGCGATGCCGACCAGCGACAGGTGGTCCATCAGCACGAAGCCGGTGAGAATCGAGCCGGTGGCCGATCCGACGATATTGGCCAGATAGAGCCAGGCGATGCGGCGGCCGGCGTCTTCATCCGCCGCCACGCCCAGTTCCGCCAGGAAGGGCAGCAACATGCCCCAGGCGCGGGCGATGAGAAACACGAAGAGCGCCGAAATCCCGACCGCGAGGCCGTCCACCGCCGCGCCGAGCCGCAGAGCCGGCAGATAGAGCGCGGCGAAGGCGCAGGCCGCGAGCAACACCCGCAGCACGCGGCGCGGCGCATCCGGACGGCCGCACAGATCGGCCGCATGGCGCGAGCCCGAGGCGATGCCGACGAGAAAGGCGCAGAGCGTCGCGGCGAAGGCGCTGGCGCTGCCGCCGCTGGCGTAGGACTGCGCCCGGAAGAAGAAAATTTCGTAGGAGAGCGAGACGAAGCCGCCAAGAGCGGCCAGCGCCGTCACCGTGGCGAAGGGCAGCAGGCCGCGGCGCGCCGGCGCGGCCGGCGCCGCGAGGGGCGCGGCGACGGCGGACTCGCGAAGATGCAGAACGAGCGCGCCGAGGGCGACGCAGACATTGACGGCGGCGGCAATCAGCACCGAGGCGCGCATGCCGGTGAACGGAAAGATCAAGGCCATGCCGGCGAGGCAGGCGGCGCCAGCGCCGAGCGTGTTGACGTAATAAAGCTGGCCGACGGCGGCGCCGGCGGCGCCCGCCTTGCGCGTCAGATGGCCGGCGAGCAGCGGCAGCGTCGCCCCCATGAGCATGGTGGGAACGAGCACCAGGCCCAGCGCCACCACGGCGCTCAGCGCCAACGGCGCCCCGAGCGCCCATTCGCCGACGCGCTCGAACAAACCGAGCGAGACGAGGCCGAACAGCGCGGTCAGCCCCTCGATGACCGCGAGCAGCGGCAACAATCTCACCTTGTCGCGCTTCGACAACGCGCCGCCCGCCAGCGCGCCGAGCCCGAGCCCGACCATGAAGGCGGTGACGACGATGGTGACGCTCTCGACATTGACGCCAAACAACCGGAACAAGGCGCGCTGCCAGACGAGCTGGTAGAGCAGCGCCGGAAAGCCGGAGAAAAAGAACAGGACATAGAGCGGCGCCGCCGTGTCGCGCGGACGCGCACGCGCCGTCGAAAGTCCGATAACGCCCTGATCGCTCATGCCCGCTCTCTCCCCGCGCGCGGCAGGATGCCCGCGAGGATTGAAGACCGGGTTAAGCGCCCTCCCCCGCCCAGTCGATCACATCCTTCAGATCGGCGCGGCTGGTGCGGAATCCGTTGGCGGGATGGCTCTCGTCCTCATAGCCGAAGCTGACGCCGCAGACGATCTGCCGGTCGTCGCCGATGCCGAAATGCTCATGCAGCAGCGCGCCCTGCGACGCGACCGCCGCCTGCGCGATGGCGCCGAGGCCGAGCGCCTCGGCCGCCGTCAGCAGATTGGCGACATAGGCGCCGCAATCGACCGCGCCATAGGGACCGAGCGCCTTCTCGCTGTGGACGATGGCGACATGCGGCGCGCCGAACAGGCGAAAATTCTCGAACACCTGCTTCATGCCGCCGGCCTTGTCGCCCTTCGGCACGCCGACCGAATCGTAGAGCTGGAATCCGCATTCGCGGCGGCGATCGAGATAGACGCCGCGATATTCGCCCGGATAGGGAATGTCGGGCGTCGGCGCGTGCGAGGCCGCGTGCGCCATCAGCGCCTGGCGGAAGCGCTCCGTTTCGGCGCCGCGCGTCACGATGACTTTCCAGGGCTGCGAATTGCACCACGACGCCGTGCGCTGGGCGATGGCGAACAGACGTTCGATCAGCGCCCGCGGCACGGGATCGGGGCGGAAGCCGCGACAGGAGTGCCGCGCGCGCAGCAGGCGCTCGAAAACGTCGGCGTCGGGATGGGAGGGCGCGGCCGGAGACATGGCCGTCATCCCGCCTTCACCCAATATTTGTCGCGCAGGTGGCGCTTCACCAGCTTGCCGGTGGGCGTGCGCGGCAGCTCGGCTTCGAAATCGACGGTCTTCGGGCATTTCACCGAAGAGAGGCTCTGCTTGCAGAAGGCGATCAGCTCCAGTTCCAGCGCGCGAGAGCCGGAATAGCCGTGGGCGAGTTGCACCACCGCCTTCACCTCCTCGCCCATCTCGTCATTGGGCACGCCGAAGACGGCGACATCGGCGACGGCAGGGTGATTGACCAGCACGTTTTCGGCTTCCTGCGGGTAGATGTTCACGCCGCCGGAAATGATCATGTAGGCCTTGCGGTCGGTGAGGTAGAGGTAGCCCTCTTCGTCGAGATAGCCGACGTCGCCGAGGCTCGACCAGCCTTGCTCGTTATAGGCGCCTTTCGTCTTGGCCGGATCGTTGTGATATTCGAACTCGGGACCGCCGGCGAAATAGACCTGACCGATCTTGCCGACGGGCTGGACCTGGCCGTCCTCGCCGACGATCTTCACCTCGCCCACAAGCGATTTGCCGACCGTGCCGCGATGCGCGAGCCATTCCTGCGACGTGCAGATGGTGACGCCGTTGCCCTCTGTGCCGGCGTAATATTCGATGAGGATCGGCCCCCACCAGTCGATCATCTTCTGCTTCACGTCGACCGGGCACGGCGCGGCGGCGTGAACGACGCCCTTGAGCGAGGAGACGTTGTATTTGGCGCGCACGGCGTCGGGCAGCTTCAGCAGGCGCACGAACATGGTCGGGACCAGTTGCGTCGCCGTGCAATGGTGCTTCTCGACCAGATGGAGATATTCCTCCGGATCGAATTTCTCCATGATGACGGAGGTGCCGCCGAGTGCGCCGACCATCATGTTGAAGCGCAAAGGCGCCGCGTGATAGAGCGGCGCCGGCGACAGATAGACCGAATGCTCGTTGACGCCGCACATCTTCTGCACGAGCAATTGCAGCAGCGGCGAGACCGTGCCGAGCGGCTCGTTCTTGAACTGCGGCAGCACGCCCTTGGGCCGGCCCGTCGTGCCCGACGAATAAAGCATGTCGTAGCCGACGATTTCGTCGGCGATGGGCGTCGCGGGCTGGCGCATCGTCTCGTCGGCCCAGGAGTTCCATCCCGGCGCAGCGTCGCCCGTCATGTAGAGCTTGACGCCGTCGGGCAGGAGCGGCCGCAATTTCTCGGCCAGCGGCTTCAGCTTGTAGGAGACGACAAACGCCTTCGCGCCGCAATCGCCGACGATATAGGCGATCTCTTCGGGCGTGAGATGGGTCGAGATGGCGGTGTAGTAAAGACCGCTGCGCTGCGCCGCCCAGGCGACCTCCATGAATTTCAGCGAATTCGTGAGCAGGAAGGCCATGTGATCGCCTGCCTTCAGGCCGATCGCGCGGAAAAGCTGCGCGCCGCGATTCGAGGCGTAGTCGAGTTCGCGATAGGTCAGCGCGCGGCCCGTGCCGGCTATGAGATAGGCCGCCTTGTCGGGATGTTTCCGCGCGTGGAACGAGGGGTGATTCATGCTTGCCTCCTGTCGCGTTTCGTCGCGGCGCGTCTCGCCGACGCCTTGCCCGGGTTTGGTTTGTCCAATGGTTCGCGAGCGGGCGCCACGCCCTCGCGCAGATTGGCGATCATGCGGCGGGCGATGTCATCGGGCGCGAGCGCACCCCCCGGCCTGAACCAGAACGCCATGAAATTGAGCGAGCCGAGCATTTGCAGCGCGACGATCTTGCGGTCGATTCCGGGACGCATCGGCGCCGCTTCGATAAAGGCGCGAAAAATGCGCTCGTAATCGTCGCGTTGGCGCACGAGTTCGTCGCGCACATTCGGGCCGCCGCCAAACATCATGTGGACGAGAACCGCCGCCGTGCCGCGCTGCATCAGGGCGGCGCAATGGGCCGCCACGGCGGCCTCCAGCCGCGCCCAGGGATCGCCCAGGCCCTCCGTCGCGCGCGCGACCGCGGAGGCGACGGCGTCCATCGCGGACGCGTGGACCGCGACGAACAAATCCTCCTTGCCGGAGAAATGGTAATAGAGCGACGCCGTCGTCATGCCGGCCGCCTGCGCGATCTCGCGGATCGAGGCGCCGTCGTAGCCGCGCTCGGCGAACAGGGGCGCCGCCGTGGCGACGATGCGCGCGCGACTGACGGCCGCTTTCCCTTCCGCTTTCGCGAAGTGGTCCATTCCCGGCATTTCCCCGCGGGGCGTCATGACGCGCCCCTTGCGTTGACTCTAACGATCGATCGTTAGAAACTCAAGCTGACAGATTGTTGGCGACATCACGAGGACCGTCTGTTTCCCGGCTCCGCCGCCCGCGTTTCACAACCCGCGCCGCCATCAAGTCTGCGACCGGCGACGCCTCGACGCAAGCGGTTGCTAAGACCGGGCTGTTATGAAACAGTCTTTCAAATGACGCGCCCGTTCAAGAGGCGCGACGGGAGGGGAACATGCCGCACAAGCGCACGCGGGCCGCACAGGCCCGGCGATCGGGGATTCGAATCACGCGTTCCACCGCCGCGGCGCAGTGAGCCGCGCGCATGGCGACGAACCCTGCCGCACAAGCCGCGGACGAGCCGCTGCTTTCCGTTCGTGACGTGACGGTCCGCTTCGGCGGAATCGTCGCGCTCGACGGCATCACCTTCGACATGCCGCGCGGCGTGGTGCTGGGTCTGATCGGGCCCAACGGCGCCGGCAAGACCACCCTCTTCAACTGCCTCAGCCGCATTTACGAGCCCTCGTCCGGCGATGTGCGATTCGAGGGCGCGACCATTCTCGACCGGCCGGCCCATCGCATGGCCGAGATCGGAATCGGCCGCACATTCCAGAATCTGGCGCTGTTCCCCAATCTCAGCGTGCGCGACAACATCAAGATCGGCGGGCACACGCGCTCACGCGGCGGCTACATCACCGATGCGCTGCGCCTGCCCTCCTCGCGCGCCAGCGAGCGCGAGCTTTCCGCGCGCGTGGCCGACCTCATCGGCTATCTCGAACTCGGCGACGTCGCCGATCGTCCCGTCGCCGGCCTGCCTTTCGGCACGCAGAAGCGCGTGGAGCTGGCGCGCGCGCTGGCGGCGCAACCCAAGCTGCTGCTGCTCGACGAGCCGGCGTGCGGCCTCAACCATGAAGAGGTGCACGAGCTGGGCAATCTCATCCGGCAAATCCGCGATGAGCGCGCCATCACGGTGCTGCTGGTCGAGCATCACATGAGCCTCGTCATGGCAATTTCCGACCGCGTCGTCGCGCTGAACTTCGGCCGCAAGCTCGCCGAAGGCACGCCGCGGGAAATTCAGGCGAACGAGGATGTCGTGCGCGCCTATCTGGGAGACGCGGCATGACGAAAAACATCCTCGAAGTGCGCGATCTGCACGCCGCCTATGGCCAGACGCGCGTGCTGCACGGCCTCGACTTCACGGTGGAGGAAGGCGGCGTCACGACCTTGCTCGGCGCCAATGGCGCGGGCAAGACGACAACCCTGCGCGCTATCTGCGCGATGACGGGCACGCGCGGCTCGATGCGTTTCGACGGCATCGAACTCGTCGGCAAGAGCACGGAGGAAATCGTGCGCCTCGGCGTCGCGCATGTGCCCGACGGGCGCGGCACCTTCACCAAGATGACGGCCGAGGAGAACCTGCAACTCGGCGCGATGACGCGGAAGAAAGCGCGCGAGATCGCCGACGACATCGAGCGCATTTACAGCTATTTCCCCATTCTGAAGGCGCGGCGCGACCAGCAGGCCGGCACGTTGTCGGGCGGCGAGCAGCAGATGCTGGCTGTCGGCCGCGCGCTGATGCTGCGGCCGCGCCTGCTGCTTCTGGACGAACCGTCGTTCGGCCTTGCGCCGCTGGTGACGCGCGAGCTGTTCTCGATTCTCGCGACGATCAACAAGCAGGAACGGTGCTCGATTCTGCTTGTCGAACAGAACGCCTCGCTGGCGCTCAATCTCGCCGACCACGCCTATCTGCTTGAAACCGGACGCATCGTGATATCGGGTCCGTCCGCGCAGATCCGCGAGGACGAGAGCGTGCGCGCCGCCTATCTCGGCTATTGAGGAGGCCGCCTTGGAGCTATTCATCCAACAGGTCGTCGCGGGTCTCGCAACGGGCTCCATCTACGCCTGCATGGCGCTGGCGCTGGTGATGATCTATCAGGCGATCGAGCATCTGAATTTCGCCCAGGGCGAAATGGCGATGTTCTCGACCTTCATCGCCTGGCAATTGATGCAATGGGGCGTGCCTTACTGGGGCGCCTTCGTGCTGACAATCGGCATCGCCTTCGCCGGCGGCGTGTTCATCGAGCGCGTGGTGCTGGCGCCCCTGCATAACGCGCCGATCCTCAGCCATGTCGTCACCTTCATCGCGCTTTATGTGATCATCAACAGCTTCGCCGGCTTCATCTGGGACTTCACGGTGAAACCGTTTCCGACGCCGTTCGGAACCTCGCCGCTGCTGGGCTCGAATCTGATCGGCGCGCATCAGGCCGGCACCATCGCGGTGACGCTGGCGATGCTGCTGTTTCTCTTCGTCTTCTTCCGTTACACGCGCATCGGCCTCGCCATGCGCGCGGCGGCGGCCAATCCGACCTCGGCCAAGCTCGTCGGCATTCGCGTCGGCTGGATGACGGCGCTCGGCTGGGGCATGGCCGCGGCCATCGGCTCCGTCGCCGGCATGCTGATCGCGCCCATCGTGTTCCTCGAACCGAACATGATGCTGTCGATCCTGGTCTACGCCTTCGCCGGCGCGGTGCTGGGCGGGCTGACGAGCCCCGGCGGCGCGGTGCTGGGCGGGTTGATCGTCGGCGTCGTCGAAAATCTCGCGGGCACCTTCATTCCCGTCATCGGCGGCGAACTCAAGCTCACCATCGCGCTGGTCATCATCGTGGCGGTGCTGGTGTGGAAACCGAGCGGACTGTTTGGCCGCTCCATCGTCGTGCGGGTGTAAGCCATGACCGAGCCAATGCGCCCCACGCCCTCGCCGCAGGCCCCGGCCGCCCCGCCCCGCGCCGCCTCACAGATGAACTGGCAGGTCGGCCTGGCGGTGCTCGTCGCCGCGGCGATCCTGCCGTTCTTCCTGAAGAACTTCGTGGTGTTCCAGATCACGATGGTGATGATCTACGCCATCGCCATCATCGGCCTGAATCTTCTGACCGGCTTCAACGGCCAGTTCTCGCTGGGCCATGCCGCCTTCTACGCCATCGGCGCCTATACGGCGGCGATCCTGATGGACAAGTTCGACGTGTCCTATGTCTGGACGCTGCCGCTCGCGGGTCTTGTCAGTTTTGTCTTCGGCTATCTGTTCGGCCTGCCGGCGCTGCGGCTCGAAGGCATCTATCTGGCGCTGGCGACGTTCGGCCTGTCGGTGGCGGCGCCGCAATTGCTGAAGCTGTCTCCGTTCGAGCACTGGACCGGCGGCGTGCAGGGCATCGTACTGATGAAGCCGGACGCGCCGTTCGGGCTGCCTCTCAACTCCGACCGCTGGCTGTATTTCTTCACGCTGGCGGTGGGCGCGCTGATGACCTGGATGGCGCTCAACCTGGTCAACAGCCGCACGGGCCGCGCGATGATGGCGATCCGCGACAATCCGATCGCGGCGCGGGCGCTGGGCGTCGACGCGCCGCGCTACAAGGCGCTCACCTTCGGCGTTTCGGCCATGTATACAGGCGTCGCGGGCGCTCTGGGCGCCATCGTCATCGCCTTCGTCGCGCCGGACAGCTTCACGCTCCTTCTTTCCGTCAGCCTGCTCGTCGGCCTGGTCGTCGGCGGCGTCGGCTGGATTCCGGGCGCGATTTTCGGCGCGCTTTTCGTCTCATTCGTGCCCAATATCGCTGAGAGCCTGTCCAAGGGCCTGTCGGGCGCGTTCTATGGAGCGATCCTGCTGGTGGTGATCTACCTTGCGCCCTCGGGCGTGGCGGGATTGTTCCGGGCGGCTATGATCCGCCTCAAAACCAAAAAGGCTCAAGGGAGGACTGCATGACCAAAGCCATTTCAAGGAGACACGCCTTCGTCGCCGGTTTCGCGCTGAGCGCGCTGATCGCGGCCAGCCCGGCGCTGGCGCAGAAAAAGAACGGCCCCGGCGTCACCGACACCGAGATCAAGATCGGCAACATCATGCCCTATTCGGGTCCGGCCTCCGCCTATGGCGTGATCGGCAAAACCGAGCAGGCCTATGTCGACATGCTCAACGCCGCCGGCGGCGTCAATGGCCGCAAGATCAAGTTCATTTCCTATGACGACGCCTACAGCCCGCCCAAGGCGGTGGAGCATGCGCGCAAGCTGGTGGAGAGCGACGAAGTCTCGTTCATTTTCAATCCGCTCGGCACGCCGTCAAATACGGCGATTCTGAAATACATGAACGCCAGGAAGGTGCCGCACCTGTTCCTGGCGACGGGCGCCACGGTGTTCGGTCAGGCGAGCGTCAACCCCTGGACCATGGGATGGCAGCCGAACTACCAGAGCGAGGGACGCATCTACGCCAAATATGTCGCCGACAAATATCCCAACGCCAAGATCGGAATTCTCTATCAGAACGACGATTTCGGAAAGGATATGGTGAAGGGCTTCAAGGACGGTCTCGGCGCCAAGACGTCGCTGATCGTCGCCGAGGCGCCCTATGAAATTTCCGATCCCACCATCGATTCGCAGATCGTCAAACTGAAGGCCGCCGGCGTCGACCTGCTCTACAACTCGACGACGCCGAAATTCGCGGCGCAGTCGATCAAAAAGCTCGCGGAAATCGGCTGGAAGCCGGTTCATGTGCTGGGGTCTGTCTCGGCCTCGGTGGGCTCCGTGATCAAGCCGGCCGGTTTCGACAATTCTCAGGGCATCATCTCCGCCTCCTACGCCAAGGATCCGGACGACCCGCAGTGGAAGGACGACGCCGGCTACAAGAAGTGGCTGGCCTTCATGGACAAGTGGGCTCCCGCCGCGGACAAGAACAACTCGCTGAACGTCTACGCCTACAACGCCATGCAGACGCTTGAGGCGGTTCTGCGCCAGGCCGGCGACGACCTGACGCGGGAGAACATTCTGAAGCAGGCGCAGAGCCTGAAGGACGTGAAGCTGGACATGCTGCTGCCCGGCATCGCGCTCAACACCAGCGCGACGGATTATTACCCGATCGAGCAGATGCAGTTGATCAGGTTCGAGGGTCAGCGCTGGGTGACTTTCGGCGAGATCATCAAGGGTGAGATCGGCGGCAAGTAAGATCGCGACGGCCGCCGCCTTCTCGCTTCGGGGAGGCGGCGGCGCCCTCCTTCGCCCGCTTCGCGCTTCGCGCGAAACGCCCCTCATCCCCGGCCTGCAGCCGGACCTTCTCCCGCAAGGGGAGAAGGGGGCGCGCAGCGCTCAATCCGCCTGCATCAGGCTGACCCCAAGCATCGCGCGACGCTTGAGCCAGGGGCTCGGCCGATAACGCATGTCGCCGTAGAAGGCGCGCATGTTATCCAGAATGTCCAGCACGCGCGCGGAGCCGAGTTCGTCGCCCCAGCGCAAAGGCCCGCGCGGATAGCCGAGGCCCAGCTCGACGGCGCGGTTGATGTCGTCCGGCGCGGCGACGCGTTGCTGGGCGATGTCCGAGCCGACATTGACGACGCAGGCGAGAATGCGCTGCGCGATGAAGCCGGGGCTGTCGTTGATGACCGTCACCGCCGCGCCGTCGGCGCCGAGCAGAGCGTGCGCGGCGCGCTGCATGTCGGCGCGCGTCAGCGGGTTGCGCATCAGCGTGCGGCGGCGGTCGAGCGGCATGAGGCAATCCACCGCCACGGCGCGCGCCGGATCAACGCCTTCGGCGAGCGCCGCCGTCGTGCAATCCTCTCCAAAGGGCGTGAGGAAAATCAGCGCGTCGGCGGAGGGCCTGTCGCCGGCTTCGATCCTCGCGCCGGCCGCGGCCAGAACCTCGCGCAAGCGCTCCGCAGCGTCGGCGTGACGGGCGCTGACCCAGACGGACGGCGCGCCGGCCTCGACCTTCGGCGCCGGCGTCTCGGGCGGACGCTGTTGCTTGCCGTCCGCATAGACGTAGAAGCCGCGCCCGACCTTGCGGCCGTAGAGGCCGGCGGCGCGACGCTGCTCGCCGAGATAGACCGGGCGATAGCGCGGCTCGTCGTAATATTGCCGGTAGATCGATTCGATGACGACCTGCGACACATCGAGGCCGGTGAGATCGAGCAATTCGAACGGTCCCATGCGGAAACCGGCGGCTTCCGTCATGACGCGGTCGACCTCGGCGAAGCTCGCGATTCCTTCCGAGACGATGCGCATCGCCTCGGTGCCGAAGGCGCGGCCGGCGTGGTTGACGAGAAAGCCGGGCGTGTCGGTCGTGCGCACCGGGTGATGGCCGAAGCGTTTGGCGACCCGCGTCAGCGCGTCCAGCGCCCATTCCGCGGTCATGACGCCGCCGACCACCTCGACGACGCGCATCAGCGGCACGGGATTGAAGAAATGGAAGCCGGCGACGCGGCCCGGCAGCCGCGCCTTCGCGGCGATGCCGGTGACCGACAGCGACGAGGTGTTGGAGGCGATGACGCACTCGTCGCGCACCACGGCCTCCAGCCCGGCGACGACGGCGTGCTTGACGTCCATGCGTTCAACCACGGCCTCGATGACGAGATCGCAGGAGGCGAACTCGGCCCAGCACGCCTCGGGCCCCGCCCCGGTCTTGCGGAGACGCGCGATGGCGGCTTGGGCCGCCGCTTCGTCGATTTGCCCCTTCTCCGCCTTGCGGCGGATCATCTCGGCGCAGGCTTTCGCCGCCGCCTCGACGGCGGAAGCCTGCGCGTCGGCCAGAAGCACGGTGAAGCCGGCCTCCGCCGCCACTTGCGCGATGCCGCGCCCCATCACCCCCGCGCCGATGAGTCCGATGGTGAAATCGGAGCGGCTCACATCGATTGTCATTGCTTCTTCCCGGGTTTGGACGCCTCAGAACGGCGGCTCTTCGTAAATCATGGCGCCGTCGACGAGCAGGCGCTTGATGCGGGCGCGTCCGTCGGGCGCGACCGCCGCGACCACGCGGAGGCGATTCATCGGCAGACGTTCGATGACGCGGCCCTCACCTTCCGGCACGAAATAGGATTCGAGGCCGTAGTCCACGGAGACGCTTTTGCAAATCTCCCGCGCGAGGCAAGCGCTCCTGCCGGAGACGCGCCCGCGCAGGACCGGTTGGGTCGCATCCGCCGGCGGCGGCGTTTTCGTCAGGCCGCGCGCCTCGTGCAGTCCGTCGGCGCCAGGCGCCAGCCGCACGTAGACGACATCGCCGCTGCGCACGGGCTCGAAGGCGTCGAGTTTCGACGGATCGAGCGTCGAAACGGCATAGCGCAGCACCACATAATCGCCGCGCAGAAAATCGCGCGGATCGACCGGCGCGGTGGCCAGGGTCACCTCGACGCCGCCGCGAAGGATCGCCGCCTGGCCGGCGACCATCCAGGCGACCGCGCCCAGTTGCAGCAGAGCCGCCAGCGCGTAGCGCGGCCACGCGGGAACGGCCCGCAGGCGAAGCGGAAGGTCGGTCATGACGCGCCTCCGGCGATGGAGAACCGGCGCAGCAGCCAGGCGACGCCCATGGTGGCGAAACTCGCCAGCGCCAGCAGCAGCGCCCTGTCGAGAAGCCCGCCGCCGAGCGACCAGACGAGCCAGGCGACGGCGGCCGCGAACGCCAGCCAGCCCGCGACCAGGCGAGGCCTCCGATCACTCGTCGAGCCCGCCAGCAGGATCAGCATGGCGGCGGCGACGGCGAGCGCGCCGCGCAGCATCACCCCGCCCTGCCCCGATTGCCCCTGCCCCGATTGCTGCACGGCGAAGATCAGCAACGCCGCCGCCGCATAGGCCGCCGACGGCTGCCACGGCCGCGCGCGCAGGCCGGCGATGGCGAGCGCGGCGAGTCCGGCGCCGAACGTCGCGGCCAGCCAGCCCGGCCATTGGCCGAAACGCTGAACGAACGATCCGACGACCGCGAGCGCCAGCGCGAAAGCCAGAGCGAACGTCCCGTAATCGGCGAAGGTCGCCGCGAAGGCGCGCAGGCGCTCCGCGCCGAAGGCCCCGGCCGCCAGCGACAGACCCAGCCCGACCGTCGCGCCGGCCAGCACGGGCGCGAGCAACGCGGCGTCGCGGCCATGGGAGAGGAGTTGAAAGGCGACGACGCCCCACCAGCCGAAAAAGGCCAAAGCCGTCAGGTGACGGGCCGCCGCGCTCTCCCACAGCCAGGCGAGCGCCGCCAGCGCGGCCAGGAACGGCAGAAAGGCCAGATGCGCCCCGATCTGCCCGGCGGCGGCGACGGAGGTCCAGACAAGCCCGGCGGCGACCGTGACGGCGAAGGCGCCGCGCGAGCCCGTCAGGGCCGCGGCGGCGAGCGCGCCGAGGCTCCAGAGGGCGAAGCCGCCCGCCATATCCTTCGGCAAGTGATACATCTGGCCGACGAGCGCGACCGTCGCGCCGAAGCCGATGGTCGCCAATGTCGCGGCGAGATCGGCGAACAGCCTCCGGTCGCGCGCCTCGAGCCATGCCCCGGCGGCGAACGCCGTCGCGATCAACCCCGTCAGCAGGCCCAATCGTCCCGGCCGGGGAATGCCTTGCCAGTTGGCGGCGACGAAGACGAGCACCGCCGCCGCGAACAGCAGAACGCCGGCGATGGCGGCGTAATGCGCCGCGCCCGCTCGCGCGGGATCGGGCCCAAGCGCGGCGCGGATCGCCTCCGCCGCCTCGCGCGCCACCCTGCCCTCCCCGACCCAACGGTCGAGATCGGCGCGCAGGCGCATGCGATAGGATGTTTCGTTCATGCGATGGACTCCGGGGAGCCTCCGGCGCCGACCAGGTTCGCACAGGCCACGCGATCCGGAAAGTCCCCGGCGCGTCCTACACGGTTTCGAGCGCGCCCGCTTCCCCGATCACCTTGCGGATCTCGACGCGGCAGGAGCCGCAATTCGTTCCCGCCTTCAACAGCTCGCCGACCGCTTCGACGCTGGCGGCGCGCCCGTCCGCGACAGCGGCGCGGATCTCGTTGACGCCGACATTGAAACAGGCGCAGACCAGCGCGCCGGGATCGGGACGGTCGACGCCCGGCCGGCCGGCGAGGACCGCGCCGCGAAGGCTGCCCGCGCCGACGCGCCGCAATTCGCCGATCAGGGCGGCGCGCGCGACGGCGACCGGTTCGCGCGCCACGAACAGCGCGGCCACGAGTTGCCCGCCCCGGAAGGCGGCGAGACGAACGATTCCCTTGCCCGCGTCGCGATAGGCCAGCCACTCCAGGTCGTCAGACCCGCCGAAAAGACGTCCGGCGAAAGCCTGCCAGTCGTCCGGATCAGCAGTTCCGGCAAGTTCCACGCGCCAGCCGCCCTCGGCGGGCGCCAGCGCCCAATAGGAAGCCTCGCGCGGATCCGGCCGGACGGCGCTGACGGCAAAGCCGTGCCATGCGGCGCGGAAGGGCGCGACGTCGCAACGCGATTGCTTCGACGCCGGCTGGCCGGACAATGGGTCGCACGCGGGCGCGACCAGCGCGTCGACGCGGGCGTTGCCGGCGAACCCGTCGCTCCAGTGCATCGGCGCGAACACCGAGCCCGCGCGCTGGCGCGGCGTGACCAGCGCGCGCAGGACAACGGCGCCGCGCGCGTTCGACAGCTCGACGAGACCGGCGGGCGCGACGCCGAGGCGCGACGCATCGTCGGGGTGAATTTCGCAGAAGGGTTCGGCGTAATGCGCCATCAGGCGCGCCGCCTTGCCGCTGCGCGTCATCGTATGCCACTGATCGCGAATGCGCCCGGTGTTGAGCGTGAAGCGCCCGTCGGCGCGGCGCGGCGCGACGTAAGGGGTCGCGACCATGCGCGCCCGGCCGTCGAATGTGAAAAAGCCGCCTTGACCGAACAGACGCCGGTCGGCCGTCGTCGCGTCCCGGCGTCGCGGCCACCGGAACGGCGCGAGGTCGGCGTATCCGGCGTCCGACACGTCGGCATGGGCGCCAATGTCGAAGGCGCGCGAGCCGTCGTTTTCAAAGGCGCTCAAGCGCGCGTGTTCGCGAAAGATCGCGGCCGGACCGTCGAAGTCGAAGCCATCGAAGCCCATGCGGCGGGCCACATCGCAAATGATTTTCCAATCGGGCCGCGCCTCGCCCGGCGGTGCGAGAAAAGCCCGCTGGCGCGAGATGCGGCGCTCTGAATTGGTGACCACGCCGTCCTTTTCGCCCCATGCGGCCGCCGGCAAAAGCACATGCGCAAGCCGCGCCGTATCGGTGGAGGCGCTCACGTCCTGCACGACGACGAAGGGGCAGCGCGCGATGGCCTCGCGCACCCGGTCGGCGTCCGGCATCGACACGACCGGATTGGTGGAAATGATCCACAGCGCCCTGATGCGGCCGTCGTGGACCGCGTCGAACAGGTCGACGGCCTTGAGGCCGGGCCTGCGCGCGACATTCGGCGCATTCCAGAAGCGCGCCACGCGGTCGCGCGCCCGCGCGTCCTCGATGTCCATATGGGCGGCGAGCATATTGGCGAGGCCGCCGACCTCGCGCCCGCCCATGGCGTTGGGCTGTCCGGTGACGGAAAACGGGCCCATGCCTGGCCGGCCGATGCGGCCCGTCAGAAGGTGGCAATTGATGATCGCGTCAACCTTGTCGACGCCGCTCACGGACTGGTTGACGCCCTGGCTGAACACCGTGACGACGCGCTCATTGCGGGCGAACAGATCGAAGAAATGCGCGACGGCCTCGCGCGACAAATCCGTCGCGCGCGCCGTGGCGTCAAGATCGAACGACGCGGCGGCGGCCAGCGCGGCGCGCGCGTCGCCAACATGCGCGGCAAGCCATGCCCGATCGGCGAAGCCCCCGGCGTCGAGCCAGCGCAACAGTCCGAGAAACAGCGCCACATCGGCGTCGGGCGCAATCGCGAGATGAAGATCGGCGCTTTCGCTCGTCGCCGTGGCGCGCGGATCGACGACGACAAGGGTCATCGGCCGCTTGCGGCGCGCCGCCTCGATGCGCTGAAAGAGAACGGGATGACACCAGGCGAGATTGGAGCCGACAAGCACGACGACATCGGCCTGCTCCAGATCCTCATACGTTCCCGGCACGACGTCGGCGCCGAAAGCGCGCTTTTGGCCGGCGACCGTTGAGGCCATGCACAGCCGCGAATTGGTGTCCATGTTGCCCGAGCCGATGAACCCTTTCATCAGCTTGTTGGCGACGTAATAGTCCTCCGTCAGCAATTGGCCGGCGGCGTAGATCGCAACCGAATCCGGCCCATGCCCGGCGATCGCGCCCGAGAAAGCCGCCGCCACGCTGTCGAGCGCGGCGGCCCACGAGACCCGGGCGCCGCCGATCTCGGGATGCAGCAGGCGATCGTCGAGCGACAGGGTTTCGCCCAATGCGCTGCCCTTGGAGCACAGCCGGCCGAAATTGGCCGGATGCGACCTGTCGCCAACCACCTTCACGCTGCCGTCGGGCTGGACGCGCGCCTCCACGCCGCAGCCGACGCCGCAATAGGGACAGGTGGTCCTGACGGATGCGCCGCCGTCGGTCATCGCGTTCATGGCCTCACGCCGCCTCCCGCCGGACAGCCGCCAGCGGCAGCAGGATGCGCCCGTCCTCGATTTTGAGCGCGATGGTGCGGGCGCAGCCGGAATCCGCGCCCTGGGCCTCGCCCGTCTTCAGGCTGATGACCCAATTGTGCAGCGGGCACGTCACGGATTTGCCGTGCACGATGCCCTGGCTCAACGGGCCGCCCTTGTGCGGACAACGGTCGCGCAGCGCGAAAATCTCACCCTCCGTTGTCCTGAAGACGGCGATGTCGCCGATTTCCGATCTGACGATGCGCGAGCCGCGCTCCGGCACGTCTCCGACAGCGCCCACGTCGACATAGCATTCATTCATGACGTTCACTCCGCTGCGATTTTCATCTCGACCTGCGCGAGAGGCTTGAACTCATGCGCGTCCAGACCGTCGACGCGCTCGGCCCAGGGATCGACCTGCGCGAAGGTCTGGCTGAGCACGAAGCGATCGTAGAGTTCCTTGCGACGGGCAGGATCGGAGAGCACGGCGGCCCTGATCCTGTCCGGCCCGACGCGTTTGGCCCATTTGTAGATGCGCTCGAGATAGCGCCCCTGTTCGCGATAGAGCTGAACGAGCGCGGCGACGATCTCGATGACCTCGGCCTCGGACTTCGCATGGCCGAGGGTGTCCGTCGGCTTGATGTCAAGACCGGCGGCGCCGGCGAAATGGATTTCGTAGCCGGACTCTACGCAGATGATTCCGACATCCTTGCAGGTCGATTCCGAGCAATTGCGCGGACAGCCCGACACGGCCATTTTCACCTTCGCCGGCGTCCAGGAGCCCCACAGGAACTTTTCCAGCGCGACGCCGAGGCCGGTCGAATCCTGCGTGCCGAAGCGGCACCAGTCCGTGCCGACGCATGTCTTGACCGTGCGCAGGCCCTTGGCGTAGGCGGCGCCCGAGATCATACCGGCCTTGTTGAGATCGGCCCAGACGCCGGGCAGATCTTCCTTCCTGACGCCGAGCAGATCGATGCGCTGGCCGCCCGTCGCCTTCACCGTGGGGATGCTGAACTTCTCGACGACATCGGCGATGGCTCGCAGCTCGCGGGCGCTGGTGACGCCGCCCCACATGCGCGGCACGACGGAATACGTGCCGTCCTTCTGGATATTGGCGTGGATGCGCTCGTTGATGAAGCGCGACTTGCCGTCGTCGCGATATTCGCCCGGCCAGTCGCAGACGAGATAATAGTTGAGCGCCGGCCGACATTTGGCGCAGCCGCCCGCGCTCTTCCAGCCCAGCTCCTGCATGATTGCCGGGATCGACTTCAGCCGCATCGACCTGATGAGGCGGCGAACGTCGTCGTGACCGAGGTCGGTGCAGGCGCACATCGGCTGCACGGCGGCGGGATTGTAAGCGTCGCCGAGCGTCAGCGACAACACCTGCTCAACCAGCCCCGTGCATGAACCACACGAAGCCGAAGCCTTCGTGTGGGCGCGCACGCCGTCGAGATCGGTGAGGCCCTTCTCATTGATCGCCGCGACGATCTTGCCCTTGCACACGCCGTTGCAGCCGCAGATTTCCGCATCATCCGGCAAGGCTGCAACGGCCGCCGTAGGGTCCAGCGGGCTGCCCCCCTGATAGGCCTGGCCAAAGATCAGCGTCTCCCGCATGTCGGCGATGTCAGCCTGGCGCTTGATGAGATCGAAAAACCATGGCCCGTCGCCCGTTTCGCCATACATGACGGCGCCGACCACGCGATCGTTCTCCAGCACAAGGCGCTTGTAGACGCCGCGCGCGGGATCGCGCAGCACGATGTCCTCGCGCCCGGGCGCCTCGGCGAAATCGCCGGCGGAATAGAGATCAATGCCGGTGACCTTGAGTTTCGTCGCCGTCGCCTTCGGCTCGAAGGCGGCGTCCTTCTCGCCAAGCAATTGCCGCGCGACGACATTGGCCATCTCGTAGAGCGGCGCGACGAGGCCGAACACCTGCCCGTGCGATTCGGCGCATTCGCCAAGCGCGAAAATATCGGGATCGCTGGCGCGCATGTCGGGCGTGACGACAATGCCGCGATTGACATCGAGGCCCGCCGCCTTCGCCAGCGCCGCGCTCGGGCGGATGCCGGCGGCCATGACAACGATGTCGGCTTCGCACAGCGTTCCATCGTCGAGCAATACGCCGGTCACGCGGTCCGATCCCACGATCTCCTTCGTGTTGGCCTTGCAGATCACCCTGACGCCGCGCGCCTCGACGGCCTTTTCGAGCAGATAGCCGGCGGCGGGATCGAGCTGGCGCTCCATCAGCGTCGGCATGAGATGCAGCACGGTGACCTGCATGCCCTGAGCCTTCAGGCCGGCGGCCGCTTCGAGACCGAGCAGACCGCCGCCGATGACCACCGCCTTGCCGCCGGCCCTGGCGGCGACAAGCATGGCGTGCACATCGTCGAGATCGCGATAGGTCAGGACGCCGGGCAAGGCATGGCCGGGCACGGGAATGATGATCGGACTCGACCCCGTAGCGATGATGAGTTGATCGTAATCGGCGACAATGCCGTTGTCGCTGGTCACCGTGCGCGCCGCGCGGTCGATCTTCGCGACCTTCGCGCCCTTGTGCAGCGTCACGCCGTTCTTCAGATACCAGGCGTCGCCATGGATGACGATGTCCTCATAGGTCTTCTCGCCCGAAAGAACGGGCGAAAGCATGATGCGGTCATAGTTGACGCGCGGTTCGGCGTTGAAAATGGTGACATCGAACTGGCCGGGCGCGGCCTCGAAAAGTTTTTCGAGCGCGCGGCCGGGAGCCATTCCATTGCCGACGATGACGAGCTTGCTGCGTTGCATGTCGTTTCTCCTCAGGCGGCTTCGACGTAGCGGTGACGTTCGTAGAGAAAGCGCAGCACGGCCTCGCGCGCCGCGACGTAGCGCGGGTTGCTGACGAGTTCGAGGCGCTTGCGCGGGCGCGGCAACCCGACCCCGAGCACCTCGCCGATGGTCGCCGAAGGGCCATTGGTCATCATCACGATGCGATCCGACAGGAGGACGGCCTCATCGACATCGTGCGTGATCATGATCATCGTGTTGGCGAGCCGCGCGTGGATCTCCATTACCGAATCCTGCAGATGCGCGCGGGTCAGCGCGTCGAGCGCGCCGAAGGGCTCGTCGAGAAGCAGGATCTTCGGCTCCATCGCCAGCGCGCGGGCGATGCCGACGCGCTGCTTCATGCCGCCGGAGATTTCGCCCGGGCGCTTGTCGCGGGCGTGACCCATCTGGACGAGATCGAGATTGTGCGCGATCCATTCGGCGCGTTCGGCGCGCGACTTCTTGCCGGAAAAGACCTTGTCCACTGCGAGCTTCACATTGTCGTAGACGGTGAGCCACGGCAGCAAGGAATGATTCTGGAAGACGACGGCGCGTTCGGGACCGGGCGCGTTGACTTCGTGATTTTCGAGCAGCACCGCTCCCGTGGTGACGCGGGTGAGGCCCGAAATGAGATTCAGCAATGTCGACTTGCCGCAACCCGAGTGGCCGATGATCGACACGAACTCGCCCTTGTCGATGACGAGATTGATGTCGCGGAGAACCTCCGTGGTCGTGGAGCCGCGCGTGAAGCTTTTGGCGATGTGATCGAGCTTGAGATAGGCGCTCATGGTGCTCTCCTTCAGGCGCGCGCGCCGCGGGTGACGAGGACGCCGGCGGCAGCGACCAGCCGATCGAGCGCGAAACCGACGAGACCGATGTAGAGAAGCGCGACGATGATGTCGGGCAGGCGCGAGGAGTTCCAAGCGTCCCAGATGAAGAAGCCGATGCCGACGCCGCCGGTGAGCATCTCCGCCGCGACGATCGCCAGCCACGACAGGCCGATGCCGACGCGCAGACCGGTGAAAATGTAGGGCGCGGCGGCCGGGACCATGATCTTGAAGAAGAACTCGATCGGGTTCAGTCGCAGCACCTCGGCCACGTTGTGATAGTCCTGCGGGATGTTGCGGATGCCCACCGCCGTATTGATGACGACCGGCCAGACGGAGGTGATGAAGATCACGAAAATGGCGCTGGGATTTGAATCCCGAAACGCCGCGAGGGAGATCGGAAGCCAGGCGAGCGGCGGCACCGTGCGCAGCACCTGAAAGATCGGATCGAGACCTCGCATCGCCCAAACGGACTGGCCGACAAGCGCGCCGAGCAGGACGCCGACGACCGCGGCGATGCCGAAGCCGACGGCGACGCGCTGCAACGACGTCAGCACGCGCCAGCCAAGACCGATGTCCTGCGATCCGTTGACGAAGAACGGATCGAGGATGAGGTCTTTCGCTTCCTTCCAGATCGTCGACGGCGGCGGCAGCGCCGCGCCCTGACGCTGAAAGGCCATCTGCCAGATCAGCAGAATGATGGCGACGACGACGAGCGGCGGCGCGACGTTGAGCGCGACATTGCGCGCGCTCGCGCCGAGGCGCGCGGCGAGCGAAGGGCCGGAGCGCTTCGGCAGCGCCAGCACCCTGGCCTTCGCGCCGGTCGACGCCGGCGTCGCCGGGCGCGCGGATGTGAGAAGCGGCAAAGCCATTGTTGTTTCCTTGTCTTCGGCGCGTCAGGCGACGCGCTTGATGGCGAGCGAGGCGAGATAGGCGGTCGGGTTGGCGGGATCGAAAATCTTGCCGTCGAAGAATTTTTCGACGCCGCGCGAGTCGCCCGTCGGAATGCCGGAAAGCCCGAGCGTCCTGGCGGCCCCGATCCACAGGTCGGAGCGATTGGTCCTGTCGACCAGCGCGCGCACATCGAGCGTCGGCTCGAACTTGCCCCAGCGGATATTCTCGGTCACGAACCAGCTATCGAGGCTCTTCCAGGGATAGGAGCTTTCGCCCTTCTCGCCCCAGAATTTCATCAGCAGATTCGTGCCTTTCGCCGGGGCGCGGCCATCGCCGTAATTGATATCGCCCCTGATGCGGCCGATGATGTCGGCGACGGGAACGTTGAACCATTGGCGACGGCCGACGATCTCGGCCATCTCCTGCTTGTTCTCCTGTTTGTCGCACCACATCTGCGCCTCCATCACCGCCATCAGGATGGCCTTCGTGGCGCGCGGATTGGCGTCGACGACGTCGGCGCGCATGGCGAGAATCTTCTCGGGGTGGCGGAACCACATCTCGCCGGTGGTGGCTGCGGTGAAGCCGATGCTCTGGTTGACGAGTTGCTCGTTCCACGGCTCGCCGACGCAGAAGGCGTCCATGTTGCCGACCTTCATGTTCGCCACCATCTGCGGCGGCGGCACGACGATGGTCGAAACATCCTTGTCCGGATCGACGCCGGCGGCGGCGAGCCAGTAGCGCAGCCACAGATCGTGCGTGCCGCCGGGGAAGGTCATGGCGACCTTCACCTCCTTGCCCGCGGCCTTCTTTCTGGCGAACGCCTCCTTCAGCGGCGCGGCGTTCACGTTGACTCCGAGGCCCCGGTATTCGTTCGAGACGGAGAAGGCCTGGCAGTCCTCGTTCAGGTTGAGCAGCGTGTACATCGGCAAGGGCTGGCCGTTCTGCATCACCTTGCCGGTCGTGTAGAGATGCGTCTTGGGGCGCAGGATGTGGCCGCCGTCGATGCCGTTGGCCTTGAAGCCGAGCGCCATGTTGTCGCGAGTCGCGCCCCATGACGCCTGCTTGGCGATGTCCATGTCGGGCAGGCCGTATTTGGCGAAGAGGCCCTTCTCCCTGGCGACGATCAGCGGCGCGGCGTCGGTCAGCGCGATATAGCCGAGGCGCGTGCCCCTGAACTCCGGACCCGCCTCCTGCGCGAAGACGCCGCCCGGGAAAAGAGCGCGCGCCGCGGCCGCCGTCGCCAGCGCGCCAGCGCCATGCAGGAAGCTGCGACGCGAGACGGCCGCGACAGGCGATGGGTCGACGGTGGGTTCGATCAGCTTGCTCATGCCTGGCTCCTGTTCGTGCGGCGCTGAAAAAAAATCGCCGGTCGGAGGCAGTGGCGGTTGAACCGCCTCCGCTCCTTCCGGCGACATTGCCTGGGCGCCCATAGGGCTATCGGGGACTCTGGATGCTACCGGCCTTCGTTGGCCGAGAATGAGAAAGCAACAGACGTGCCAACCTCTGAAAACATTCAGCCATCTTCTTTATTTATATGATATTGCTTGATTTTTTTTGACATGACGCGGGAACGCGCGCCCCGTCGGGGCGATGGTCGCGACTCAGCCAGAGAGTCTTGTTGCGGTGCAAAAAGATGAATTTTCAGGCATATCTTTCATTGCCTGTCTTTTCATCATGAAACGCGCCGGACGACATCGAACAATCCGCCTGCGGGCAAGTCGAGAGGGCCGGCCAGGCCAGCGACTCTGACGGGTTCGGCCGCATCCGGGCGTTCGTCAATCGCCGGAGCGTCGAGACCGCGCGCCCGGCACGCGGCGCGATACAGATCCGGCCGATAGCAATCGGCCGCGCGCGCGAGGTCTTCGGGCGTCGCCGTCGTCTGGCCCCAGCGCGCCATCTGGCGGGCGAACCAAGCCGCGTGGCTCTTCCACGGGAAATTCGCGGCGCCGCGCGCAAAGACAAGAAAGTCGGCGTCGTCAAGCAACGCCCCGTCGGCCAAGCGCAATCGCCCCTCGAGCGCCGGCGCGATCTGCGCGGCCGGCGCGCCGATCGCTTCAGGCGCGGCGAGAATGGCGGCAAGCTCCGCTCGGTTGGCGGGTTCGCCGCACCAGAGGGCGGCGTCGATGAGCGCATCGATCAGGCGCGTCACAAGATCGGGATGCGCGTCGGCCCAATCGGCGCGCAAGCCGAGGACTTTTTCGGGGCTCGACCGCCAAATGGCGTTCTTGGTGAGTATGACGCGGCCGTCGGCCGTCGCCGCCGCCACGCTGCTCCACGGCTCGCCGACGCAAAATCCGTCAATGCGGCCGATCCGCAGCGCTTCCGGCATGAAGGGCGGCGGCACGACGACGATGTCAACGTCGCGATCGGGATCGACGCCGCAGGCGGCGAGCCAGTAGCGCAATTCGTAATTGTGGGCGGAAAAGGGGTGCACGACGCCGAACGCGAGACGGCGCGTTGTCGCGACTTTGGCCAGCGCCGCGCCCATCTCGCGCGGGTCGCCGACGCGCGCTTGCGGCGCGCCTTGCCGCATCCGCGCCCATAACGCGCCGGATACGGAAACGGCGTTGCCGCCGAGCCCGAGCGCCATTGGAGCAATCAACGGCGTCGCGGGCGTCGTCAGCCCGAGAGCCGCCGCGACCGGCATGGGCGCGAGCAGATGCGCGGCGTCGAAATGACCGATTGCCAGCCTGTCGCGAATATTGGCCCAGGAGGTTTCGCGCACCAGATCGAGCCTGAGGCCGCGCCGCGCGTCAAAGCCTTTCGCGGCGGCGGCGAGCGGAATTGCGGCGTCGATGAGCGGCATGAAGCCGACGCGCAGGACTGTTTCGCGCATCAGGATTCCCCCAGGATGATGTCTGCGGCCGTGACGATGGAGCGCGCCACATCGGACATCCGTCGATTCTCGCGCATCGCCGTGCGGCGGATGAGATGATGCGCCTCGTCCTCGCCGAGGCCGCGGGCGCGCATCAGGATCGCCTTGGCGCGGTCAAGAGCCTTGCGGTCGGCAAGCGCCTGTCTGGCTTCCTCCAGCTCGTTGCGCAGCGCCGCATAGGCGTTGAAGCGCGCCACCGCCATATCGAGGATCGCCTTGACGCGATCCTTGCGCAGGCCGTCGACGACATAGGCCGACACGCCGGCGTCGATGGCGGCCTCCATCATACCTGCGTCCGACTGGTCGACGAACATGGCGACCGGCCGCCGCGCCGCGCGGCTGAGTTGAAAAAGATGCTCGATATGGTCGCGGTTGGGATCGCGGATATCGATGACGATGACGTCCGGGTTGATTTCCTCGATCCGCCGCGCCAGCCCCTGAACTTCCGCGACAAGCGTGACGCGCGCGTGCCCAGCCTCGATCAGCCCTTCGCGAATGATCGCGGCGCGGATGCGGTCTTCGTCAAGAACCAGAATGGACAGATCGGATGCAGGCATGGCGCGGCGTGATGTCTCCACCCGGCGCCATGCAATTTCGACGCCAAACGCGCATCGGGCAGCCACGCCGGTCGCACGTGCGACTTTGCGACCGGTCGCACGCGGTCGCACGTTCTCCATGCGTTCACGCGGGCAAATGTGCTAAACCATTGTAAAACAATGGTGAGCGCGCTGGGACTCGAACCCAGGACCCCCTGATTAAAAGGCTCACAGTCATCGTTGATCCAACACGGGTTTCTCCCCAAAATGCGGGGAAATCTCGTTATGCAAAATCAATGGGTTAGGAGCGTTTTTCCAACCGGGAGGGCGCGCTCATGATCATCCGGCGCGCCTCATGCAAATCGCATTACACAGTCCTTCCGAATGCGATTTTGCAGGACACCACGCTATCGCTCGACGCCTTGGGATTGCTCTGTTCGCTGCTGTCTCGTCCGGGGAATTGGGAGGTCTCGACCGCCCGCATCGAAGCGGAACGCGGCATAGGGCGAGAGAAGGTGCGGCGCATTTTCCGCGAACTTCGCAAAGCCGGCTACGCTCGTCTCATGCCGTCCAATGACGCGAAGACAGGCAAGCTCAAGGGACGAGGCTATGAAATTTCCGATGTGCCGTTCGCGGAATCGTGTGGCGACGTCGCTCCGCACGAAGACGCGAATTGGCCCGAGCGCCGACCGACTGAAAACCCGTCTATCGGCGACGCCGAACGACTGGAAAGCCGTCCATCGGAAAAACCGACCGTCGGAAAACACGGCGTTCATCTAAAAAAGAAAGAGATATATAAAAATAATATTTATAGATCGTGTCCCACAGCGTGGTGTAACTTTGCGGGCTGATCGCCACGCTCACCGGCCAGAGCCGGGTTGTTCAGGTCGCCACGGCGGGCAGCCCGATGA